>Ga0302310_10000597_pt1 | contig 33163 bp, 27 predicted proteins | sample III_Palsa_N1_2_FD_200451 | JGI IMG/M metagenome (GOLD analysis project Ga0302310, IMG submission 200451) | Peat permafrost microbial communities from Stordalen Mire near Abisko, Sweden - III_Palsa_N1_2 | ecosystem: Environmental > Terrestrial > Soil > Palsa > Peat permafrost | place: Sweden...
CTTTACTGCCACAGCATCCGGTTTCGCAGTCGCGCGCTTCTTCGCTGCGGGCGCTGCTGGTGCCGGGCTACTGGCAAACTGATGCTTGAGTGCAGCCAGTTCGCGTCGCAACGTCGCAATCTCATCGAAATGGTTTTCCGGCGAAGACACCTGGTTCGCGCGTAGCTCGCGCCGCAATGCCTGCAATCGTTCACCGAGACTCGACACCTCGCTGCGGCTCGGCACACCCAGCTGCTGGCACATCTGTTCGGTCTGCTGTTGCTGCAACTGGCGCACGTGCATCTGCTTGTTGACCATGTCGCCGTAGGCATCGCGAAACTCGTCCGACAGCGCGATCTCGGCATAGGCTTCCTCGGCCGAATCCACCCACAGATCGTACAACGCCTTCAGCGAATCGATCTGACGACCAAGATCGGTATGTTGCGCAAGTTTGTCCTGCAAGCGTTCCATGCCCTGCTTGTTGGCGCGCTGGATCAGGGCCTGATAGCGCGCCGAAGCCTGCAGCGATTCCATGATCGCCGCTGCCGTCGCCTGCTGCTGCATCTGCTGCTCGCGGTTCAGGCCGAAGGCCGGTGTCGGCCCATGCGTGCCCGGCAGATCGCCAAAGCCACTGTGCTGCGCCGCCTGCATCCACGACTGCCATTGCCGGGAAAACCCCTCTGCGCCGGCGCTGTCGATACCGCCAAACGCCTGCGCAAACGGCTGGCTGGCGCCGCCGAACATCTGCTGCAGCTGCTGGCGCCAATCGGTTGGCTGGGCCGCGGCACCGCCGGCGGCTGCGCCCTGCATCCAGTCGAAATAACCCTTCAGGCCGGCCAGGGTGCGTTCGAGTGTGTCGCTGCTGGAAGTGGGAGCTGCCGGCGGCGTGAAAAACGGATTGACGGCAGGCTGAGGCTGTTGCTGCTGCAACTGCCGCGCCCAGGCATCCCAGGACTGTTGTGCGAGTGCCTGATAGTCCCTGATGAAATCGTTTGCCGGGTCAGCCATGGGTGCATCCTCGTGCAATGTTCCCTGCATCCTAGCAAAAGCCTGTTGCACAAAATCATCGGCTTCAAAACGCACAAGGCCCGGCATGAGCCGGGCCTTGTGGAATCACGTTACATCGAAACTCAGGCGGTGGCGCCGTTGGCGCGCTCGTCTTCAGTCACAGCCTTCATCGACAGGCGGATGCGGCCCTGCTTGTCCACTTCGAGCACCTTGACCTTGACGATGTCGCCTTCCTTGAGCTTGTCGGAAACCTTCTCGACACGCTCATCGGAGATCTGCGACACGTGCACCAGACCATCCTTGCCCGGCATGATCGTGACGAATGCACCGAAGTCCATCAGCTTGGCGACCTTGCCTTCGTAGATGCGACCCGGCTCGACGTCAGAAGTGATCTGCTCGATGCGCTTCTTCGCCGCTTCGCCTGCTTCACGATTGACCGAACCGATGATGATGGTGCCGTCGTCGCTGATGTCGATCGTGGTGCCGGTCTCTTCGGTGATCGAACGGATCGTGGCGCCACCCTTGCCGATCACTTCACGGATCTTGTCCGGATGGATCTTGATGGTGATCAGGCGCGGGGCGAACTCGCTCATTTCCGTGCGGGCGGTGGTGAGCGCCTTGGCCATCTCGCCGAGGATGTGCAGACGACCACGCTTGGCCTGGGCCAGCGCCACCTTCATGATCTCTTCGGTGATGCCGTCGATCTTGATGTCCATCTGCAATGCGGAGATGCCATCGGCGCTGCCGGCCACCTTGAAGTCCATGTCGCCGAGGTGATCCTCGTCGCCCAGGATATCGGACAGCACGACGAAGTCGCTACCCTCCTTGACCAGGCCCATCGCGATACCGGCCACCGGTGCCTTCAGCGGAATGCCCGCATCCATCATCGCCAGCGAGGAACCGCACACCGAGGCCATTGACGAGGAACCGTTGGACTCGGTGATTTCCGAGACCACGCGCACCACGTACGGGAATTCCTCGATCGTCGGCTTCACTGCCTGCACACCGCGCTTGGCGAGGCGGCCGTGGCCGATCTCGCGACGCTTCGGCGCACCGAAACGACCAGCCTCACCCACCGAGAACGGGGGGAAGTTGTAATGGAACAGGAACGGATCCTTCGACTCGCCACCCGGCGCATCGATGATCTGGGCGTCACGCGTGGTGCCCAGCGTGATGACGACCAGGGCCTGCGTCTCGCCACGGGTGAACAGTGCCGAGCCGTGGGTACGCGGCAGCACGCCGACGCGTGCGGTGATCGCGCGGACGTCGTCGAGCTGACGGCCGTCGATACGTACCTTGGTCTTCAGCACGCTGTCGCGCATGGTGTGGTATTCAAGCTCGCCGAATTCCTTCGACAGCTCGGCAGATGCCCAGCCGTTCGCCTCGGCCTGCGCCTTCAGCTCACCCAGCACGTCAGCCTTGATCGCGGAAATCGCGTCGCGGCGCTGCAGCTTGTCGCGCACCTGGAACGCTTCGTCCAGCTTGCTGCCAACGGCGCCCTTGAGCGCAGCGACCAGCGACTCATTGCGCGCCGGTGCCTTCCAGTCCCATGACGGCTTGGCGGCTTCGGCAGCCAGTTCGGCGATCGCACGGATCGCGGTCTGCATCTGCTGGTGACCGAACATCACTGCGCCGAGCATTACGTCCTCGGACAGCAGCTGGGCTTCGGATTCCACCATCAGCACCGCACCGGCGGTACCGGCGACGACCAGGTCCAGCTGCGAAGTCTTCAGCTCGGTGGCCGTCGGGTTCAGCAGGTACTGGCCGTTGGCGTAACCGACGCGGGCAGCGCCGATCGGACCCTTGAACGGGATACCGGCCAAACTCAGTGCCGCGGAAGCGCCGAGCAGCGCAACGATGTCGCCGTCAACTTCCGGGTTCAGCGAGACGACCTGCGCGATGACCTGTACTTCGTTCTTGAAGTCTTCCGGGAACAGCGGGCGCACCGGACGATCGATCAGACGCGAGGTCAGCGTCTCCTTCTCGGTCGGACGGCCTTCGCGCTTGAAAAAGCCGCCCGGGATACGGCCGGCGGAGTAGAACTTTTCCACGTAGTCGACGGTGAGCGGGAAGAAGTCCTGCCCTTCCTTCTGCTTGGTGGCCGCCACGGCGGTGACCAGCACCACGGTGCCGCCCATGCTGGCCATCACCGCGCCGGACGCCTGGCGGGCAATTTCGCCCGTCTCCAGCGTGACTTCGTGACTACCGTACTGGAATGACTTGGTTACTTTTGCCACGTTGTTCTACTCCTCGTCCGGTGGATTAACGGCGCAGGCCGAGGCGTTCGATCAGGGTCTGGTAGCGCGCAAGATCGCGATCTTTCAGGTAGCTGAGCAGACGCTTGCGCTGGTTGACCAGCTTCAGCAGGCCACGGCGGGAGTGGTGATCCTGCTTGTGTTCCTTGAAGTGGCCGGTGAGATGGTCGATGCGGGCGGACAACAGGGCGACCTGAACTTCCGACGAGCCGGTATCGTTCGGCACGCGGCCGAAATCAGCAATGATCTTGCCGGTTTGTTCTGCAGTGAGGGACATGAGTATCGTTTCCTTAAAAGGCGATGCGAAGCTTGCGCAACGTCACCACGATGACGTTGCGCAAGCTTCGCCTAGATGAATGAAAGCGTTGAAATAACCTGTCTATTCTACTGATGGGCGTGGTGTTTCAACAAGTGCGCCGTGGTCCATCAGTACAAATTTATCGTCCGGCGGCAGGTTGAAGCCGCGCAGGATGCGTGTACGCCCTTCGACATCGAGTTCAAGAAGCGCCAGCAGGGCTCCATCGCTAGCGTATGCCGCGCAGCGGCCAGCCGGCGGCGAGGGAATCAACTGGATCGGCTGCCCGCGTGAAATCGCCATGCTTTGCGGTTCATCGAGCTGTACGGCCGGCAGATCGGACAAACCCGCCGATATTGGCAACAGGTGCCCCAGCAAGGCTTCGTCACCCTGTTCAGCCGCCTGCTGCAGCGCGTCCAGCGTCACCATGCGTGGTCCGCGGAACGGTTCCACCCACAGGCGCCGTAGTGCCGTCAGATGGGCGCCACAGCCCAGATCCTCGCCGATATCCACGGCCAGTGAGCGTACATAGGTGCCGGAACCGCACTCCACGTACAGCTGTAATGTTTCAGCATCGCGCGACAGCAGGTCGAGCCGGTGCACGTCCACCTCGCGCGGCGGCACGTCGATGGTTTCGCCACGACGCGCCTTGGCATATAGCCGCTCACCGTCCTGCTTGATTGCCGAATACACCGGTGGCACCTGGGTGATGCGACCACGCAATTTGGCCAGCGCCGCTTCGATGCGCGCATCGTCAAGCAGTGGCACCGCACGCTGCTGCACGATGTCGCCTTCACAATCGGCCGAGTCGGTGGTGATGCCCAGCCGGCAATCGGCCACATAAGCCTTGCGCGCGCCGAGCAGGCTGCCGGCCAGTTTGGTCGCCTCGCCGAAGCACAGCGGCAACAGGCCGGTGGCCAGCGGATCCAGTGCACCTGTATGGCCGCCCTTGGACGCGCGCAGCAGACGCCGCACGGTTTGCAGCGCCTGGTTGGAACTCAGCCCGATCGGCTTGTCGAGCAGCACGATGCCGTGCAGGTCACGGTGCTTGATACGCGGTAGACGACTCATTGGTTTAGCAACACCCAACGTTCCGGTTCAATCCTGCTTGTCGTCGGTTGATTTGTCGTCCTTGAGCGGCACCAGGTCACGTGCCTGTTGGCGCAGCAAGGACTCGATGCGCTCGCCCTTGTCGACCGAGTCGTCATACTTGAACTTCAATTCCGGCACCCGGCGCATGCGCATGCCGCTGTGTGCCAGCGAATGACGGATTTCGTGGCCGATCTCGTTCAGGGCCTTCACGGTCGGCAAACCCTGCTCGGGCAGCATCGCGGTCACCCATACCGTGGCCCAGTCCAGGTCACGGGTGATTTCCACGTCCGACACGGAGACCGACGGCAGCCCGTGATCACGCACGGCTGCATGCACCAGCAGGCCCAGTTCGCGACGCAACTCGGCACCGATGCGGTCGGTGCGTTTGAAATCACGGGATGGCATAAGAAAAACCTGAGTTGTGAGTTGAGAGAAGTGAGAAACGAGAGGAAGCCATGGCCATTACTCTTTTCTCACTCCTGTGCACTCGTATCTGCTTAAAGGGTCCGCGCTACTTCCGTGCGCTCGAAGCATTCGATCTGGTCGCCCGGCTTCACGTCGTTGTACTGCTTGACCGCGATGCCGCACTCCATGCCGTTGCGCACTTCGTCGACCAGCTCCTTGAAACGACGCAGCGATTCCAGTTCGCCTTCGAAGATCACCACGTTGTCGCGCAGCACACGAATCGGCTTGCTGCGCTTGACCGAACCTTCGATGACCATGCAACCGGCCACGGCACCGAACTTGGAGCTGCGGAACACATCGCGAACCTGCGCGGTACCGATGATGTCCTCGCGCACTTCCATGCCCAGCAGGCCAGTCGCAGCCTGGGTCACCTGATCGATCACGTCATAGATGATCGAGAAGTAACGCACGTCGAGGCCAGCGGTCTCGATCACCTTGCGTGCCGACGCATCGGCGCGCACGTTGAAGCCGATGACCAGCGCCTTCGAAGCCGCCGCCAGGGTGGCATCGGATTCGTTGATACCACCGACGCCGGACGAAACCACGTTGACCCGGACCCGTTCGTTGCCGATCTGGGTGAGCGACTCGCGCAATGCCTCGACCGAGCCCTGCACATCGCCCTTGACCAGGATGTTGAGCGTCTGCTGCTCCACGCCCTGACCCATCTTCGCGATGATGTCCTCGAGCCGGTTGCTCTTGCTGACCATGCGTGTTTCGCGACGCTTGAGCTCACGCTCCTGCGCAACCTCGCGGGCGAGACGCTCGTCCTCGACGCAGACGAAGTCGTCACCGGTTTCCGGTACGCCGGACAGACCCAGCACCTGCACCGGAATCGACGGGCCGGCTTCCAGTACCTGCTTGCCGGTTTCGTCGATCAGCGCGCGCATGCGGCCATATTCGATACCGCAGACGATGAAATCGCCCTTCTTCAAGGTGCCCTGCTGCACCAGCACGGTCGCGACCGGACCGCGGCCACGATCCAGGCTGGATTCGATCACCACGCCCGAAGCGCGACCATCGGCCACAGCCCTGAGCTCCATCACTTCGGCCTGCACCGAGATCGCATCGAGCAGATCCTCGACGCCGGCACCGGTCTTGGCCGATACCGGGATGAACTGGACGTCGCCGCCCCAGTCTTCCGGCACCACTTCGTACTGCACCAGGCCCTGCTTGACGTTGTCCGGGTTGGCGCCGTCCTTGTCCATCTTGTTCACCGCGACGATCAGCGGCACCTTGGCGGCGCGCGCATGCTTCACCGCTTCCACCGTCTGCGGCATCACGCCGTCATCGGCAGCCACGACCAGGATCACGATATCGGTCGACTGCGCGCCACGGGCACGCATCGAGGTGAACGCGGCGTGGCCCGGGGTATCCAGGAACGTGATGACGCCCTTGGACGTTTCCACGTGATACGCACCGATATGCTGGGTGATGCCACCGGCTTCGCCGGAAGCGACCTTGGTGCGGCGGATGTAATCGAGCAACGAGGTCTTGCCGTGATCGACATGGCCCATGATCGTCACCACCGGTGGGCGCGTAACCTTCTCGCCTTCCAGTTCGACGTTCTGGGTATGTGCCGCCAGCGTTTCCTCGGCATTGTTCTGGCTGTCGGCTACCGGCGTATGGCCGAGTTCTTCGACCACCAGCACTGCGGTGTCGTGATCGATGGTCTGGTTGATGGTCGCCATGACGCCCATCTTGAACAGCGCCTTGACCACCTCGGAGCCCTTGACCGCCATCTTCTGCGCCAGCTCGGCGACGACGTTGGTCTCAGCCACCACCACTTCGCGCACCACCGGTGCGGTGGGACGCGAGAAACCATGCGGACCCGTCGGGGCATTGCTGCTACTGCGCGACATCTCGCGGATATTGCCGCGACCCGGCTTGCCACGCTTGTTGCTGCTGGAAGAACGACGGGCCCGATCAGCCTCGCTCAGATGCATCTGGCCACCAGCAAAACGCTTGCCGCCATCGCGTTCTTCCTTGCTTCCCGTGGTCTCGCTGCGCTCACGGGCATGCTTGGGCTTGCCGCGGGCGTCGCTGGCAGGTGCCGGCGCCGCTGCGGGGGTGCCAGCTGCTGCACTGACGCGAGCTGCCGGCTTCACCGGCGCCACCACTGGCGCCACGGGTGCCACGACGGGCGCAACCACCGGCTTGACCAGCTTTTCGCGTTTGCGTGGCTCATGGATGCGGGGCAGGATCATGCCCAGGTCGCGCTGATCCATCCGCTGGACGGTGGCGGAGTCATCTTCGACCTTGTCGGTCGACACGACTTCAGCAGGCTGGACCGGTTCCGGCGCTGCCACTGCGGCGGCAGCTGCTTCAGCTGCTGCTGGTACCGCTGCCTTGGCGGCCTCATGCTGTTTCTGTTCTTCCTGCCGCTGCTGCTCGTCCTGGGCGCGCTGCTGCGCGTCCTCATGGCGGCGCTGCTCGGCATCGAGGCGATCCTGCTCTTCCTGTTCACGCTGCAGCTGCGATTCCTGCAGCTTGCGCACAGCATCCTCGCGCTCGCCATCGACGCCCGCTTCCTCGGCAATCGTGCTGCGCTTGACGTAGGTACGCTTGGCGCGGACTTCGACATTGACCGTCTTGGCCGTGCCGGCTGCACCGCGGCCACCTGGGGTGGCCACTTTGAGTTCGCCGACCGTGCGTCGTTTGAGGGTGATCTGGCGCGGTGCGCTGTCATCGACCTCAACGGCAGTTTCGGTCTTCCCATGCGTACGGCGCAGGAACCCCAGCAGCTTCACCTTTTCGGTGCTGCTGATGACCTGTTCCTGATCGGAGAATTTCATGCCCGCCTCGCCAAGCTGCGTGAGCAGCTTGTCGACCGGCATGCCCAGCACCTGGGCGAGTTGTTTGATCGTGACGTCCGACATCGTGTTCTTTGCTCCGCCGTTCCCGCGCTTGGGCCCCTGTTCGGCCCTTATCGTCAGTGCGACATTATCCATGCCGCCACCTCCATCCTTGCTGAAAGGCTCCGTAAAGCCTTTCTCGGCGCACCCATCCAGGGTGCTGCCGTCCGCGGTTAGCCGCCTTTCTCCAGCCGCTCGATCATGGGCGCACGCGCGGCCATGATCAGTGCTGCAGCGCGCTCTTCGTCCATTCCTTCGATATCGATCAGGTCATCCACCGCCAGATCGGCCAGATCGTCAACCGTGCTCACTTCGCGAGCCGCCAGCGCGTACGCCGTCGTCTCATCCATGCCTTCCAGCGCGAGCAGCTCCGCAGACGGCTGATGCTCCTCGACGCCCTCCTCCACCGCCAGTGCCTCGGTCAGCAGCGCATCACGGGCACGGGCACGCAGTTCCTCGACGATATCCTCGTCGAAACCCTCCACTGCCAGCAGCTCGGCGCTCGGCACGTAGGCAATTTCCTCGATACTGGAGAAACCTTCCTGCACGAGGATGACAGCAATTTCCTGATCCACTTCGAGCTTGTCCATGAACAGCTGGCGCGCGGACTCCTGCTCGGACTCGCTCTTGGCGGTGACCTGGTCCTGGGTCATCACGTTGAGCTGCCAACCGGTCAGCTTGCTGGCGAGACGCACGTTCTGGCCACCACGACCGATCGCCTGGGACAGCTTGTCCTCGGCCACCGCGATGTCCATCGAGTGCTTTTCCTCATCCATGATGATGGACTGCACTTCCGCCGGCGCCATCGCATTGATGACGAACTGCGCCTGGTTCTCGTGCCACAGGATGATGTCGACGCGCTCGCCGTTGAGGTCGTTGGAGACGGCCTGCACGCGCGAACCGCGCATGCCGATGCAGGCACCGATCGGATCGGTGCGGCTGTCATGTGCCAGCACGGCGATCTTCGCGCGGTCGCCCGGATCACGGGCACAACCCTTGATCTCGACCAGGCCCTGGCCGACTTCCGGCACTTCCAGCTTGAACAGCTCGATCATGAACTCCGGAGCGGCACGCGACACGAACAGCTGCGGGCCACGCACTTCCGACTTCACTTCGTACAGATAACCGCGCACGCGGTCGCCGACGCGGGCCGATTCACGTGGAATCGTCTTGTCGCGCGGAATGAACGCCTCGGCATTGCTGCCCAGGTCGAGGTAGATGTTGCCGCGCTCGACGCGCTTGACGATGCCGGTGACCAGTTCGCCAACGCGGTCGGCGAAGGCATCGACCACCTGCTGGCGCTCGGCCTCGCGCACGCGCTGCACGATCACCTGTTTGGCGGCCTGCGCGGCAATGCGTCCGAATTCGGCATTTTCGACCTGCTGCTCGATGTACTCGCCGACTTCGGCGTCGGCGCGCTCGTCCAGCGCATCCATCAGGCGCAGCTGGTAGGACGGCGATTCCATCTCGCCATCGTCGGCAATGACTTCCCAGCGACGGAAAGTCTGGTACTCGCCAGTGTCATGGTCGATCGACACGCGGATGTCCGGCTCTTCTTCCGGATAGCGCTTCTTCGCGGCCGAGGCCAATGCAGCCTCCATCGCCTCGAAAATCACATCCAGCGGCACGCCTTTTTCGTTGGCAACCGCCTCGACGACCAGCAAAAGTTCTTTGCTCATTGCAGCAACTCCGTAAGCATCCCGTCCGGATACCGATGGTTAAATTGTTGAGTTCATCCCGGAACTCAAAACCTGGAACGCAGCCATGGATGGCCGCACTAATTAGTTCTTGCCGGCCGGCTTGCCGCCGCGCTTGGGCTGCGGCGCATAACCCAGCGCCACCCAGTCCGGCACCACACGCGCACTTTCCACCAGCGCGTGCTCGAATTCGAATGTCTTGCCTTCGGCTTCCAGCGTGATCCGCTCGCCATCCACCAGAACCAGCTTGCCGCGCAGGCGGCGACGCCCTTCCAGCGAAGCTTTCAGCAGCAACTTCACTTCCTGCCCGCTGACCTGCGCAAACTGTGCTGCAGTAAACAGCGGTCGATCGATTCCCGGCGAGGAAACTTCCAGCACGTAATGTCCCGGAACCGGGTCTTCCACATCGAGTAGCGCGGACAGCTCGCGGCTGGCGCTCTCACAATCCTCGATACCGACCTCGCGACGTTCACCTTCGCCCGTGCTGCTCTTATCAAGCAAGTCCAGATAAACGCGCAGGGTACTCTGACCATGCGACGGGGTGAACTCCACGCCAAGGCATTCCAGGCCCAGATCGGCCAGTACCTCGGTGAAGCGTTGTGCCAGTGCCTGTGTATCCATCGATATACCTTTACCCGATCACACTTTCAGAACAGCAGAAACAAAAAATGGGCTCCGACGGCCCATTTCCATATCTCGCCGATGTCCCTCTCCTGCAGCTCCATCCGACACCGAAGCCATCAACCGAGGCACGGCGCGACGCATCCGTGCGCCCAACAAAAAAGCCTCACGAGGAGGCTTTCTTGCATCAAGAAAGATCTGGTAGCGGGGGCAGGATTCGAACCTGCGACCTTCGGGTTATGAGCCCGACGAGCTGCCAGACTGCTCCACCCCGCATCAGAGTCCGAAGATTCTAACGTGATGGCCAGTTTCTTGCAAGCCTCAACATCAACGAATCCATCTTCAAGCAGCAAATCATCGCGCCATGCGCCTGGATTTGCGTATCCATCGATCAGAGCCCGAACGCATGACGGCACCAGCTCAGCAGCGGCCCCCAGTAAAGACCAAGCACCAGCAGCGACAGCGCATTCAAGGACAGCACCACGCGCAAGGACACATCCGGTTTGGCCTGCAGCACGCTGCCTTCTGCCGGCTTGTCGAAATACATCACCTTGATCACGTACAGGTAGTAATACAGGCCGATGATTGCGAACACGATGCCGACGATGGCCAGCCATAGCATGCCCGCATGGATCGCAGCTTCCAGCACCAGCGCCTTGGCCCAGAAACCAAACAATGGCGGCACGCCGGCCAGCGAGAACATCGCCAGCAGCATCAGGAACGCCATCCACGGCGACTTCTGGTTGAGCCCCTTCAGGTCGGCAATTTCCTCGCACTCGAAACCGGCACGAGTCAACCCCAGCATGACGCCAAATGCAGCCACGCTCATCAGTGCATAACAGATCGCGTAGAACATCGCCGCGGCATAGCCTTCCGGCCCTGCAGCTGCCAGACCCAGCAGCAGATAACCCATGTGCGAGATGGTCGAATACGCCAGCATGCGCTTGAGATTGGTCTGCACGATCGCGACGAGGTTACCGATCGCCAGCGATGCCACCGCCAATACCGCCAGCATCAGCTGCCAGTGCTGCGACAGGTCGCCCATGCCCGAGCTGAGCAGGCGATACGCCATGCCGAATGCAGCCAGCTTGGAACCCGAAGCAATAAAGGTAGTGACCGGAGTCGGCGCACCTTGATAGACGTCCGGTATCCACATGTGGAACGGAGCAGCACCGAGCTTGAAGCCGATGCCGACAATCATGAAGATCAACCCGAACAGCAACAGATTCGGCGCCGTGGTGTAGGACGCCACGTTGTGCAATTGCGCGAGATCAAGGCTCGGCGTACCGCCCATGCCTGAAGCACCATAGACCATCGACATGCCGTACAGCAGCATGCCCGAGGCGAGTGCGCCCAGCACGAAGTACTTGATCGCCGCCTCGGACGGCAACCTTGCATCACGGTTCAATGCAACCAACGCATACGACGACAGCGACAGCAGCTCCAGTCCCAGGTAGATGGTGACCAGGTTGCCAGCCGACACCAGCAGCATGATGCCGATCACCGCGAAGATCATCAGCGTGTAGAACTCGCCGATCAGCAGTTTGCGGTCGATCAGATACGGTCGTGCATACACCATCACCAGCACGGTGGTGCCCAGTGCAAAGATCTTGAGGATCTCGGATGCCTCGTCCCGTATGAACATGCCGCCAAACGCAGTGACCGCCTGTTCCGGCTGGCCGACAATCAGCAGGTAGATTCCCACCAGCAGGACGGCGATCGAAATCCAGTGCAGCATGGGGCGCTGCTCCGGTTTCATGAAGGCATCCATCAGCAACAGCAAGCACGCCGCCGCCACCAGATAGAACTCCGGCAACATGATCAGGATGTCATTGAGATTCGGCATATTCAGTCCTGATCAAATCTTGTGAATGACGATCTGATGCACCAGGTGCGACACCGAGCTGTCCATCAGATGGACCAGCGGCTGCGGCCAGATGCCAAGCGCCAGTACGGCGGCAGCGAAGGCCACCAGCACGAAGGTCTCGCGACCGTTGATTTCCTTCATCTCGGCCACGTGCGGATTGGTGATGTCACCCCACAGCACGCGCTTGACCAGCCACAGCGTGTACGCCGCACCAATGATCAGGGTGAACGCGGCAAACACCGCGATCCATGGATTCGCGCTGAAGCTGGCCAGGATCACCATGAACTCGCCAACGAAACCACTGGTACCCGGCAGGCCGCAGTTCGCCATCGCGAACAGCACGTAGAAGAAACCGAACCACGGCATCACGTTGATGACGCCGCCGTAATCCTTGATCTGTCGTGTGTGCATGCGGTCATACATCACGCCAATGCAGGTAAACATCGCGCCCGAGATGAACCCGTGCGAAATCATCTGCACCATCGCGCCCTGCATGCCCAGCAGCGCCATGTCGATATTGCCCGACTCACGCACCAGCAGGAACGCGATGAAGATACCCAGCGTGACGAAGCCCATATGGGCCACCGAGGAATACGCCACCAGCTTCTTCATGTCCTCCTGTACCAGCGCGACATAGCCGATGTAGACGATGGCGATCAGGCTCAGCACGATCACCAGCCACGCAAAATGTTCGCCCGCATCCGGCACGATCGGCAGCATGAAACGGATGAATCCGTAGGTACCGACCTTCAGCATCACGGCCGCCAGTACCACCGAGCCTCCGGTCGGCGCCTCCACATGGGCATCCGGTAACCAGGTGTGCACCGGCACCATCGGCACCTTGATCGCGAACGCAATCAGGAACGCGAAGAAAATCCACGTCTGTTCCTTCATCGTCAGCGGCAAGGCCGCCAGCGTGGCGAGGTCGAACGTGCCGGCCTTCTGGTACAGGTACAGCAGCGCGATCAACATGAAGACCGAGCCGAAGAACGTGTAGATGAAGAACTTCAGCGTCGCATACACCCGCCGCGGGCCACCCCAGATACCGATCAGGATGAACATCGGGATCAGGATCGCCTCGAACAGCGCGTAGAACAGTAGCGCGTCGGTGGCACAGAAGACGCCGATCAGCAGGCCTTCCAGGATCAGCATCGCAGCCATGTACTGGTGCGGCTTGTCCTGGATGACTTCCCACGCGCCGGCGATCACCAGGATGCCGACAAAGGTGGTCATCAGGATCAGCGCCACCGAAATACCGTCGACCGCCAGGCTGTAATGGACACCCCACGAGGCGATCCACAGATAGCTTTCGGTCAGCTGCATGCCGCCCGCGTCAGGGTGGTACTGCACCAGCAGGAACAGGCTGACCACGAAGGTCAGCACGGCCACCAGCAGCGATAGCCAGCGCGCTAGATTGGGCCGGCCGGAGCCGGCAAGCAGCACCGGAATGGCGCCGGCGACGGGGAGCCAGATAAGCAGGCTGAGCAAGTGAGTGAACATGTGTGCTTGCTTCCCTTATTGCCCGACCAGGCCGGAACCGATCAGCCCGGTACCAAAGAACCAGTACCCGCCTAGCAGCAGGATCAGGCCAAGAATCATCGCGAAGGCGTAGTGATAGAGATAACCCGACTGCAGACGGCGCATCGTGGCGGCGATACGGTGAATCATGCTCACCGAGCCGTTGACCATGGTGTCGTCGATCACCGCCGTGTCACCGGCCTTCCAGAACAGGCGGCCGAGCTTGACGCCACCGCGGGCAAAAACCGCGAAATAGACGTCGTCGATCCAGTACTTGCGGTCGAGCACGGTCCATAGCGGCTTCAACGCCGACTTGATCTTCCCAGCCATGGCCGGGTTGAACAGGTAGATGTAGGTGGTGATCACGAACGCCGTCAGCACCAGGAAGAACGGCAACTGGATAAACCCGTTCAGTGCCATCCCAAAAGCACCGTGGAAATCCTTGCGACCCAGTTCGGCCAGCACGTCGTTCGCTTCATCCACATGAATCGCACTGCCAAACCATTTGCCGAACAGCATCGGTCCGACCGTGAAGAAACCAACCAGCAGCGACGGTATCGCCAGCAGCACCAGCGGCAGCGTCACCACCCACGGTGATTCCTTCGGCGCATGCTCCAGCACGCCCGGCTCGTGATGGCCGTGATCGTCATGCGCATCCTGATGGGGGGCGTGGCCATGATGCGCGACGACGGTGAAGCGCTCCTTGCCGTGGAAGGTCAGGTACATCTGGCGGAACGTGTACAGCCCGGTCACCAGCGCGCCAGCCATCACGCAGAAATAAGCGTAGCTCGAACCCCAGCGATGCGACTCGCCGACCGCCTCGATGATCGCGTCCTTCGAATAGAAACCCGAGAAGAACGGCACGCCGCACAGCGCCAGCGAACCGATCCACATGGTGATCCAGGTGATCGGCATGTACTTGCGCAGGCCACCCATGTAACGCATGTCCTGCTCGTGATGCATCGCGATGATCACCGAACCGGCACCGAGGAACAGCAGCGCCTTGAAGAACGCATGCGTCATCAGGTGATACACCGCGCCGCTGTACGCCGACACGCCGAGCGCCACCGTCATGTAGCCCAGCTGCGACAGCGTGGAATACGCCACCACGCGCTTGATGTCGTTCTGCACGATGCCAATCAGGCCGGTGAACAGCGCGGTGGTGGCACCGATCACCATCACGAAGCTGAGCGCGCTCTGCGACAGTTCGAACAGCGGCGACATGCGCGCCACCATGAAAATGCCGGCAGTCACCATTGTCGCCGCATGGATCAGCGCGGAGATCGGGGTCGGGCCTTCCATCGAGTCGGGCAGCCACACGTGCAGCGGCACCTGCGCCGACTTGCCCATCGCACCGATGAACAGGCAGATGCAGATCACCGTGGCAGCATCCCACTGCGTGCTTGCGGTGATCTGCAGAGTCTTGCCGATCAGCGAAGGCGCCGCGCCGAACGCGGTGGCGTAATCCAGCGTGCCGAGGAAATACAGCACCGCCGCGATACCGAGCAGGAAGCCGAAGTCACCCACGCGGTTGACCAGGAACGCCTTCAGGTTCGCGAAGATCGCGGTCGGCTTCTTGTACCAGAAGCCGATCAGCAGGTACGACACCAGGCCCACCGCTTCCCAGCCGAAGAACAGCTGCATGAAGTTGTTGCTCATCACCAACATGAACATCGAGAAGGTGAACAACGAGATGTAGCTGAAGAAGCGCTTGTAGCCGTCGTCGTCGGCCATGTAGCCGATGGTGTAGACGTGCACCAGCAGCGACACGAAGCTCACCACCACCAGCATCATCGCGGTCAGGCGATCGACCAGGAAGCCGACGCTGGCGTTGAAGTGGCCGATCTGGAACCAGGTGTAGATGTTCTGGTTGTACTCAACCGCCCCACCAAGGGTGAGCTGGTACAGCACGTAGAACGACAGCGCGCAGGAGATCGCCACGCCGAGGATGGTGACGCTATGCGAGCCCGCGCGACCAAGGAACTTGCCCAGGAAGCCAGCCAGCACGCAGCCGACCAGCGGCGCCAGTGCGATCGTCAGCAGAATGGATGTCGAAAGACCCATGTGATCAGCCCTTCATGCTGTCGATGTCGGCGATATTGATCGTGCTGCGATTGCGGAACAGCAGGACCAGGATCGCCAGGCCGATGGCAGCTTCTGCCGCGGCCACGGTGAGAATGAAGAACACGAAGACCTGCCCCGATACGTCGCCGAGGAAGCGCGAGAACGCCACGAAGTTCGTGTTCACCGCCAGCAGCATCAATTCGATCGACATCAGCAGCACGATCACGTTCTTGCGATTGATGAACAGGCCAGCGACGGCAATGCAGAACAGCACCGCGCCGAGCACGATGTAGTGCGATAGCGTGATCATGACTTGGACTCCTGCGGCGAGGCCGGTGATTCCCCTGCGGGACGCTCGGCGGCCATCTTCACGATACGGACGCGATCACGCGGGTTGACACTGACCTGCTGGCTGGCCGACTCGTGGCGCGCGTCGCCGCGCTGACGCAGGGTCAGCGCCACGGCTGCCACCACACCCACGGTGAGGATCAGCGCCGCAATCTCGAATGGCAACAGGTATTGCGTATACAACGCGCGACCCAGCCATGCGGTGTTGGACGTACCCGCTGCGGCTGCCGGATCGGCGCCCATGACCTGCGCATGCATCGCGCGCACGCCGATCAGCCCGAGCATCTCCACCAGCATCACGATCGCCACGATCAGTCCGATCGGCAAGAACTTCACGAAGCCCTCGCGCATCTTCTCCTGGTCGATGTCGAGCATCATCACCACGAACAGGAACAGCACCATCACCGCGCCGACGTAAACCACGATCAGCGCCAGCGCCAGGAATTCGGCATCGGCCAGCATCCACAGGCAGGCGGTACTGAAAAAGGTGAGCACCAGCGCGAGCACGGCATGCACCGAGTTCTTCAGTGTGATCACCGACAGCGCTGCTGCCACGGTGACGAAGCCGAAAACGTAGAAGCAGATGAGTTGGAACAGTTGGGGATTCATCGTCAGCCTCAGCGGTACGCCGCGTCTTGTGCGCGGTCAGCGGCAATCTGCTGCTCGAAACGATCACCGATGGCCAGCAGCTGCTGCTTGGTCACCACATTCTCGCCACGATGCTCGAAGTGGTATTCGTGGATGCTGGTCTCGACGATCGAATCGACCGGGCAGCTCTCTTCGCAGAAGCCGCAGAAGATGCACTTGAACAGGTCGATGTCGTAGCGCGTGGTACGGCGCTGCCCATCGCTTTCGCGCGGCGCCGAATCGATCGTGATCGCCAGCGCCGGACACACCGCCTCGCACAGCTTGCAGGCAATGCAACGCTCTTCGCCATTCGCATAGCGACGCAGCGCATGCAGGCCGCGGAAACGGTTCGACTTCGGGATGTGCTCCATCGGGTAGCGCACGGTGTACTTCGGCTTGAACATGTAGCCCAGCGTCAGCCCCATGCCCTGGAACAGTTCGATCAGCAGCAGACTCTTGAAATAAGCGGATATGCGATTCATTGGATGTCTTTATGCCCCCATGCCAACGCTGACCCAGCCGAAGTACTTCATGCAGCCGGCGACCAGCACCCAGACGATGGCGATCGGGATAAGCACCTTCCAGCCGAGCCGCATGATCTGGTCATAGCGGTAACGCGGAAAGGTGGCGCGGAACCACAGGAACATGAAGGCGAACAGGAACGCCTTGATGAACAGCCAGATGAAACCACCCTGGCCTATGAACCCCCACGTATCGGGGAATGGCGACAGCCAGCCACCCATGAACAGGATCGCGGCCAGGAAGCTGACCAGGATCATGTTGGCGTATTCGGCCAGGAAGAAGATCGCGAAGGCCGAGCCGGAATATTCCACGTGGAAGCCGGCGACGATCTCCGACTCGCCCTCGGCCACGTCGAACGGCGCGCGGTTGGTCTCGGCCACGCCGGAGATGAAATAGATCACGAACACCGGCAGCAACGGCAGCCAGAACCAGTCGAACAGGCCCTTGTGACCCGCCTGCGCATTCACGATGTCGGTGAGGTTCAACGAGCCGGCAAGCACCAGTACGCAGACCAGGCACAGGCCCATCGCCAGTTCGTAGGAGATCACCTGCGCCGCCGAACGCATCGCACCCAGCAGCGCGTAACGCGAGTTGGAGGCCCAGCCAGCGAGGATGATGCCGTATACGCCCAGCGAGGTCATCGCCAGCAGATACAGCACACCCGCATTCGCGTTGGACAGCACCATCTTGCTGCTGAACGGGATCACCGCCCACGCTGCCAGCGCCGGGATCAGCGTCAGCAACGGTGCCAGGTAATACAGGAACTTGTTCGCATTGGTCGGCAGGATCACTTCCTTGATCAGCAGCTTGACCACGTCGGCGAAGGCCTGCAGCAGGCCGAACGGACCGATCTTGTTCGGCCCCATGCGTACATGCATCCAGCCGATGACCTTGCGCTCCCAGTACACGAACATCGCCACTGCGATGATCAGTGGCAGCACGATGGCCACGATGTACAGCACCGGGATCAGGAGCTGATGGATAAGTTGATCAGCCATGATGCTTATGCCTTGCTCAAGGTGATGACCGCGCCATACGGCGGCAGCGTGGCGGTGAGATCCTGGGCCGCCTCGATCCATGCCGCACCATCCGGCACAGCCACATCGACGACCAGCGGCAACAACACCTCGCCGATGCGCACCTGTGCACCGGCGGCCAGACCGAGTCGTTGTGCCTCAGCCGCATTCAGACGCACCGCCGGGGCACGGTTGAGCGGATGTGCATTCAGTGCCGTGGCACGACGCAGCACCGCATCGCCGCGATAGATCGGCCAGGTAGCGAGACGGGTCAGACCACTGGCAGCCATGCGCACGGCCAGACCGCTGCGCGACGTCGCCGCACGCTCGCTGATGCCATCACGCAAGCCGGCGATGTCATCAAACTCGAAGCCGGCCAGCTGCAACGCACCGCCAAGTGCGCGCAGCACCTTCCAGCCGGGACGTGCCTGACCGGGTGCCTTGGCGCCGGCGCTGACGCCCTGCGCCAGGCCATCGACATTGACCAGGGTGGCATCGATCTCCGGCAGCAGCGCGATCGGCAGGATCACGTCAGCCACTTCACGCAACGCAGTGCTGGCGTAGGCGCTGAAAGCCACCACTTGCTCCGCACTGCGCAATGCCTTCAGCGTTGCCGCGCCATCGGCGAAATCGTGCGGTGGCTCGACGCCATACAGCACGTAGCTCTTGCGCGGCTGGGCCAGCATGGCCTGTGCATCCAGACCGCCATTGCCCGGCACCACGCCAAGCTTGACCAGTCCCATCGCATTGGCACCGACCGGCAATTCGTTGTAGCCGGCACCGGTGGCTTCGGCAATGAAGCGGGCAAGCACACGCAGCCATGAAGCCTGCGGATGAGTCACGCCAGCTTCGCCAAGGATCACCACGGCCTTGCCCGATTTCAGCGCAGCGATCGCATCGCTGTCACCTTCGTCGCTCTGCGCAGCATTGATGGCATCAGCCAGCGCAGCCGGTGCACTCGCACCCAGCGTCACCGCAGCCTTGGCCAGCGCCAGCAGCGCATCGACCAGCGACTGCGGCGCAACGATCGATTCGCCCGCAAGCTTGTAATTGAAATCGAAGCTGGCCGGATTGACGGTGTAGACCTTGGCGCCCTTCTTCACCGCCTGATGCAGGCGATGGTTGAGCAGCGGCATCTCATGCCGCAGATCGGAACCCACCAGCAGTGCCGCCTTGACCTGGTCAACCTCGACGACAGGCAACCCGAATGGCTGTGCCACGGCGTTGTCGGCAAAATCGAGCTGACGCAGTCGATGGTCGACATGCGCGCTGCCCAGACCGAGGGCGAGACGCATCAGCAGATCGCCCTCTTCGTTTGAACTGGCCGGATGCACCAGGATGCCCAGCTCATTGCCCGGCAGCTTCTTCAGCGCTTCACCGGCAAACTGCAATGCATCTTCCCAGGTGGTCGTCTGCCATTGGCCGTTGCGCTTCACTTCCGGCGCGTGGATACGGTCGGCTGCGTACAGGCCCTGGTGGCTGTAGCGATCGCGATCGGACAGCCAGCATTCGTTGATCGTTTCGTTGTCGCGCGGCACCGTGCGCAGCACGTCGCCGCGGCGTGTATGCAACCACAGGTTGGAGCCGAGTGCGTCGTGGTAACCGATCGACGGCTTGGCGATCAGCTCCCAGGCACGCGCCTGGAACTGGAACGGCTTGTTGGTCAGCGCGCCCACCGGGCAGACGTCGACGATATTGCCGGACAGCTCCGTCTCGATCGTCTTGCCGATATAGGTGCCGATCTGCAGGTTCTCGCCACGGCTCATGCCGCCAAGTTCGTAGGTGCCAGCAATCTCGCTGGTGAAGCGCACGCAGCGCGTGCACTGGATACAGCGGGTCATCTCTGTGGCGACCAGCGGCCCTAGGTTCTCGTCGGCAATGGTGCGCTTGCGCTCGGTGTAGCGCGACACGCTACGGCCGTAGCCCAATGCCACGTCCTGCAGCTCGCACTCGCCGCCCTGATCGCAGATCGGGCAATCGAGCGGATGGTTGATCAGCAGGAACTCCATCACGTCTTTCTGGAACTTCAGCGCCTTGTCCGAGCGCGTCGTCACCTTCATGCCCTCGGCCACCGGCGTGGCGCAGGCCGGCTGCGGCTTGGGCATCAGCTTGCCGCCCATCTCCACGTCGACCAGGCACATGCGGCAGTTCGCGGCAATCGGCAGCTTGCGGTGATAGCAGAAGCGCGGGATCGCGACGCCGATCGCGTCGGCCGCCTCGATGATCATCGCGCCCTTGCGGATCTGCGTGGGCTTGCCATCGACCTCGATGTTGATCAGGTCGGGCGCGGTGTTATTGGTTGGCTGCGCACTCATGCAGCAACTCCACGCTGATTTGCAGGGTTGGCTTCGGCCAGCTTGTCATCGACCATCGAACGGCCGTGCTGCGCGAAGTATTCGAATTCGTTCCAGAAACGCGCGAGGAAACCCTGCACCGGCCACGCGGCGGCTTCGCCGAACGCGCAGATGGTGTGACCCTCGATCTGGCCGGCAATCGCCTTCAGTCGGTGCAGGTCTTCCTGGGTGCCCTTGCCCTCGACGATGCGCGAGAGCACGCGATACATCCAGCCGGTGCCTTCGCGACACGGCGTGCACTGACCGCAGGATTCGGCCATGTAGAAACGCGAGATGCGATGGCAGACCTTGACCATGCAGGTGGTCTCGTCCATCACGATCACGGCGCCGGAGCCAAGACCCGAACCGGCCTTCTGCAGGCAGTCGTAGTCCATCGTGCTCTCGAGCATGATGTCGGCCGGCAGCACCTTCATCGAGGACCCGCCGGGAATCACCGCCTTCAGCTTGTGGCCGTTGCGCACGCCGCCGGCCATTTCCAGCAAGTCCTTGAACGACGTGCCGAGACGGATCTCGAAATTGCCCGGGTTGTTGACGTGACCGGAGACCGAGAAGATCTTCGGTCCGCCGTTGTTCGGTTTGCCCAGGCTCAGGAACCAGTCCGCGCCGTTGCGCAGGATCGCCGGCACCGAGGCATAGGTCTCGGTGTTGTTGATCGTGGTCGGCTTGCCATACAGGCCGAAACCGGCCGGGAACGGCGGTTTGAAACGCGGCTGGCCCTTCTTGCCTTCCAGCGACTCCATCAGCGCGGTTTCCTCACCGCAGATGTAGGCGCCTGCGCCGAGCGCGTTGTAGATATCCACGTCGATGCCGCTGCCCTGCACGTTCTTGCCGAGCAGGCCGGCTGCATACGCTTCCTTCAGCGCTTCTTCCAGATGCTCGTACGGCTCGTGGTGGAATTCGCCACGCAGGTAGTTGTAGGCCACGCTCGAGCCGGTGCAATAGCAGGCAATGGCCATGCCCTCGATCACCGAATGCGGGTTGTAGCGCAGGATGTCGCGATCCTTTGACGTGCCCGGTTCGGATTCGTCCGAGTTGCACAGGATGTATTTCTGCATGTCGCCCTTCGGCATGAAGGACCACTTCAAGCCGGTCGGGAAGCCCGCGCCGCCACGGCCGCGCAGGCTGCTTTTCTTGATTTCGTCGATCAATGCTGCCGGATCGGGCTTCTCGGCGAGGATCTTTCTCCATGCCTTGTAGCCATCGACCTTCTCATAGCTTTCCATCGCCCACGGCTTGTCGAAATGCAGCGTGGTGTAGACGACCTGATGTTCCTGCGGTGCGGGTCCGACTGCCATGGCTTATTCCAACCCGTCCAGAATTTCGTCGAGTTTCTCGGTGGTGAGACGCTCGTGGTAATGCCCATTCACCGTCATCGCCGGCGCGTACACGCAGGCGGCGATGCATTCCTCTTCCTGCTTCAGATAGATGCGGCCGTCCGGCGTGCTCTCACCGGTCTTGATGCCGAGCTTCTTCTCGCAGTGGCGCACCAAACCTTCCGCGCCGTTGAGCCAGCACGAGATGTTGGTGCAGATCGCCACGTTGTTGCGGCCGACCGGCTTGGTCTCCAGCATCGAATAAAAGCTGGAAACCTCGTAGGCCCACACTGCCGGCAGGTCGAGATACTTCGCGACAGCAGTGATCAGCTCGTCGGTGAGGAAACCCTGGTTCTGTTCCTGCGCGGCAAACAACGCCTGGATCAGCGCCGAGCGCTTGCGATCCGGCGGGAACTTGGCCACCCACTCATCGATGTGATGGCGGGTATGGTCGTTGAGTGCGACGAGCGGATCGACGTTCCTGACCTGCTCGAAATGTCCGGTGGCTTTCATGCGTTTCTCCGTCGTGCCGGCTCAGCGATCCACTTCGCCGAACACGAGGTCATAGGTACCGATCATGGCTACCACGTCGGCGAGCATATGGCCGCGCACGATGGTGTCCATGGATGACAGGTGGGCAAAACCTGGTGCGCGCAGATGCGCGCGGAACGGTTTGTTGGCGCCGTCGGAAACCAGATAGCAGCCGAACTCGCCCTTGGGCGCCTCGACCGCAGCATAGGTTTCGCCGGCCGGCACGCAATAGCCTTCGGTGAACAGTTTGAAGTGGTGGATCATGGCTTCCATGTCCTCCTTCATCTCGATCCGCGACGGCGGCGCAACCTTGAAGTTCTGCACCATCACCGGGCCGGGATTGGTCTTCAGCCACTTCACGCACTGCTGGATGATCCGGTTCGACTGGCGCATCTCTTCCACGCGACACAGGTAACGGTCGTAGCAGTCGCCGCCGACGCCAACCGGGATGTCGAAATCCATCTCGGCGTACTTCGCGTACGGCTGCTTCTTGCGCAGATCCCATTCGACGCCCGAACCACGCAGCATCACGCCGGTCATGCCCCACTGCTGGGCCAACTCCGGGCTGATCACGCCGATGCCGACGGTGCGCTGCTTCCAGATGCGGTTGTTCGTCAGCAGATCTTCGTATTCGTCCACCTTCGACGGGAAGTCGCTGGTGAACGCCTCGAGGTAATCCAGCATCGAACCTTCGCGCCAGCTGTTGATGCGCTTCAGATCCTTGCCCTTGTGCCACGGCGACTCGCGGTACTGCGACATCTGTGCGGGCAGATCGCGGTAGACACCACCGGGACGGTAATACGTCGCGTGCATGCGCGCGCCGGAAACCGCCTCATAGACGTCCATCAGCTCCTCACGTTCGCGGAACGCGTAGAGGAACACCGCCATCGCGCCGAGATCGAGCGCGTTCGAACCGATCCACATCAGATGGTTCAGGATGCGGGTGATCTCGTCGAACATGGTGCGGATGTACTGCGCACGCTCTGGCGCCTCGATCCCCAGCAGGGTCTCGATCGCCTTCACGTAAGCGTGCTCGTTGCACATCATCGACACATAGTCGAGACGGTCCATGTAACCGATCGACTGGTTGAACGGTTTGGACTCGGCCAGCTTTTCGGTACCACGGTGCAGCAGGCCGATATGCGGATCGGCACGGACGATGGTCTCGCCGTCCATCTCCATGATCAGGCGCAGCACGCCATGCGCGGCCGGATGCTGCGGGCCGAAGTTCATCGTGTAATTGCGAATTTCCTGCACGATCAGTTCCTCTGCCAATCGTCGGCCGCTTCGGCCTTGGCCTGCATCAGGTCGGCGTCATCACGGATGGTGCGCGGCACCAGCACGCGCGGCACGATCGATACCGGCTCGTAGATCACCCGCTTCTGCTCGGGGTCGTAACGCACCTCGACATTGCCGATCAGCGGGAAATCCTTGCGGAATGGATGGCCGACGAAACCGTAGTCGGTGAGGATGCGGCGCAGGTCGGGATGGCCATCGTAGATGATGCCGTAAAGGTCGAACGCCTCTCGCTCGAACCAGTTCACGCCTGGCCACACCAGGGTCAGCGACGGCACTACCGGCATGCTGTCGTCGGCACAGAACACACGCAGACGCAGGCGATGGTTGTGCTCGATGGAAAGCAGGTGGATCACCGACGCGAACCGACGCGGCTCATTGTCGCCGCGCGGACGCCCAGCCCAGTCGAAGCGGCCCATCGCCTGACCTTCCACGCCACGCGAGAAGCCTTCGCCGGCCGCCGTGTTGGTATCCCACTCGGTCTGGCCGTAACCCAGGTAGTCGACGCCGCACAGATCGATCAGCTCGCCGAAGCGAAACGCCGGCTCGTCACGCAACGCCGTGGCAACCGCGATCAGGTCGGCGGCGGCCAGTTCGGCCATGGTCTCGTTGCGTACCGTGCTGATGGTCAGTGTGTCGCCGAATCGCGCAGCGAGGCGCTCGGCCAGCGAGGTCGCAGGTGTGTCGGACATATCAGGGCCTCTACGAACGCGCGATGGTGCTGGTGCGACGGATTTTCTTCTGCAACTGCAGGATGCCGTGGATCAATGCTTCGGCCGTGGGCGGGCAGCCTGGCACGTAGATGTCCACCGGCACGATGCGATCGCAACCGCGCACCACCGAATAGGAATAGTGGTAATAACCACCGCCGTTCGCACAGCTGCCCATCGAGATCACCCACTTCGGCTCGGGCATCTGGTCGTAGACCTTGCGCAGCGCCGGGGCCATCTTGTTGACCAGGGTGCCGGCCACGATCATCACATCGGACTGGCGCGGGCTGGGGCGGAAGATCACACCGTAACGATCCAGATCCAGTCGCGCCGCACCGGCATGCATCATCTCCACCGCACAACAGGCCAAACCGAACGTCATCGGCCACATCGAGCCAGTGCGCGCCCAGTTCATCAGTGCATCGACACTGGTGGTGGCAAAACCGCGCTGCACGATCGGGTTGTCGCCACCGGGCCGCAGGATGTCGTCGACAAGATTCAGTGGCTGCGGGTTATGCATCACCTTGTCGATGGAGGAGATCACTCCCATTCCAGTGCTCCCTTCTTCCACACGTAGGCAAAACCGATGACCAGCAGCAACAGGAACAGCGCCATCTCGATCAGCGCGACCAGGCCGATCTGCTGGAACACCACCGCCCACGGAAACAGGAAGGCGATTTCCAGGTCGAAAATGATGAACAGGATGGCAAGCAGGTAATAGCGCACGTCGAAGCGCATGCGGGCATCTTCAAATGCCTCGAAGCCGCACTCGTACGGCGCGAGCTTTTCCGGCTCGGGGCGGCTAGGCCCTGCCAGCAGGCCGACGGCCAGCAACACCAGGCCGAGGCCGGTGGCAACACCGATGAACAAGAGAACGGGCCAGTATTCGGCAAGCACGATGCAACGTACCTCCGCGCCATCAGGCGCATCAGTGACCGTCGGGACTAAACCCAATAACTCACGGTCTGGCGACTTCGATTCGGCAGGCTGACGCGGCCATGGGCTGCTCAGTCGCGCTTGCGGCCATTGAAGCCGCGAGCGTCCGTTGTTCCGCGAGATGAGTTCGCGAATCTCGCCATTGTATCAGCGCGCATGGGTATAACGACAAGCCTTGACGGCCGGCGCCATGCGGATTATCGCCATGCATTGCTGCCATGGCGTGATGCTGCCATTACATGGTGTGGGTGGCGCGCTCTGAATTGAGCGTACCGGCAAGGATGTTCTCGATACGGCTGCGCGCGGCTTCGGCGTCACTCGACTCGTTGAAGTGGATGCCGATACCAGCGGTGCGGTTGCCCTGTGCGCCCAGCGGACTGATCCAGACCACCTTGCCGACCACGGACAGCCGCTCGGTTTCCTCGGCCAGGGTCACCAGCAGCACCACTTCGTCACCCAGCGAATAGGCCTGGGCAGTCGGCGCAAACAGGCCGCCATGCTTGAGGAACGGCATGTAGGCGTTGTACAGCGACGCCGCATCCTTGATTTTCAATGAAATGATGCCCTGACGGGCAGCCATCGGTTTCATGCTGAGCTCCTGCCGGGCGATCAAGCCGCCCGATCGATGACGCTGATCTTAGATGCTGTGATCCGCCCATACCACTGTTGTGGCGCAGCTGCGGGCCGAGGCGGCTTTGGCTGGAGCATCATGCGTTGTCCGACTGACTGGTCAGCAGCGACTGCCGCTCATTCACGAGACGCCCCCACGAGGCTGGCGGCACCCATCCGGCAATCCACGCGGGAACCGCTTCGGCGGCCATGGGCCTGGAAATCGAAAATCCTTGCAGCTGGTGACAGCCGAGTGAGGCCAGCAGGTCGCCTTGCGCGGAGGTCTCGACGCCTTCGGCAATCACCGTCTTGGCCAGCATGCGGGCGGTGGTGATCACGCCCGCGGCAATCGCCATGTTGCGCTCGTCGTTGATGATGTCCCGCACGAAGCTCTGGTCGAGCTTGATGTGCTCGATATCCAGCTGCTGGATGTGGCTAAGCGACGCACTGCCGGTGCCGAAATCATCCAGGCCGACGCGAATCCCGCGTCGACGGCATTCCTCGATGACGACTTTCGCGCGGGCATGATCCATCGACGGGCCAGTCTCGGTCACTTCGATGCCAAAACCCACATCCATCACGCCGGGATAGGCATCAAGTACGGCGTCGATGTCGCTGAAGAACGCCGGATGCAACAAATGACGGGTGCTGATGTTGACCGACACCGGGATCGAAATACCTTCCTGCATCCAGGACTGGCAGCGCCGCAGCGCTTCGTCGAGCACGTAGCGGCCGATTGGCCGCGCCAGTTGCGGGTCGTCCAGCACATGCATGAATTTGGCGGGTTCGATCAACCCTTCTCCGCTATCGTTGAGGCGCAGCAGCACTTCCATGCCAGCCACCCCGTGCAGGCCAGGCAAACCGTCGATGAACACGATCGGCTGGTACAGCAGTACCAGGTGCGCCTGCTGCAGCGCCTGGGCGATTCGCTCCCGCATCGCCTGCAACCGCAGCTGCTCCAGCTCCATCACTGGCTCATACAGCGACCCGCGATCCTTGCCCTCTTCCTTCGCCGCGTACATCGCCAGATCGGCATGCCGCACCAGACCCTCGGCATCGGCTCCATCGAGTGGAAACAGGGTCCAGCCGATACTGGCGGACAGATAGAGCTGCTCACCCATCAGATTGAATGGCGCTCGCAATACTTGCAGGATGCAGCGGCTGATCACATCGAGCTGCTCCCGGCTGTCGAAGCCGGAAATCACCAGCGCAAACTCATCACCACCGAAGCGGGCCAGCACATCGGCCTCGCGCAACATGCCCAGGACCCGCGCCGAAGCCTCGGCCAGCACGCGGTCGCCACCACCATGCCCGATCGTGTCGTTGACGCTCTTGAAGCGGTCAAGATCCAGCACGCCGACAGCGAGCATGGATTTCTGCTTGACAGCCCGCGTCCGCGCCTGCTCCAGCAGCTCGAACAACAGGCGCCGGTTCGGCAGGCCGGTGACCACATCGTAGAACGCCAGCCGCTCGACCCTGGCTTCATGCATTTTCTGTTCGGTGATGTCGCGCTGCTGCCACAACCGTCCCTGCGGCACGCCATCGATCTTGATCGGCACGAAGTCGCGCAGGAAGATGCGCCCACCCCGCATGGAGATTTCCTCGGCCTCGACCGGCTCGCCGCGGGCCAGGATCTGCTGGATCCTGGACCACTCGCGCTCGGGATCCTCATAAGCCAGTTTCAGGCGACCATACATCTTGGCTGCCGGCTGACCCTCCAGTTCAGCCGGTGTCTCGGACAAACCGAACAAGGTGCAGAAAGCCTCGTTGGCAAACTTCACGAGATTGTCTTCGGAGACCACCAGGACGCCGGTGTACTGGTTCGACAGGATGGTGCGGAAGTGGATCAGGTTGAGCCGCAGTTTCTGTTCCGCTACAACACGGGCGGCACGCGCACGCTGCATCTGGACGCCGAGGCCCAGCTCGACCGTCATTTCCGAAAAGACCTGCACCTCGACTGCAGTGAAGGCATCCGACCCCGCCGCACCAATCACGAACACGCCGACAATCGCTCCCTCGACGCGCAATGGCAGCGCCAGCACAGCATGCAGTCCTGCCATGCCGGATCCTGATGGCCAGTCCACGCGCCCTGAGGACAACCGGTGGCTGACCTGGGCCTGCCCAGTCGCCATCGCGGTCACTGCCGTGTCGTCCGCGTAATGGGGATCGCCCAAGTCGAGCGCAGCCTCCGTTCCGGCGCCCTGAGCAAGACCATCATGGGCACGCAGCTTCAAGCTTGAGGGGGCATCCTCCTGCAACAGGCCAATCCAGGCAACCTGATAACCACCGGTACGCCTTGCCACGCGACAGGCATCGGCGAGCAACACCTGCTCGTCCACACTGTGGGTTGCCAGCTTGATCATCTCGCTGAGCAAACGCAGCGCGTGACGCTGGCGTGCCTCGTCATGCACCGATTGCAACAACCGCATCCGCTGCCCGTGCGCCTCAAGCCCCAATCCGATGCTTGCCGCAACCTGCTGCAGAAGTTCGATCATCTGCGGTGAAAAGAAGCTGGCATGGGATGACCGTATGACCAGCCCGGCGCACACCTCACCGAACTTCAGCACCGGCACGGCGATCACGGAGGTAACCCCGTGCCGCACGTACGCCGGACGAAACATCTCCAGGCCCGGCGTATGCCGGACATCAGCCTCCAGCTGTGGCGCGCCCTGCCAGAACTCTGGCCGCGCAACCGAGAACGACATGTTTTCGGGATAGATGTCGCTCTTGCCTGAAGCCACCCGCGCCGGAGCAATCCGCCGGAACTGGCTGGTACCACGGTCCAGCTCGCCCACCATCACAAAGCGGGCCCCGATCCGGCGCTCCAGCACCTCGATGACCGCCTCGTAGAGCACGGGCGGATCGAGCGAGCGCACCAGCAACTGGCCGATCTCGGACAGCGCCGCATAGAAGCTCTCACTGGATGCGGCAGCCGCTCCCGCATCGATCTGCATCGAATTCTGATCCGGATTGTGCATACGCGTGACACAGCCAGTGGATGGAATCAGCAGCTACGGCCTCAACCTGACAGACGTTCGATCGACTGGAATCACTAACCGGCAGTGGACGATGGCCCGGCGCCGGCGCAACCAAGCAGCCGCCGTCATGTTCCGCCACCACTTCCGCATACCCCTGATTCCCCTTGCCACCACGCTAGCCCTGTCAATCGAGCTATGCAAGGCCGGCAATCACCGTGGCGGATTGCCCGGCAACTCGCACCAGCCCCAGTGATCGAAGATCCACGGCGAAGGCAGGGTCGAGGCCAGCCTGACAAATTGCAGCTGGCCCGATATTTCGGCCGTTGGCTGCAGCCGATAGCCGCCATGCTTGTCGCGCTGCAACGGGGCATCACGCCAGTTCCAGCTCTGCGTGCCTCTCGCACTGACCAGACTCAGCCGCAACCAAGGCCACAGCCAGACGGGCGGCCGCCACGGCAAGATGAAAGATGAGGATGCAGCCACCCCGATGTAACGCTCGGGTCGTCCAGCCAGCGCGCGCATACGACGACCGCTCAAGGCCATCTGGCTGCCATGCTCGGCCAGCGCCACCTGCTTGTTCACTGTTTGCTCAAGCGAACCGCCAATATCGATGAACCCGGCATCCTGCGCATGACCATGTACCAGGTAAGCCAGCAACTGCGGCGGATGGGCCTGCCCTGCCAAGGCAAGTCGAACCAGCACGTGCGCCGCGCCGTGATCGGGGTGACGGTCGTCGAGCGAAGGCAACACGACGAGATTGGGTTGAAACCGGCCGATCGCTGCGGCCAGCGCCGACACAGCCTTGTCGCCCGATTGCAGTACACAGTCGGTGAGACCCATGTCGGGCCAACCCATGCTCTCGAGCGCTGATGCCGGCAGGCCGAGTTGCTGCAACGCCTGCAGCATTTCAGCCGACCGGCGACGCCCCCAGCGCTGCCGGTCGGCATCGCGGATCCGCACACGCCGTTCCAGCCAGCGTTGTGGCCATGGGTTGTTGTCGCCGGCGGTCAGCAACAGGATCTGGACCTCTCCACCTGCCTCCTTTACCTGCTGGATCAGCAGGCCGGTGGCGATGGTCTCGTCATCCGGATGCGGTGCGACTACCAGCAACCGGGTCTGCCCGGAAAAGACTGGCAGCCCGGGCGCCAACGGCTCTGGCAACGCGCGTGCGATGGCTTCCGTCAACGCCACTTCGCCAGCAATTCCAGCAGCAACAGATCGCCACGCAACGGGCCACGCAGACCCTCGCGGGTACGATTGACTGCGTTGTACCAGTGTCCGAGCGCCTCGACATCCATCGTGCTGGCCAGCGGCCCGGTACCTTCGGCCGCCCGTGCCCTGATCTCATCGGCGGTGGCCTGGGCCGCGAACCACAGGCGCTGCGTCGGCTCGCTGTCCAGCCAGCGCTTGACCACTTCGGTCGGCTGGCCACGGCCAGCGGCCAATGCGGCCAGATCCTTGCGCACTTCCAGCCGGCGCCCCAATGCCCCTTCCTGCGCCCAGGCTTGTGCCAGGCCAGGATTGCCACCCGCCGCAGTCAGTGCATCCGAGGCATCGCGGACGCCTTCGGCCTGCAGCCATGCCAATGCCCCAGCGGTATCGGGCAGATGAAATTCGATCCGCTGGCAGCGGCTGCGGATGGTCTGCGGCAGCCGCCACGGCGCATCGGCGAGCAGGAGCAGCATGGTCTGTGCGGAGGGTTCTTCCAGCGTCTTCAACAGTGCGTTGGCAGCTGCCGTATTCATCGCGTCGGCCGGATCGATCATGGCTACCTGCCAGCCGCCGAACTGGCTGCGCATGGCCAGCCGCGCCGACAGCTCGCGGATCTGCTCGACCACGATCTCGCTGCGCTGCACGCCGTCCTTGCGCAGGCCGAGGCTCAGTGCGACCAGATCCGGGTGCGAGCCAGCCGTCAGCAGCAGGCAGCTGCGGCAAGCACCGCAGGCCTCGCCTTCGATCGGCCGCTCGCACAGCAGGCTCTGTACGAAACGCTGGGCAAATGCGCGCTTGCCGAGACCTACCGGACCGCAAAGCAGCAGCGCATGCGGCAACGCGTCGCGCTGGCGGCGCGCCTGCAATCGCAGCCAATGTTCCGCATGCCAGGGCATCGCGCTCATACCTTTGCCTCGAACAGATGAGCTATGGCGACGATCGCGGTCTGCAGCACGACCGCGGGTGATTGACTGGCATCGAGCATGCGGAAACGATCCGGCTCGGCGGCGGCACGTTGACGGTACGTTGTCCGTACGCGTTCGAAGAAACTGTCGGCTTCCACCTCGATGCGGTCGGCATCGCCACGACCAGCCGCACGCGCACGTCCGGTTGCCACCGGCAGATCGAGCAGCAGGGTCAGGTCCGGTTTGACGCCGGCACAGGCCCAGTCTTCCAGCGCAGCTATGCGCGACTCCGGCTGACCGCGGCCACCGCCTTGATAGGCGTAACTGGCGTCGGCAAAACGATCGCACAGTACCCAGTGGCCCGCATGCAGTGCCGGCTCGATCACTTCGCGCACCAGTTGCGCGCGCGAGGCAAACATCAGCAGCAATTCGGTCTCGGCGGCCAGCTCGCGCTGTGCCGGGTCGAGCACGATGGTACGCACGGCCTCACCGACCCCGGTACCACCGGGTTCGCGTGTCTGCACCAGGGCGATGCCATGCTGTTCGATGCATGCGTGCAGCCCGGCCAGCAGGGTGCTCTTGCCAGCACCCTCGCCACCTTCGAGGCTGATGAATTTCCCGCGTGCCGCGCTCATGGACAATGCTTCCGCTGGTAACAGTCGACGTTGCGATTGTGTTCCTCCAGCGTGCTGGAAAACGCATGGGCGCCGTCACCACGGGCAACAAAATAGAGTTCGGTGCCGGGCGCCGGGTGCAGGGCCGCCAGCAGCGCCGGCTTGCCCGGCAGCGCGATCGGCGTCGGCGGCAGACCCGGTCGCGTATAGGTGTTGTAAGGCGTGTCGGTGGTGAGATCGCTCTTGTGGATATTGCCGGCGTAGCTCGCACCCATCCCGTAGATCACGCTGGGGTCGGTCTGCAGCAGCATGTGATTCTCCAGGCGCCGCACGAACACGCCGGCGATCCGTGCACGCTCATCGGCGCGACCGGTTTCCTTTTCCACGATCGAGGCCAGGATCAGGGCGTCATACGGCGTGGCCAAAGGCAAATCCTTGTCACGCGCAGGCCATAGCGCATCGAGCGTCTTGAGCATGTCGGCGTGCGCGCGCTTGAGGATGTCCAGATCACCATCGCCTTTCACATAGGCATAGGTCTCCGGCAGGAAACGTCCTTCCGGCGCCTCACCGGGGGCACCGATCTTCTGCATGATCGTTGCATCGTCCAGACTGGCACTATTGTGATCGAGCTTGTCGGCCTTCGCCAGCGCCTGGCGCAACTCGGCAAAAGTCCAGCCGTCCACGATGGTGAAATTGCGCTGCATCACCTTGCCAGCCGCCATGTTGGCGAGCAGCTGGCGTGGGGTGATGCCCGCCGCGAGCGCGTACTCGCCGGCATGCAGCTTGCCAGCCACGCGCATCTGCTCAGCCAGCAATCGCCAGTACAGCGGATTGGCCGTGCTCAGCTTGCGCTGGTTCAGTTCACCGACGATGTTTCTGAAGCTGGTACCACGACCGATATCGATGCTGTCGCCCTGCGTGGCCACCTGCAACGGCGCATTGCTGAAACGGTTGAAGTCGTTCCAGCCATACAGCAGCGCACCGCCGACCGCCAGCAGCACGAGCAGCATCCATGGCCATGCGCGTCCGCGCATCGATCGGTGACTCATCCGTCCTGCTCCATCGAAAAACCGAGATTGTGCCAGTGCAGTTGCAGCTGGCGTGTGAGTACACCTGGCACATACACCTGTTCACCCAGCGAATGTACCGGCAGGATGCCGCGCACGCTCGAACTGAGAAAGACTTCGCTGGCACCTAGCAGGGTATCCAGGGATAGTTCGCCCACCTGCGCCTGCGGGTACACCGTCAGTACTTCGGCGCGGCCTACGCCGGCCACCCCGCAGCGATCCAGCGCCGGCGTCAGCAGCACGCCATCGACGACGGCAAACAGATTGGCCATCGTCGCCGAAATAACACGACCGTGGCTATCGCAGAGCACGCCTTCGGCGATCGCGGGGTCGTCCCACTCGGCACGTGCCAGCACCTGCTCCAGCCGGTTCAAATGTTTCATGCCGGCCAGCAGCGGCTGTTCGGCCAACC
>Ga0302310_10000600_pt1 | contig 33037 bp, 27 predicted proteins | sample III_Palsa_N1_2_FD_200451 | JGI IMG/M metagenome (GOLD analysis project Ga0302310, IMG submission 200451) | Peat permafrost microbial communities from Stordalen Mire near Abisko, Sweden - III_Palsa_N1_2 | ecosystem: Environmental > Terrestrial > Soil > Palsa > Peat permafrost | place: Sweden...
CCGATGGCGACGCGGATCAATCGCAGTACGTCAAATCCCAGCGCTGCGAGCAGACGACGAATATGCCGATTGCGGCCTTCATCCAGCACGACTTCGAGCCAGGCATTCTTTTCGCCAGCCCGAAGCAGGATCACGCGCTTCGCTTTCAGGAAATCGCCGGATTCGTTGACACCCGACAACATTTTCATCAGCACTGAATCATCCGGTTGCCCGGACACCTGGACGTGATACGTCTTGTCCATGTGCGTCACTGGATCGGTAATGCCGGACGCCCATGTCGTGTCATTGCTGAGCAATAGCAAGCCTTCGCTAGCCTTGTCCAGTCGCCCGACCGGCCCAAGCCACGGCAAACCCGCGGCGGCCAATGCGGTGTAAACAGTGTCTCGGCCTTGCTCGTCGGCAGCGCTGACAAGCAATCCACGTGGCTTGTTGAGCATCACATACACATGGATCGCGGCTTTGACGTCAACTCCATCGACCGCAATCACGGACTGATCGATCAAGGTGGGAAATTGAGGGTCTCGCTCTACACGACCGTCAAGGCTTACCCGACCGTCGCGAATCCACTGTTCGGCCTGAGTACGAGAACAGACACCCATTTTGGACAGCACACGCGCCAAGCCGTGTCGCGGCATTTTTGCGGACGCGATTGTTCGCATTGAACGAGAATTAGGTCGGTCCATTTACGTAGCGTATCGGCGTTGACTACAGCGCCACAAGGATTGATCAACGGTAACGCCAGACGTACACCTCATAAAAACAAATTCCAGGTAGTCGCCCATAAAAAAACCCGGCCGAAGCCGGGTTCTTTATTTACTTGCTGAGGTCTATTACTGCTTGACCTGCAGTTCGGTACGACGGTTCTGGGCGCGACCAGCATCCGTGGCGTTGTCGCCAATCGGATCGTTCTTGCCGTGACCAATCGGGCCGTCGAGGCGGCTTGCATCGATACCGTGGCTGGTCAGGTAGTCGTACACGATCTGCGAACGACGTTCGGACAGGCTCTGGTTGTAAGCATCGGTACCCTTGCTATCGGTGTAGCCAGCAACGGTCACATGCACCTGCGGGTAACGCTGCAAGGTATCCACAGCCTGGTTCAGCACTGCCAGTGAGTCAGCTGTCGGAACGGCGAGTGCCTTGCCGATTTCGCTTGCCTTCACGTGGCCCTTCTTCGGGAAGTCGAACTTGAAGTTCACGCCGCGCAGGTCGATGACGACCTTCTGCGGGCAACCATCAGGTCCAACGATCGTGCCAGCAGGCGTATTCGGGCACTTGTCGTCGCAATCGTTCACGCCGTCGTGGTCGCTGTCCATGGTGGAGCAGTCAGCTGGAGCTGGCGGAGCAACGGCCGGGGCCGGAGCAGCCGGCGGTGCACCGAAGCGCGAGACGATGCTCAGGCCCAGGAACGCGTCACCGTAGCCATTGCGGTTGGTGTTGTTGCCCGTATTGGCAAATGCAGGGTTGCTGCTGGTGTCATCGTCGAAGTCATAGCGGTAGCCGGCTTCAACGCGGATGTCGGTGCTGTCGGTGATCGTCTTGGACACGCCGACGCCAAGCTCGGCAGCCGGGGCCCAACCGCTGTCATACGGGTTGTTGTGGTGGCTACCGATTACGGCGGCCAGGAAGTAGGGACGGAAAGCGTTCCAGTCGCCAACGTAATAACGAGCGGCGACGCCGACATCGTTGCTAGCCCAGTTATTGCTGCTCTGACCGCCGCCATTGGCCGGACCGCGATCGATCTTGCGCTTGGTGCGGTCAACGAACAGGTCGATCGACAGGTTCGGGGTGAAGAACTTGCCGAAACCCAAGCCGTAATAGAACTGGCGGCTGTTGGTGTTGCGCTTGTCATCGTTGTAGTAGCCACCGACGGTCGGGGCAATGTACCAACGGTCGTCGAAGCTCGAAACCGGAGCCATCGAGGCCGAGCTGTCACCAGCCGGAGCGGCTGCGTCTTGCGCATGAACGGCACCTACGCCGCCCAGGGCCAGCGCGATCAGAAAATATAAGCCCTTACGATTCATCAGGTGTCTCCTCATTTTTAGGTTTTTTTCGCGTCCGTTCAAATCAAACCGGAAATCGCGTATTCAGAACTAAGTTACGTCATTCAGGGTTTTAAGCCCGTGCCTGGCGTTCATGCAACAAGCGGTGGAGAGTGTAGCAAATTCGTTAAGTGGTTGGCACGTTAACACATTGGCAACTTATTCACCCCGGTGAGACTTCATTCAGGAAACTCTGGAGTCTTTCAATTACCTAGACCCGAAAGATAATCCCTCAAACCGCACCAACGCTGAAGCCAAAAGGGTTCAAACAAGGGAATCAAACGACTGACGCCCTTCTCACGTGCTTAATATTCCAGTCACCTCGTCTTTACAATGTGAAGAGTCCAAGGAAATGATGTAACGGCATGGCATCCAATGCCTCCGGTGTCTTTGTCGCCTGCAGAATGGCTTCGACCCGATGGGCTGGCAAGTGGTCGCGCATGGCCGACTCGAATTTCCGGAGCAACACGGGGATTCCCTCAGCACGACGCTTACGATGTCCGATCGGATAGTCAATCGACACCTTGCTTGTACTCGTGCCGTCCTTGAAGAACACCTGCACCGAATTGCCAATATAACGCTTGTCCGGATCGAAGTAATCCTTGGTGAACTGCGGGTTCTCACTGACCACCATCTTGTCGCGAAGCGCGTCGATACGCGGATCCGAGGCGATCTCGTCGTTATAGTCACTGGCCACCAGGCGGCCGAAGATCAGCGGCACGGCGACCATGTACTGGATGCAGTGATCGCGGTCGGCGTAGTTCGCCAGCGGCCCGGTCTTGTCGATGATGCGGCAACCGGCTTCCTGGGTCTCAATGACAATTTTGTCGATCTGTTCGAGCTTGCCAGCCACCTGCTTGTGCAGCTCCATGGCGCACTCCACTGCCGTCTGCGCATGAAACTCGGCCGGATAGCTGATCTTGAACAACACGTTTTCCATCACATAGCTGCCAAACGGACGCTCGAACTCAAAGACTTTGCCCTTGAAGGCCACGTCGTAGAAGCCCCAGGTTTTGGCCGACAGCGCCGAAGGATAACCCGCCACGCCGCGATAGACCGCATTGATGGCATGGGTCACAGCGCGACGACAAGCGTCGCCGGCAGCCCAGCTTTTGCGCGGACCAGTATTTGGCGCATGGCGGTAGGTGCGCAGCGCGCCGTTATCGATCCAGCTGTGCGAGACGGCGGTGACAATCTGATCCTTGCCGCCACCCAGCATCGCCGTCGCAACCGCGGTGGACGCCAGTCGAACCAGAATCACGTGGTCCTGCCCTACCCGGTTAAAGCTATTCAACAGCGCGTAGCAACCCTGAATTTCGTGCGCCTTGATCGCATAGCCAAGAGCGTCACGAATAGTAAGCGGTTGACCGCCCTCGCGCTCCGCCTTGCGGCTGAGATAATCACCGACCGCCAGAATGCTTCCCAGATTATCGGAAGGATGTCCCCATTCCGCGGCGAGCCACGTGTCGTTGAAATCCAGCCAGCGAATCTGCGTGCCGATTGCAAAAGCCGCCTGCATCGGATCCAGCTCATGGCTGGTACCAGGCACGCGCGCACCGCCTGGCAAGGTTGCGCCCGGCACGACCGGCCCCAGGTGTTTCACGCATTCCGGGAATTTCATCGCCAGCATGGCGGTGCCCAGTGAATCAAGCAGCATGTAGCGCGCAGTGTCATACGCCTCTTTCGAATCAACCGTGTGATCAATCACGTAATCGGCAATGTCGACCAGTGGCTGGTCCGGATCGGGACGTACGGCAGAGCGGATATCGTGCGCACTCATGAACTGATCTCGCAACAGGGAAAGTCGGCATTTTAGCCGACCGCAGCCCGCTACAGCAGGCTTGCGTTTTCGCGCGCCTTCGCTTGACCCCGTCAACATCGGCAGTGACAATTAAACTGCACATCCCAAAAGGGAGTAGTTCACGACACAGGATTTCAGTGTCGGTGCAATGATCGTCAACACGAGCAACGCCTTGCTCCGGTCATTGCAGCAGTTGCCTAGCGAACGAGACTTTTGCGGTGGAAACGGGTCGCGCGCACCCGTCTCCACTGCATCTGTCCGACGCGTATGGAAACCTGCATGCAATTGATCAGCTCTGACTTTCTTTCCGGCCTGCTGGCAATCATCTTGCTCGATCTCGTGCTTGGCGGTGACAACGCCATTGTCATTGCCATGGCCGCGCGCAGCCTGCCCAAGACGCTGCAGAAGCGGACAATATTCTGGGGCAGTTTCGGTGCGATCATCGTGCGGCTGCTGCTGACCGCGGTGGTGATTTATCTGCTCGAACTGCCGGGGCTGATGCTAGCCGGCGGTTTGCTGCTGTTGCCAATCGCATGGAAGTTGCTGCAGCAGAATGAAAAAAATGGCGAACATGAAGTCAGCGCACCGCAAACCTTCTGGAGCGCACTGCGCACGATCATTGTTGCCGATGCATTGATGGGCATGGACAACGTGCTGGCCATCGCTGGCGCCTCGAAGGGCCACCTTGGATTAGTCATCTTGGGACTGCTTATCAGCGTCCCACTGGTTGTATGGGGCTCGACGCTGATCCTGAAACTGATCGAACGCTTTCCCATCATCATTTATCTTGGCGCCGCCGCCATCGCGTGGACTGCGGCACGTATGCTTGCAGGCGACCCTCTGCTTTCCGATTGGTTTGATACGCACCGCTGGACGACCTATCCACTGCAGATCGCGATGGTCGTTTGCCTGTGCGCAGGCGCCTGGATCGCGCAACGCTATCGTCAGCGCCGTGAAAATCATCAATAAAAAGGGTCGTGAGCCATGCCACGACCCTTTGAATGCCAACTACTGAAAGGTATCGATCAGAAGCGGAACTTTACAAAGGCCGAGGGACCATGAAGCTTCAGATCCAGATTGGCGTTGTAGTCACTCTGTACGTCATTAAGTTGGATGCGGGTATAGGCGTACTCCGCGCCAAATCCAAGATTTTTCCAGGGATACCATTCAAGGCCCAGCGCAGCGTTATAGATATGGCCGTTTAGATCACCACCGTTCTTCTTGACGCCCGACGCATCGAAGTACATGCGCACGCTGTCATTGAAAGAATGGCGCCAGCCTAGCTGCAGCAGGGGTGCGCCAGCGGTTTCGCTATAGCTGGTCGAAGCTTGAGCGCTTTCGCCATCCAGCGTGGCAATGCCGCTGATGCCGGCACGCACGCGATAATAAGCCGCACCAACGCCCAGACCGAAGACATCGTTGCCGCTACCAAACCACCAGCGATACGCCGCACTGCCGAAATCGAAATCGAGCTTGCCGCGAACCGAAGCCGATGCGTCGTAGTCATTGCCGCCGTAGCTGATATCGTCACTGAGCGTTTTGGTTCTCGAGCGATTGATGCTGAAGTAGTCGAACGAAAAACCTTGATGATCACCGATGAGAAAATCGAGCTTCACACGCGGCACGGTCTTGTGATCTTCAAAGCCGAGATCACGCTCGAGATTGACATTGCCTTTGGCGCTGAACTGATCGCTTCTGGCACCTGCACCGATCGTGGTGTCTGTGTTGGCGTAGTAGCCGCCGAGCGACAAATCGAAACGATCTAACGCGGGCGACACGTCAGCAAAGGATGCCGAACTGGCCAAAAGAAGGGGCGCAATAAAAAGATGACGGCAGCGCAAGCGAAGCTTTGGAATATTTAATGAACTCATGAGGCATTTCCGTACTGGTCAGTGTAGGAAGTCGTAATTTAGGCAAAAACTTGTGCAGGTTCTGTGCACAGGCATCTCCTGTTCATCATCACCATTGGTGTTATTAGAGGTTTCAGAAATTAATGTCGAACGCATAAAAAAGAAGTCGGACCAAAAAATTCTTCGCGTCAAATAAAAAGGAGCCGCTCGGCTCCTTTTTTGCACCATGAATTGATTCAGCGTTTATCGATCGGCACGTAGGCCTGGTCTTCCGGGCCGATGTAATTCGCGCTGGGTCGGATAATCTTGCCATCTTCGCGCTGTTCGATCACATGAGCACTCCAACCAGACGTGCGGGCAATCACGAACAACGGCGTAAACATCGCTGTAGGCACGCCCATCATGTGATATGCGCTGGCAGAGAACCAGTCGAGATTGGGGAACATCTTCTTGATCTCGGCCATCACTTTTTCGATGCGCTCCGATACGTCGAACAGTGTGGGATTGCCGCCGTCCGTGCAGAGCTTGCGTGAGACTTCCTTGATGATTTCGTTGCGTGGATCGGACACGGTATATACCGGATGCCCAAAGCCGATCACGATCTCCTTGCGCTCGACGCGGGCACGAATATCCGCTTCCGCCTCATTGGCATTGCGATAGCGCGCGATGATTTCCATCGCCACCTCGTTGGCGCCACCATGCTTGGGTCCGCGCAGTGCACCGATGGCGCCTGTGAGCGCCGAATACATGTCGGAACCAGTGCCGGCGATCACGCGCGCCGCAAACGTCGAAGCATTGAACTCGTGCTCGGCATACAGCACCAACGACTTGTCGAGCGCATGCGCATGCAGGTCACTGGGCTTCTTCCCGTGCAACAGATGCAAAAAGTGCGCGGCGATCGAGTCATCGTCGGTCTGCGTCTCGATGCGCTTGCCGTTATGGCTGAAGTGATACCAGTACAGCAACATCGAGCCGAAGCTGGCCATCAGACGATCGGCAATCTCGCGCGCGCCGGTGACGTTGTGGTCATCCTTTTCCGGCAGTACGGTGCCGAGCACCGAGCAGCCCGTGCGCATCACGTCCATCGGATGTGTGGCGGCCGGCAGCAACTCAAGTGCACTCTTTACTGGCGCAGGCAGGCCACGCAGCCGCTTCAAACGCGCGCGGTAGTGATTCAGTTCGGTCCAGTTCGGCAGCACGCCGTGGACCAAGAGATAGGCTACTTCCTCGAAGCAGCCCTTGGCCGCCAGGTCATGGATGTCATAGCCACGATAGTGCAGATCGTTGCCGCTACGGCCGACCGTGCACAGTGCCGTGTTGCCTGCCGGCACCCCGGAAAGCGCGACGGACTTTTTAGCCTTGGGAAGGGTTTGCTCACTCATCGGTCAATCTCCTGAGTCTTGCAGATGCATGTCGACGCTCATGGCGTCGCTCATACGAAAGTGGTGGCGTGATCAGCCTTTCTTGCCGGCGAATAACGCGTCCAGTTTGTTTTCGAACGCGTGGTAGCCGATGCGGTCGTAGAGTTCCTCGCGCGTCTGCATCGTGTCGATTACATTGCGCTGATGGCCGTCACGGCGAATCGCGGTGTAGACATTCTCGGCCGCCTTGTTCATCGCACGGAAGGCGGACAATGGATAAAGCACGATGCTCACGCCCGCCGTGCTCAATTCGTCCACACTGAAAAGTGGCGTGCTGCCAAATTCGGTGATGTTGGCCAGCACTGGCACCTTCACCGCATCGACGAAGCGACGGTAAGTCGGCAGATCGTAAGCTGCTTCGGCAAAAATGCCGTCAGCCCCGGCTTCGACGCAAGCGATGGCTCGTTCAATCGCCGCATCCACACCGTCCACTGCGATCGCGTCAGTGCGCGCGATCAGGAAAAAATCCGTATCGGTCTTAGCGTCTGCGGCAGACTTCACCCGATCGGCCATCTCACCTGCGGAAACGATTTCCTTGCCAGGGCGATGACCACAGCGCTTGGCGCCGACCTGGTCCTCGATATGGCAAGCCGCAGCACCCGCCTTGATCAGACTCTTCACGGTGCGCGAAATATTGAATGCGCTGGGTCCAAAGCCCGTGTCGATGTCCACCATCAGCGGCAGATCACAGACGTCGGTGATGCGACGCACGTCGGTCAATACGTCATCCAGCGTGTTGATACCCAAATCAGGCAGCCCGAGCGAACCGGCTGCCACGCCACCACCGGACAGATAGATCGCACGGTACCCCGCCCGCTTCGCCAGCAGGGCATGGTTGGCGTTGATCGCACCAATCACCTGCAGCGGCTTTTCTTCCATCAGAGCGGCGCGGAATCGCGCACCGGGGGATGTCATCGTCGTCATGAGCCGCTCCAGGTAAAGCCGACATTTTAGCGTAACGCGGTTTCGCCTGTGCTCTGAACGCCAAAGATCGGTCCGCCGTTCCGCTTCATCGCTAGAGTATTCAATGGATCATCGCATCGTGGCCATGCAACGAACGACCTGCGTGGGGCCTAAGATGAACGCTGAAAACAAATAACGAAAAACAGAATGGGCCGACTTTTCAGCCAGCCCATTCCGAGTAATAGTTTTAGCGTGTGATCACTTTTTGGCGAACAGATGCTCGACGCCAGCGCGCTCCTCGCGCAGTTCCTTCTCGGTTGCGTCAATGCGTGACTGCGAGAACGCGTTGATCTTCAGACCCTGCACGATCTCGTACTTGCCGCCCTTCACCGTCACCGGATAGCCAAAGATCACGCCCGGTGCAATCCCATAAGAACCATCCGACGGAATGCCCATCGACACCCAGTCGCCCTCGGCCGTGCCGTGCGCCCAGGTATGCATGTGGTCAATGGCAGCCGATGCAGCGGACGCCGCGGACGATGCGCCACGCGCCTTGATGATGGCTGCACCGCGTTGCTGCACGGTCGGGATGAAGTCGCTTTCGTACCAGGACTGCTCGATCTGCTCCAGCGCCGGCTTGCCCTTCACCGTGGTCTCGTGCAGGTCCGGATACTGGGTAGAGCTGTGGTTGCCCCAGATGGTGACCTTCTTGATATCGGTGGTGTGCGCACCGGTCTTTTCGGCCAGCTGGCTCAGTGCGCGGTTGTGGTCCAGGCGCACCATCGCGGTGAAGCATTTCGGATCGAGGTCCGGTGCGTTCTGCTGGGCAATCAGCGAATTGGTGTTAGCCGGATTGCCGACCACCAGCACGCGCACATCGCGCTTGGCGTGATCGTTCAACGCCTTGCCCTGCGGGCCGAAGATCGCGCCGTTGGCTTCCAGCAGATCCTTGCGCTCCATGCCGGGGCCGCGCGGACGCGCACCCACCAGCAGTGCGTAGTCGACGTCCTTGAACGCGACGTTGACGTTATCGGTGGCGACCACACCGGCCAGCGTCGGGAACGCGCAGTCATTGAGCTCCATCACCACGCCTTGCAGGGCCGGCAGAGCGGGCGTGATTTCCAGCAGATGCAGGATCACTGGCTGATCGGGGCCCAGCATGTCGCCAGCGGCAATACGAAACAACAACGCGTAGCCGATCTGACCAGCGGCGCCGGTAACGGCAACTCGAACGGGTGCTTTCATGGGGTTGGCTCCTTGAGTGAGCGATGAGTGATACGGGGGAAATGGATGGGATGCATGCTGGTCACGCCTTGCAAATCGAAGTGTTCAAACGAGCTCGGCAAAAAACTGCTGAATACGTTGCAGGCCAGGTTCCAGCTGTGCGGTTGGGCAGGTATACGAAATGCGCAATGCGCGCGGCTCGCCAAAAGCCGAACCCGGCACGCAGGCCACGCCCGTCGCGTCGAGCAGTGCCGCGCAGAATTCAACGTCGTTGTTGATCTTTGTTCCGTTGTGGCTCTTGCCGAATGCCGCTGAAATATCCGGGAAGGCATAGAACGCCCCCTGTGGCCGCGGGCAGATCACACCGGGAATCGCGCGCAGCGCGTCGACCACGACGTCGCGCTTGTGCGCAAATTCGGCGCACTTGGCTTGCGGTATGTCTTGCGAACCACTGAAGGCGGCAATCGCCGCCGCAGTGATCACTTCCGGCAGGCTGGTGATGTGGTTGGAGTTGAGTGTGGTGACCGCCCTGGCGACCGATTCCGGTCCGGCGATCAGGCCAACGCGCCAGCCGGGCATGCCATAGGTCTTGGAAATCGAATCGACAAACACCAGCCGCTCGCGTAATTCCGGCCTGGCATGCACAAAGTTGTGATAGCCGAGCCCGTCGAACACCATCGAGTTGTAGATGTCGTCGGTGATGATCCAGGTATCCGGATACCTGACCAGCACATCGGCCAGCGCGGCGATTTCCTCGCCCGTGTAAACCATGCCGGTGGGATTGGACGGATTGTTGAACAGAAATACCTTCGGCTTGCGCTGCAGCGCCGCTTCCAGCTGCGCCGGTGTCAGCTTGTAATTCTGCACGGCGGGGCACGGCAGCACGTTGACCTTGGCGCCGACGATATCGGCGATGTCGTGATACGTCGTCCAGTAGGGCGCCGGAAAACAGATCTCATCGCCTTCGTCGAGCAGCGCCTCGGCCAAATTGTAGAGCACCTGTTTGGCACCAATGCCGATCGAAATATTCAGTCGGCCATAACCATTCAACCCCAATGCCTCGATGTGCTTGAGGAATGCGTCAAGCAGCGCCTCAGCGCCACGATTACTGCCGTACTGGCCGGAGTCATGCGAAAGCGACTCGCGTGCGGCCGCATACACATGTTCACCTGGCAAAAAGTTCGGCACACCGATCGAGAAGCTGATGATGTCGCGACCGGCCGCCTTGAGCTGCTTTGCCTTTTCCGCAATGACCATGATTGCGCTGGGCTTGGCACGACCGATACGTTGGGCAAGTTGGGGCATGACTTTCTCTGTTCCTTCCAAAGGATATGTACGCAGAAAACCCGGGGATTTTAGCATGCGGCAGCGCGTCATCCGCCGACTACCGAAAAGCAGGCGTACGCCAACCGGTGCATTCCTCAAATAGCCCATGCATGATGCGCACGCCACGAGCGCTTCGACACGTCGCTGCCTCGGGGGCATCGGCCGGTGAAATGCTGGTCAGCCAATTTCAGAAAGATCTACCCAACTCTCACAGAGGACACACGGATATGTTTCATCTGATCTGGTCCATCATCGTTGGTTTTTTCGTCGGTCTGATTGCCCGTGCGCTGATTCCCGGCGCGGAACACATGGGGTTCTGGATGACTGTAGTCGTCGGCATCGTGGGTTCGTTGATCGGTGGCGTGATCGGCAATCTGATAAGCCGACCGCCGCCGGGCAGCAAATTCCACGCCGCCGGTTTTCTGATGTCCATCGTTGGCGCCATCGTGCTGCTGTTGATTCTTCGCTACGCCTTCCACATTTGATATCAACAACTTGCGGATGACGTTTTGCTTGAAACCAAAGCGGCGGGCATCACCTGCCGCTTTGCAGGCCAACTGGGCAAGCCAGCTAGGCAGGTCAACTGAAATCAGGCTGCCGAACCGCCGAACAGTTTGCCGGCCAGACCCTCCAGCGCTCCCAGATTGAAACCACCACCCTGCGAGGCGTCCGGCACTTGCCCATCGGGTGTCAGATGATCGACCGCGTGCGGCAGCACCTGCGAGAGTTTGCCGAGCAGTTCATTCGGATCCACACCCAGTTTGGCGGCCTGTTCCTGCACCACCGAACCGAGGCCGCTGTTCTGCAATGCCTGACCGAGCTGGTCGCTCGAAATCGCCTGATTCGCGCCGGTACCCACCCACGACTGCACCGCACCACCGAGTCCGTGTTGTTGCAACGTGCTGACCAGGCCCTGCACACCACCAGCGCGATCGATCAGCTGACCGGCTGCCGAAATCAATGAGCCTGCGCCCGCCGGTTGTCCTTGACTACCAAGCAAATCGTTGAGGAATGACATGGTCGTTCTCCTTCAAGAGTGGATGATGTCTGTAGCCAGCCGATCATAGGCCGGTACCGCAGCCATCGCCATGACAAGCGCGCAAAAAAACCGCCGGGTGAACCGGCGGTCTGGGTGACTCGTTTGCTGCGTGCTGGTCACTGAATGCCGCAGACAGATTGGACAGCAATAAGAAATCAGGCGCGCTTGTCCAGCACCGCGTTCCATTCCTTCACGCGATCAGCCTGTGCGGCCAGCAAGACATCGACATCACCTTCCACCGTCACCTTTTCGACCGTATCGCCCTGCTGGATCGCGTCGACAACTTTCTGGTCATCCGCGCCGAGCACTTCGCCGAACACGCTGTGCTTGCCGTCCAGCCACGGCGTGGCGCCATGAGTAATGAAGAACTGGCTGCCGTTGGTACGCGGGCCGGCATTGGCCATCGACAGCACACCCGGCTTGTCGTGACGCAGCGACGCGTTGAATTCGTCTTCGAACTTGTAACCTGGGCCGCCACGACCGCTGCCTTCCGGGCAGCCACCCTGCACCATGAAGTCGGCGATCACGCGATGAAACGAGAGACCGTCGTAATAGCCACGTTTGGCCAGGTTGACGAAGTTGGCCACCGTCAGCGGCGCCTTGTCGTCATGCAGACGCAGATGGATCGGGCCGCGGTTGGTGCTGAAAGTAACGTTGATGGTCATCGAAAATCCTCGGGGTTCCTTGACGACATCACCGTGTCCGGCACGGCGATGGGGCGGGAAGAATAGCGCAGTCGTGTGAAGGGTCCCATGAAGACCCGACAAAGACGACGAACCAAGACCGCGGCTAGGCGATTTCGACGAGAACAGCTGTCCCGTCGCCAAGGCGCGCGTCCGTACCTTCCAAAGCCGCCAAATGAACCAATAAGCGAAAGCGCAGGCAAGCTGACACATAAGTCCGTATAATCGACAAGTTAATCCCTCTGTTAAACCATCAGGCGGCCCCTCCGGCGCCGGCCGAGTCTTTTATGTCTATCGAAAACCTGCGCAATATCGCCATCGTCGCTCACGTCGACCACGGCAAGACCACTCTCGTCGACCAGCTTCTGAAGCAGTCCGGCACGCTTAACGAGCGCACCGTCCTGGCCGAGCGCGTCATGGATTCGAATGACCAGGAAAAGGAGCGTGGCATCACGATTCTGGCCAAGAACACGGCCATCACTTGGGAAGACAAGAAGAAGGGCATCAAGAACCGCATCAACATCGTCGACACCCCGGGACATGCTGACTTCGGTGGCGAAGTCGAGCGCGTGCTGTCCATGGTGGACACCGTGCTGATCCTCGTTGACGCGATGGACGGCCCGATGCCGCAGACGCGTTTCGTGACACAGAAGGCCTTCGCCATGGGCTTCAAGCCCATCGTGGTGATCAACAAGGTCGACCGTCCGGGCTCGCGTCCGGAGTGGGTGGTCGAGCAGGTCTGGGACCTGTTCGAAAAGCTCGGCGCCAACGACGAGCAGATGGATTTCCCAATCGTCTATGCCTCGGCGCTTAACGGTTATGCATCGCTGGACGAAAACGCGCGCGAAGGCGACATGACCCCGCTGTACGAAGCGATCATGCAGCACGCACCGATGCCGGACGTCGATCCGGATGGCGCGTTCCAGATGCGCATCAGCCAGCTCGACTACAACAACTTTGTCGGCGTGATCGGTATCGGCCGCGTCCAGCGCGGCGCGGTGAAGAAGGGCATGCAGGTTGCCGTGATCGACCGTGAAGGCAAGAAGCGGCTGGGCAAGATCGCGCAGGTGCTCGGCTTCCTCGGCCTCGAGCGCATCGAGCAGGACAGCGCTGAAGCCGGCGATATCGTCGCCATCTCAGGCATTCCCGACCTGACCATTTCCGACACGCTGACCTCGCCGGATACGCCCGAAGCGCTGTCGCCGCTTAGCGTCGACGAGCCGATGATCAGCATGACCTTCCAGGTGAACAACTCGCCTTTCGTCGGTAGCAAGGATCTGTCGGGCGGCAAGTTCCTCACCAGCCGCCAGCTGCGTGAACGCCTGGATCGCGAGAAGGTGCACAACGTGGCACTGAAGGTCGAAGACGGTTCCGACGCCGACAAGTTCCTGGTTTCCGGCCGCGGCGAACTGCACCTTTCGGTGCTGATCGAGAACATGCGCCGTGAAGGCTATGAGCTGGCTGTGTCGCGTCCGGAAGTGATCCTCAAGGATATCGACGGCCAGAAGATGGAGCCGATCGAGCAGCTGGTGGTGGATATCGAAGAGATCCACCAGGGCGGCGTGATGGAGCGCCTGGGCGTGCGCAAGGGCGAGCTCAAGAACATGGTGTCGGACGGCCGTGGTCGCGTACGTCTGGAATACATGATTCCGGCGCGTGGCCTCATCGGCTTCCAGAACCAGTTCAAGACCCTGACTCAGGGCAGCGGCCTGCTGTTCCACGTGTTCGACCATTACGGTCCGTACACGCCGGCCCCGATCGCCAAGCGCCAGAACGGCGTGATGATCTCCAACGGCGCCGGCAATACCCCGGCCTACTCGCTCGGACCGCTGCAGGAGCGCGGCAGGCTGTTCGCTGCCGAGGGCGACTCGGTGTACGAAGGCCAGTTGATCGGTATCCACGCCAAAGACAACGACCTTACCGTCAATGCGATCAAGCCCAAGCCGCTGACCAATATGCGCGCTTCCGGCAAGGACGATGCGATTCAGCTGACCCCTGCCACGAAGTTCACACTGGAGCAGGCGCTGGACTTCATCGACGACGACGAGTTGGTTGAAGTCACGCCGAAGGAAATCCGCATGCGCAAGAAGCATCTCACCGAGAACGACCGCAAGCGTTCGTCGCGCGGCTGAGTTGCCGCATGATCCATAAAAAGAGCCGCCGAAAGGCGGCTTTTTTTTATGCTGGAGATTTATCGCCAGACCATATTCCAGCACTTCAACCCGAGTAGCGAAAAAGCTTCTCGCCAACCATAAGCCGGCGAGAACAAGACAAAATCGCCAATCAGAATGCGCGACTGAAACCGACCAACACGGAACTTCCGTGGTTTCCATCGACCAGCGGGCTATTGCTGATCTTGTTCGGCAATAGGCTGTATCTGGCATTGATCATCAGTGCCCACTTGGTGCCGATCGGTCGAATGAAATTGACACCCACTTGCGGAATCAGCGCACCGCCCGGCTCGTAGCCGGGCACACCACGGCGGACTTCGTCCGGATGGATGCCGTAGTAATAGTCAGCGACCTTGGACGACAGAAACGTGGCGCCGGCCGTCGGCGTGATCCGGAAGCCACCCCACTGCATGGGATAGCCATATTCCAGCGAGTATTCCGCACCTTCGCTGTTACCCGATATATCGGTCTTGGCCACCGCTTTCAGCTGTCCGAGGCTCCCGGTCCATGACGCGGCGAAACCGGCATCGATGCTGCGATCGCGATCCTCCAGGTCATTTCGGTTAATGCCGCGACGGGCCAGAGCGGCCCGGTCGAAATCGGATGCATCGATATTGTTGAAACCGGTCGTGATGATGGCATCGACGACAAAGCCATTGGACTTCAGCAGGTGCACACCGCCGGTGATCCCGCGAAAGAAAAAGCGATCGCCCTCATAGTCGACCAGTGGAAACGGCGTGACCTTTGAGCCCTGTCCGACATAGGCGTTGTCGGATACCGCTACGCCCAAGCCAAGCCGCCAGCGCGATGCTGTCGCCGCATCTGTCTGATCGTCCGACACGGCCGCCGATTGAGCCCATACGCTTGCCGGCATCAGCATGATCAGGAGGCAGGAACATAGTTTTTTCATCGAACGACTTTCCTTGGGGAGGTGTTTAAGCGTTGTTTCGCAAGCACGGAACGTCTCGCGATATCAGCGATCACGGTGACCGCTTCGAATCGTTACCAGCATGTCCAGCAGCCGTGCGGTCGCGCCCTCCTCGACCAGCTGGCGTGCCGTCTTGCCACCCAACTCGGTGATCAGGTCTCCGCTGAACCAGGCCATGACCTTGTCCGCATCCGGTTCGATGCCCCTGGCTACGGAAAGCACGACGGCCTGCTCCCACTCGACCCGGGTGTGCGACGTCGTCGCGCTTTTATTCAAAGGCAGCGTGGGAGGCGGCACATCACCGAGCAGAATCGGCGAACGTTGCTGGCGAAAGTTGCGGAATGTCGCTGGCATCGTGGTGCACTGGCGGCTGTGAGGTAGCGCATACTCGCAGCGCGATATGTCCCGCGTTTGTCCCGGCAAATACTCCGCGGCAACAATGTTTCATCACTGAAATAAGTGCTTATCCAGGAACGTTGCCGTATAACAGCGGCCATCTCATCCGCAGGAAGCCAGGTAATCGCCGTGCCCCATATCCTGGTCGTCGACGACGACGAAGAGCTTCTCACCTTAATCAAGAAATTCCTCGAGCGATACGATTACAACGTCGAAGTCGCCGGCTCCGGTTCGCAGATGGATAGTGCGATGGCTGGCAGGGATTTCGATGCGCTGATTCTCGATGTCATGTTGCCCGGCGAAGACGGTCTCAGCTTGTGCAAACGGGTACGCGCGGCATCGAGAAGCCTGCCCATCATCATGCTGACCGCAGTAACGGAAACGACCGATCGCATTGTCGGCCTGGAGCTGGGTGCCGATGATTATCTGGCCAAGCCTTTCGATGCGCGCGAGCTGCTGGCACGCATCCGTGCACTGCTGCGCCGGTCTGCATTGCAGCACGCGACAGCCGATCACCATCCCTGCCTGCAGTTCGGAAGCTGGCGCCTTGACCTGGCCAAGCGCGAGTTGCGTTCCAGCGATATGACCCTGGTACCGCTGTCCAGCGGCGAGTTCGAACTTCTGCTGGCATTTCTTGAACATCCACAGCGACTGCTCACGCGTGAGCAACTAATCGACTACGCGCGGGGCTCGGCTACCGACGTGTTCGATCGAAGTATAGACGTCCAGATCAGCCGCATCCGACGCAAGATTGAAACAGACACGCGCAATCCGGAAATGATACGCACGGTGCGCAACGCTGGTTACATTTTCACCACGCCGGTTGAACGCGCGCCATGAAGCGCCACCACCTATTCGACACCATTGCCTGGTGGTCTGCACTCAACGTAGCCGGCGCGATCATGATCGCACTGCTGATGAGCATGGCTTTCGTGCAATTCGCTGGTGTATGGGCACAGCCTCCAGTGGAAAGCACCGGACTGATTCAACAGGTAGCCGGCATGGCCCGCGTGATGGATCAGACGCCGGTCAACGAGCGGCAACAGCTGGCACAGCGGCTGGTCTCGCCGTCTTTCGCCACGCACTGGTATCCGCGGCGCGATCTGGTGCCGATACCCGATGACCGCGACAAGAAAGAGCACGATGCCCGCTGGACCAAGATCACCGACATGCTGGATCGCCCCGATGCCGCCGTTCTCACCGCCGATCCCGACGATGTTTCCTCTCGCAGCGCGCCTGCGCCGGCCAAATACTTCATGGCCATCGAACTGTCCGATCACAGCTGGGTTGGGTTCTACACTGCCCGGCGCAGTTGGGGCATCGACCGCGGTCCGCGGATACTGCTGACCGCCTTGTTCGTTCTGCTATCGAGCGGCATGATCGCGAGCGTGGCAAGCCGGCGTCTGGCGCGGCCAGTACAACGATTTGCCGACGCTGCCGAAACCTTTGGAGCCAGCTCACGTGCCGAACCGTTGCCACTCAACGGCCCACTGGAAATACGCGAGGCAGCGGCAGCCTTCAACGCGATGCAGGAGCGTATCCAGCAGCTGATGGACAGCCGCACCGAAATGCTCACCGCCATCTCGCACGATCTGCGCGCGCCGCTGACGCGCATGCGCTTGCGCGGCGAGTTCATCGAGGACAGCGAACAGCAGCGCAAACTATTTCGCGACGTCGACGAAATGCAGGCGATGGTCGAAGCCAGCCTGGCGTTTTTCCGTCTGGATGGTCAGCAGGAGGAAATGACTCGCTTCGAACTGAGTGAACTGATCCACACCGTGGTGGACGATTTTCGCGATATGGGTCAACCGGTCGAGTCCACAAGCTTGATGCCGCTGGTTTACCTGGGTCGCCCGTTGGCACTCAAGCGCGTGCTGACCAACCTGATCGACAACGCGGTGAAATACGGCAACCGGGCGCGCGTTACGCTCGACGTGTATGGCAGTCGCGTGATCATCACCATTGATGACGATGGCCCGGGCGTACCTCCCAGCCTGATACCCAAGCTCTACCTGCCCTTTTTCCGGATCGAAGCCTCGCGCAATCGCGCCACCGGCGGTTTCGGCCTGGGCCTGCCTTCAGCCCGTTCGATCATTCGCAATCACGGTGGTGAGCTCAACTTGGAAAACCGGCAACCGCACGGACTGCGTGCGATTGTGGTGTTGCCCAATGCTTCAGCAAATAGCTGACGCAGCGATCTGGCTTTCACCTGATCCGACGCAGACGGCGCTTACAGAACCACGCCTTCGCGGATCAATTCGATAAAGGCGCGCAATGCAGCGGGCACGTGGCGATGGCCCGGATAGTAAAGGCGCATGCCGGGAAACGGCGGCGTCCAGTCATCCAGCACCTGCAGCAGTCGTCCCGCAGCAAGATCCTCGGCGACATACCACTCGGACATGAAAGCCAGACCCATTCCGGCGCGAGCCGCCTGCGCGATCATGCGCATCTCATCCAGGATCAGTGGTCCCTGCACGTCGACGGCCACTGACTCACCATGGCGTTCCAGCTCCCAGCGGTAAATACCGCCATGCGACAGGCGCAGGCGAATGCATGCATGCGCTGACAGATCACCCGGTACGCGCGGCCGCGGGTGATGCTCGAAATACGACGGCGCGCCGACTACGACGAGGCGCTGATCGCCGCCAATCGGCACGGCGATCATGTCGCGCGGCACCGACTCTTCTAGCCGGATACCTGCATCAAAGCCGGCGGCGACGATATCCACCAGACGCGCTTCGGTGACGATGTCTACCGTCATGCCTGGATGGCGGCGCATGAACGCCAGCACCAGCGGTTCGAAGATCATCTGCGCCGCCCCGACGGATGCGTTGATGCGCAATGTGCCGGTCAATGATTGATCTTGCGCATTGATTTCTTCCGAAGCGCTGCGGATCTCCATCAACGCTGGCGTAATCCGGTCAGCGAAACGTCGCCCCGCCTCGGTCAGCGACACACTGCGGGTAGTGCGATGGAATAGCCGCGAACCGAGCCGCGCCTCCAGTCCGGCAATGGCATTGCTGACCGCTGAGGTCGACATGCCCAGCTCGGCCGCCGCCGCGCGAAAACTGCCACGGCGCGCCACGGCAAGTACGGCTTCCAGTTCTACCAGTCCCGAGCGATGCATTGTCCTGATTTTCCGAATGATTCATCCAGCTTGGGCCAGCTTATCAAAACAATAGCCGGCACCCAGACTATTGGCATGCCGGATCGACCGGCCTCATCTGGAGATATGCCATGCAGAACATCGACACCATCTATATCGACGGCACCTTCGTGACGCCACACGGTGAGGAGCGCTTCGATCTGTTCAATCCGGCCAGCAGCAAAATCATCGGCCAGGTGCGGCTGGCGGATGCCGAGGATGCCAACCGGGCTGTCGCTGCGGCCAAGCGCGCACTTCCATCCTTCGCTCGCACATCCAGGGCTGAGCGACTCGATTGGCTCAGCCGCATGCATACGGCGATCGAAGCGCGCGAGAATGAGCTCAATGAAGCCATCATCGAGGAATACGGTGCGCCGGTATCACGCGCGCGATGGATGGCCAAACATGCCGCGAGCGTGTTTCTCGATATGTCGCTGGTACTGGAAAACTATGATTTCCATCGCCGCATGGGCAGCGCCGAGGTGATCATGCAACCGGTCGGCGTGGTTGGTCTGATCACGCCATGGAACAGCAATGCCGGCTTTATTTGCGGCAAGCTCGCCACGGCCATTGCCGCCGGCTGCACCGCGGTGATCAAGCCCAGCGAAATGAGTGCCATCCAGACCCGCATCGTCACCGAGGCCCTGCATGAAGCTGGCCTGCCGCCCGGGGTCTTCAATATCGTCACCGGGCGCGGCGACACCGTGGGCGCGACGATCAGCGCACACCCGGATGTCGCCAAGATATCTTTCACCGGCTCCACCGCAGTGGGCAAATCCATCCTGCGTGCCGGGGCCGAAACGCTGAAACGCGTCACTCTCGAACTGGGTGGCAAATCACCATTCATGGTGCTCGACGACGCCAACCTCGCGACCGCGATACCGATGGCCATCCAGGCTGGTTTCATGAACAGTGGTCAGGCCTGCATCGCCGGCACGCGCATCCTGGTGCCAGCGTCACGCATGGCCGAGGCTGAGGTCATCGCAAAGGCAGTTGTGGAAGCCACGATGGTAGGCGATCCGCGTCAACCCAGCACCGACATCGGCCCGATGGTCAGCCAAAAGCAGTGGGACCGCGTGCAGCGCTACATCCACATCGGCATCGAAGAAGGTGCCCGGCTAGTGGCAGGCGGCCCGGGATTACCAGACGACCTCGATGCCGGCTGGTTCGTGCGCCCCACCTTGTTTGCCGACGTACGCAACGACATGACGATTGCCCGCGAAGAAATCTTCGGGCCAGTGTTATGCCTCATTTCGTACAAGGACGAGGAAGACGGCATCGCGATTGCCAATGACACCATTTATGGACTGCAAGGCTATGTGATGTCGACCGATATCGAACGGGCCCATCGCGTTGCCGGACGCATCGATGCCGGTCGTGTGTTGATCAATACGCTGACGCACGAGCCGAAGGCACCATTCGGCGGCTTCAAGCAGTCTGGTCTGGGGCGCGAGTACGGCATCTTTGGGCTGGAGGCCTACCTGGAACCCAAGTCGCTATTGGGCTTGCACGCAGCCTGATGCCGACTACTTTTCGGCAAAAACTTTCATGCTGAATAATCAGCCACGCAGCCGCACTTGATGGCCATGAATAAAGCCGCCTCAAAGCGCTTTATTCATGGGTTGCACGACACATCGATCAGCGCGCGGTCGCCTTGGGTTTCTCCGGAGCCACGCGCAGGCCCGGCCGCTTGCGCGCCAGCTTGCGCAATAGTTCGGCAAATGCCTGCAGATCGGCGTGCCAAGGCGACGCTTCGCGCCAGTGCAGCGCTATCTCCCGACCGGATGTCTCCCCGGTGAGTTTCGCCAGCACGATATTCGGCATCGACGCCAGCCGCTCGTGCGCCAGCGCCGGCACCAGCGCATAACCGCCACGCAGGCTGACCAGTGCAGCCAGACTTTCGAGGCTGACGTCCTGCACGTGACCGCGTTGCGCAGACTCATGTCCGATACCGGTGCCGTTCAAACCGTCAGCGTGTCCTTCGGCCATCAGGGTGGCTTCGGCTGGATCGAGTTGATCCAGTGAAAGACCGCGTTTGCTCGCCAACGGGTGGTCGGCTCGGAGCATCAGCTCCCACGGCTCGAAAAACAACGGCCGCATGGCGATACCGCTAATCGCCGATCCAGGCGGTGCCAGCACGGCGTCGAGTTCGCCCTCATGCAGGCGACGCAGCAGACCACGCGGCTTGCCTTCGGAAATACCCAAACGCGCACCCGGGAAATGCTGCGGAAACGGCTCGATCAGGTGCGGCAGCAGGTATGGCCCGAGCGACGCCGGCAGGCCAAGCCGTAACTCGCCACCGAAGGCCACCGCACCAGCACGTGCGACCTGCTGAAGATGTTCGGCCGCAGCCAGTACCGCGTCGATTTGCAGCAATAGCTGTTGACCGCCAGCGGTCGGCACGATGCGTCGACCGCCGCGCTCGAACAATGGCGCACCGAGCGCCTGCTCGACCTTCTGCACCTGATGTGAAAGCCCCGACGGGCTGATGTGCATGGCCCGAGCCGCGCTGTTGAAACTGCCGTGCTGATGCACCGCCTGCACCAGCGCAAGGTCGCGTAGCGAGACAGCCGAGAGGGTCATCGAAATCATCGAACGCTGCATGTCATCAAAGGCGTTTGTGTACGTTAGTCGTGGGGTTCATGCTTGGCGGTGAAGTTCATCCACAAGCGTTGGCAGAGTCTACTCGTCACACCGGTTTTCAGGCGTGTTGAAAGGACTCCAACCGCGAATACGTTCGCGACGATCCAGCGTTTGCGCGATAATTGCGTTTTTATCGAGCCGGCGAGAGTGCTTCGCCACGCTTGCAGTCATCCCAGCCGCAGGATCAGCCAGGAAACTCCCCATGAAAGACACCTTTTCCGTACGCGACACTCTCAAGGTCAATGGCCAGCAGCATGTGTTCGCCAGCCTGACCAAACTCGGCGAGCAGTTCGACCTGAAGCGGCTGCCCTTTTCGCTGAAGATCCTGCTGGAAAATTTGCTGCGTCACGAAGACGGTGTCAACGTCACCTCGAAAGAGATCGAAGCGATTGCCAAGTGGGATGCCAAGGCTGAGCCCGACATCGAAATCGCCTTCATGCCCGCCCGCGTGGTGCTGCAGGATTTCACCGGCGTGCCCTGTGTGGTCGATCTGGCCGCCATGCGCGACGCCGTGGTCAAGCTTGGTGGTGACGCCAACCAGATCAACCCGCTGGCGCCCGCTGAACTGGTCATCGACCATTCCGTGCAGGTCGACGCCTACGGTTCGTCCTCCGCGCTGGAGAAGAACGTCGAGATCGAGTTCGAGCGCAATCAGGAGCGCTATTCGTTCCTGCGCTGGGGGCAGAAAGCGTTCAACAATTTCAAGGTCGTGCCACCGCGCACCGGCATCGTGCACCAGGTGAACCTGGAGCATCTGGCCCGCGTCGTGTTCACCGCGGACAAGAACGGCGAGAGCTGGGCCTATCCGGATACCGTGTTCGGCACCGATTCGCATACGACGATGATCAACGGTATCGGCGTACTCGGCTGGGGCGTCGGCGGCATCGAGGCTGAAGCCGCCATGCTGGGTCAGCCGTCCTCGATGCTGATTCCGCAGGTCGTCGGCTTCAAGCTGACCGGCAAGCTGCCGGAAGGTGTCACCGCCACCGACCTGGTGCTGACCGTGACGCAGATGCTGCGCAAACTCGGCGTGGTCGGCAAGTTTGTCGAGTTCTTCGGCAACGGCCTCAAGAACCTGCCGCTGGCTGACCGCGCCACCATCGCCAACATGGCGCCGGAATACGGTGCGACCTGCGGTATCTTCCCGATCGACCAGGAAGCGCTGAACTATCTGCACCTCTCCGGCCGCACCGACGCGCAGATCAAGCTGGTCGAGGCCTATGCCAAGGCGCAGGGCCTGTGGCATGACGAGAACACGCCGCACGCCGAGTTCACCACCACGATGGAACTCAACCTCGCCGACGTGCGCCCGTCGCTGGCCGGCCCGAAGCGCCCGCAGGACCGCGTGCTGCTGGAGGACGTCAAGCAGAGCTATCTCGACGCCGTCGGCGGCCTGACCGCCAACCGCAAGCAGTCCACCGAAGAAACCGCCGATTTCGCCAATGAAGGCGGCGCAACGGCCGTTGGCAATATCGCCAACACCGTCAGCCACGGCGGCGTGCGCGTGGAGAAAGACGGCGAGTCCTTCAGCCTGTACGACGGTTCGGTGGTGATTGCCGCCATCACCTCGTGCACCAACACCTCCAACCCGGCGGTGATGCTGGGCGCCGGCCTGCTGGCGAAGAAAGCCGCCGCGCGGGGCCTCAAGGCCAAGCCGTGGGTGAAGACCTCGATCGGACCGGGCTCGCTGGTCGTCACCGATTACCTGAAGAAGACCGGCCTGCTCGAAGAGCTGGAGAAGATCGGTTTCTACATCGTCGGCTACGGCTGCACCACCTGCATCGGCAACTCCGGCCCACTGCCGGAAGAAATCAGCAAGGGCATCAGCAAGGGCGACCTCGCCGTGGCGTCCGTGCTGTCGGGTAACCGCAACTTCGAAGGCCGCGTGCATCCGGAAGTGAAGATGAACTACCTGGCCTCGCCGCCGCTGGTGGTGGCCTACGCGCTGGCCGGCTCGCTGCATGTGGATCTGACCAAGGACCCGATCGGCGAGGGCAGCGACGGCAAGCCGGTGTACCTGAAGGACATCTGGCCGTCCAATCAGGAAATCTCCGACGCCATCGCCAGCTCGATCAACCCGGCCATGTTCGAGAAGAACTACGCCGACGTGTTCAAGGGCGACAGCCGCTGGAACCAGATCGAATCGCCCGATGGCGCCAATTACGCCTGGGATGATTCCACCTATATCAAGAACCCGCCTTACTTCGACGGCATGAAGATGGAAGTGGGGACCATCGATGACATTCACGGCGCGCGCGTACTGGGCCTGTTCGGCGACTCGATCACCACCGATCACATTTCGCCGGCCGGCTCGATCAAGAAAGATAGTCCCGCAGGCCGTTTCCTGATCGAGAAAGGCGTCGAGCCACATGACTTCAACTCCTACGGTTCCCGTCGCGGCAACGATGACGTGATGGTGCGCGGCACCTTCGCCAATATCCGCATCAAGAACCTGATGCTCGACGGCGTCGAAGGCGGCTACACCCAGTACGTGCCGAGCGGCGAACAGCTGGCGATCTACGACGCGGCGATGAAGTACAAGGCCGACAAGACCCCGCTGATCGTGCTGGCGGGCAAGGAATACGGCACGGGTTCATCGCGCGACTGGGCGGCCAAGGGCACCCTGCTACTGGGCGTCAAGGCTGTGATCACCGAAAGCTTCGAGCGCATTCACCGTTCCAACCTGGTCGGTATGGGCGTACTGCCCTGCACCTTCAAGAACGGCGAAAACGCACAGTCGCTGGGCCTGACCGGCAAGGAAACCTTCGACATCACCGGTCTGGATGACGGCAAGTCGAAGGAAGCAAAGGTGGTGGCAACCCGCGAAGACGGCAGCAAAAAGGAGTTCACCGTGCAGGTGATGCTGCTGACGCCGAAAGAGCGCGAGTTCTTCCGCCACGGCGGCATCCTGCAGTACGTGCTGCGTCAGCTGGCGAACAAGAAAGCCGCCTGAACTGGCCATGGTTCAACTGATCACCAGCAATGAAAGCAGCCCCGAAATGTCGGGGCTGCTTTTTCAACACGGTCGTCAAAATACACAAGGCAAACTATGGCATCGGTGGCTTCCATTTTGCCGAGTAACATCGCCACTGGCCGTCGTCCCTGCGCCACGCCGACTCGATTTGATAAACGCCCAGCTGATCGGGAAGCACGTGACCACCGCTGGTCAACGTGACGGTGAGCGTCGCCACTATCCGGTCGCCGCGGTGCTCGATGGTGACTGGGCCGGTGGTGACACCGACATGATCTCCACGCAGTGCAATCAGCCGCATCATGTTGGCCAGCGCACGCTTGTCCAGATCACCGGCGTTGCCGTCGAAGTCATCGCTGAGCGGTTTGATCACACCGCTCGTATCACCTGTTTCGGCCGCGTGCGCCACCGAGGCAATGGCCTGGCGAACCTGCTCTTCATCCGGCGTATGTCGACAGCCCGACAAGGATGCCATCGACAGCACTGCGCAGAGGATGAAACCACGTATTCGAAACCATCGAATCATCTGAAAATCTCGCTGCAGCGCGGCTTGCCGCGCTGCAGAGGCTATGCTCCAATGCGGCAGCGTATGGACAACCGAAACCCATCATAATCGATCCATTGGCAGCGCTAGGGTAGCTATCGATGCCGAACGTAATCGATCCAGTTGTTACCGATCAAGAAACGAGAAATCAAGCATGAGCAACGAACGTCCGTGGCTGGATCACTACCCGGCCGGCGTGCCAGAGCAGATCAATATCGACGATTACGCCTCGGTAGCGGCGGTGATCGACGAGGCTTTCGCAAACTTTGCTGATCGTCCCGCATTCACCAATTTCGGCAAGACCCTCAGCTATCGTGAAATCGACGAAGCAAGCCGCCAGTTTTCCGGTTATCTCACCGGGGTACTCAAGCTCGGCAAGGGCGATCGCATCGCGATCATGCTGCCCAATGCGCTGCAGTATCCGATTGCGCTTTTCGGTGCGCTGCGTGCTGGCCTGGTGGTGGTCAACACCAACCCGATGTACACCGCTCGTGAACTGAAACATCAGCTGGAAGATTCCGGTGCCCAGGCGATTGTGGTGCTCGACAACTTTGCCGCGACGCTGCAGGGAGTGCTCGCGCAAACCCAGGTGAAGCACGTCATCACTACCGGCCTTGGCGATCTGCTCGGCGCAAAGGGGGTGGTGATCAACTTCGCGCTCAAGCACATCAAGAAGATGGTGCCGGCCTTCCATATTCCGCACGCCGTGCGTTTCCACGATGCGCTTGCACAAGGCAAACCGCATCCGCTGAAGCCGGTGCAACTGACCCACGACGACATTGCCTTTCTGCAATACACAGGCGGCACCACCGGCGTTGCCAAGGGCGCGATGCTGACCCACGGCAACATGGTCGCGAACATGCTGCAGGCCGGCGCTTGGTTCTCGGCCAAGATCCGACCCGGCGAAGAGATCATCATCACCGCACTTCCGCTGTATCACATCTTTGCGTTGACCTGTAATTGCTTCATCTTTCTGCGCTTTGGCGGCCAGAGTATCCTGATCACGAACCCACGCGACATGCCGGCCTTCGTGAAGGAGTTGGGCAACGTGAAGTTCACCTCGATCACCGGCGTCAACACCTTGTTCAATGGTCTGCTGAATACGCCGGGCTTTGACAAGGTGGATTTCTCGCACCTGCGCATGAGCTTCGGCGGCGGCATGGCCGTGCAGCGCACGGTCGCCGAGAAATGGGAGAAGATCACCGGCTGTGCGCTGATCGAAGGCTACGGCATGACCGAAAGCGCGCCCGTGGCGACCATCAACCCATTGGTCGAGGGTGCGCGCTTCAGCGGCTCAATCGGGCTACCGATTCCATCCACGGAAATTGGCATTCAAGACGACGATGGCAAACCGCTGGCCATGGGCGAAGTGGGTGAAATCTGCATCCGCGGCCCGCAGGTGATGAAGGGCTACTGGGAGCAGCCGGGCGAAACCGCCAAGGTTCTCAGCAGCGATGGCTGGCTGCGCACGGGTGATCTCGGCCGCATCGACGAGAAGGGTCTGGTCTATATCGTGGATCGCAAGAAGGACATGATTCTGGTGTCTGGCTTCAACGTATATCCGAACGAGATCGAAGATACGGTTATGCAGAACCCCGGCGTGGCTGAAGTTGCTGCGGTAGGCGTCCCGGACGAGCACTCAGGCGAAGTCGTGAAGCTGTTTGTCGTGCGCAAGGATCCGAATCTGACGATCGAAGCACTCAAGGAGTTTTGTCGCGAAAACCTTACCGGTTACAAGCGTCCCAAGCTAATTGAGTTCCGCGATGAGCTGCCAAAGAGCAATGTGGGCAAGATTCTGCGTCGTGAGCTTCGCGACGAGAAGAAGACTGCCGCCTGAGATTTGCTGGACCATCTCTGAGTAACGTCGCACCTTTAAAGCATGGCGTTACTCAGCTGTCTTTCCAGTATTCGAGTATGTCGGCATAGCCGCCGAGCAAGTTCCATAGCGGCACCTGCTTGTCCTCGGGGATGTGGCTGTAGGAAAAACCGACATGATGATCGGAGATGCGCGCAACCGACGCCTCGAGATGGATGTGCAGGTTATGACCGAAAATCATATCCAGCACCCAGCTTTGCCCCAGTTCCCCGGCCCAACCCAACGGGCGGCGTAGCAGCGCTCCCGTCGCGGAGATATCTACCAGCTCGGTCGGGTGCGACTCGTCATGGCGGCTCATCAGCACCGTTGTTTCGATTTGCATGCGCGCCGGACGTAGTTGTTCCGGCTCGCCTCCACCCTTTTCGTCAATTGTCATTATCCACCGTCCATTCGCGCTCACGTTTACCGGCTTCGGCAAACGCTTAACCTCATCTTCCTGAAAGCGGTTTCTGCATTATTTGGTAACGCATTCGCTCTCAATCATCGCATCTACCGCCGTCATTTACGTGAAACGCGACTGTTTGAATACTGCAACCAGACCAAAGCAAACTGTGATTCGATCACGAGTTGTTAAAGCAATCTGTGTGCCACTCGAAAGAGCCGATATTTGAGCAGGCCGAAGGTCATCCAATAGGCCAATGTATTGGCGCAGCAAACGGTAAATCGCTGAGCTTTGTAACTATTCGCATCCATGCCTTACCGACTACACCGGCACTTGGCTGTCCCAGCATGGCCTCTGACACCAGTCATGCCGCAGATAGACGCTTTAGGTCACATCCGGCCCATTCACCCCCTGTCGGCGAAAGGCGTGAAGTAGCAACGCAACACTTGTTTGAAGCCGCCAAGCCAACAGGCGCCAACACTTAAGTAATCGCAAGTTGTGCCAATGGCTGGACTTGTCGTAACGCAGCCGCTACTCTTCCACGCAAGCGCAGCCCCACGAAAGTCGGCTTATCGAAAACATTCGATGGCCAGTGGCAACTGCCGATGCTCTTGATCGATCGAACAGTCAGCGGTGTCTCCTTTGACGCCCTGACCTGCGTAACCTCCGCGGCTGACAACCCGGACCTGGCGCACGATGATCGCCTGCGGCCCGCCTGACCGAACCACGACTGCGTGGATTCATCTTGCCCGTCGTGACGATGACGCTCAGCGCGTGTCGACTGAAATGATTTTGGAAACAGCTGTAATCGGGGACACCCTCTGCCAGCTCGTATGAGCACGGATATTCCCCAGGTTGTATCGATCCCGGAATGATTCCGATCTGATGAACGCACTGCCAGCCGCTGAAAGCGGCCGAACGATATGTATTGATGAGCACTGAGCCAGTCGAGCCCCAGAGCCCGGTAGCCGCACCAGCGGACGCATTCGCGTCGATACCACAGCAGCAGGAAATGCCGCTGGCTATCGTTCGCGGCGAACCGATGCTGCAGATGCCACAGGATCTGTACATTCCGCCGGACGCGCTCGAGGTGATTCTTGAGTCTTTTGAGGGACCGCTCGATCTGCTGCTTTATCTGATCCGACGACAGAACCTGGACATCCTCGATATCCCGGTTGCCGAGATCACCCGGCAGTACATGACGTACATCGAGCTGATGCGCGATGTGATGCGCCTGGAATTGGCGGCCGAATACCTGTTGATGGCCGCCATTCTGGCAGAGATCAAATCGCGGCTGCTGCTGCCGCGACCGCCTGCCGAGGAAGGACTGGAGCTCGATCCGCGCGCTGAACTGGTAAGGCGTCTGCAGGAATACGAACGGTTCAAGCGGGCGGCGGAAGATATTGAAGCCCTGCCCCGGCTGGAACGCGACACCGCCGTGGCACATGCCGAGGTGGGCGAGCGAAACGTCATAAAGCTGCCGCCGCCGCTGGAATTGACTGAGCTGCTGCTGGCGCTGAAAGACGTGATGCACCGGGCGGAGCTGTTCGGGCATCACGCGATCAAACGTGAGGCGCTCAGCGTGAGGCAGCGCATGGGCGAACTGCTGAGCCGACTGGATGACGACAGTTTTCACCGCTTCGAAAATCTGTTCGATATCAGCGAAGGGCGCCTTGGCATTGTGGTGACCTTCCTGGCCATGCTGGAGCTGGCCAAGGAGATGCTGGTGGAGATTGTGCAGGAGGAGCCGCTGGCGCCGATTTACGTCAAGGCGAGAGTCAGCCATCCCGAAGAAGTTACCCCCGAGGCGATGGACGACGACTCACGCAGCGATTCGGCTCCTTTCGAATCCGCACTGATCGAATCCAACATCAAATGAAACATGCAGTACTCACACAGTCATTACTGAATCGGCATCCGACTTAAGGCCCATGCAGACCGAGCAACTCAAACCCATTATTGAAGCCGCGTTGCTGGCTTCCAGTCAGCCGATGACCGTGCATCAGCTGGGCGATCTTTTCAACGAGGCCGATGAGGTCAGCCCCGAACTCATCGCCCGGGCACTCGAAGCGCTGACCAGCGACTGCGATGGTCGCGGTATCGAGCTGAAGGAGGTCGCATCCGGTTTCCGCTACCAAGTACGGCAGGACATGCACGCCTGGGTTTCGCGGATGTGGACCGAAAGGCCGAGCCGCTATTCACGCGCGCTGCTGGAGACGCTGGCCTTGATTGCTTATCGTCAACCGATCACGCGTCCGGAAATCGAGCAGATTCGCGGAGTGGTGGTGTCGTCCAACATCATCAAGACGATGGAAGAGCGCGAATGGATACGCGTAGTCGGTTATCGCGATGTGCCTGGCAAACCGGCGCTGTTCGGTACGACCCGTGCCTTCCTCGACTACTTCAATCTGAAATCGCTCGATCAGCTGCCGCCGTTGTCGGAAATCCGTGACATGGAAGACCCGCAGCTGCGCTTCGAACAAGAACCCCTGCCCGTTCGCATTGCGCGCGATCTGCCGATCGATCCGGACGGAGATGATCTTGTTGCCGAAACAGATGCTGCGCATGAGTCCGAAAGTCCCGAGCGCGATGAAGTACGCAATGAAGTAACGGACGTACCAAGCAATACTGACAGCAATCACCAGAATACCGAGCCCCAGGCGGACGCCGATGCGGCAGCCGGCCTTACCGAATCAAACGAACACCGCTCCGAAACGAGCGAGCTCACCGAGAGCAACCCTTCCACTGCCGATGAGGCAGCGAACCCCGCGGACGTCGAATCCGACGACGCCGAGCAAGATACTGAGGAGTACCGCGCATGAATGCGCCACATAAAACCGTTTTATCCCTGAAGCGCGAACCGCGCACAGAAGCAGAAGCCCAGCTGGAAGAGCGTCTGCACAAGGTGCTGGCCAACGCTGGTCTTGGCTCCCGCCGCATGCTCGAGTTGCGCATCCAGTCCGGCGAAGTCGAGCTGAACGGCAAGGCCGCCGAAATCGGCACGAGCGTGCATGCCGGTGACCGCGTGGTCATCGACGGCAAGCAGTTCGTTGTCGCTACCGATAATCGCGACGATACCGAGGTGCTGGTCTATCACAAGCCCGAGGGCGTGCTGACCACCCGCGATGATCCCGAGGGTCGTCCTACCGTGTTCGAACAGCTGCCGCGCTTGAAGGGCGCGCGCTGGGTCGCGGTCGGTCGTCTCGACATCAACACCACAGGCCTGCTGCTGCTCACCACCGATGGCGAACTGGCCAACGCGCTGATGCACCCGAAGAGCGGGCTTGAGCGCGAATACCTGTGCCGCGTACACGGCGAAGTGCCGGACGAGATCATCGAAAAGCTGAAAGCCGGCGTGGAACTGGATGACGGCCCGGCGCGTTTCGACGATATCGCCGTGATCAGCCGCGGCGGCAGCCACAGCTGGTTCCGCGTGGTCATCCGCGAAGGCCGCAATCGCGAAGTGCGCCGCTTGTGGGATTCCCAGGGTTTCCTGGTCAGCCGCCTCAAACGCATCCGTTACGGCAGCATTGAATTACCGCGCGGCCTGCGCCGCGGCGACTGCGAAAATCTCGATGAGGAAGCGGTAAAGCAGCTGCGCCAAACCACCGGCACGAGCGTGCCGCAGCCTGTGCTAACGCTCAGCCCGGTACTGCACCAGCGCCGCGCCAACCGTAGCGTGACCGAATATCGTCCCGAGCGCGGCAGCAGCACGGCCTGGACAGCCAGTCAGGACGAAGGTCGCGAACTGCGTGCCTACGATCGTATTCGCGAGGAGCCCGGCCGCGGCCGCAAGCCGCCGAATCGCAGTGGCAAGGAAGTCAACGGCAACGTCGTCCGTCCGGAACGCGGAGCCGGTGGCACACGCGGCGGCAAGGGTCGTCGCGTAGCACCCGGCCAGGAACTTCCCTCAGTGCGCACCTGGTTCGCTGGCGAGAGTCGCGACGGTGCTGGTGGTAGCCGGCCCGGTGGTACAGGCCCACGCGGCAATGGACCCGGTGGCGCTGCGGCCGGAAATCGTCGCCCCGGCGGCGGTAAGCCGTTTGGCGCTCGCCCGGGTGGAGAGAGCCGGGGTACAGGCAGCCCCTACACAGGCTTCGGTGGCGACTCCCGTGGCAACACCGGGAATACCGGTAATCGGAGCGCAGCGGGGCGACCGGCCCAAGGCGGCCGACCGCAAGGTCACGGTCAGGGTAACGGCAACCAGGCCAATGGGAATCAAGCGTACGGCAATGGACGTCCAAACGGCCAAGGTGCTGCGCGTCCTCAAGGATCAGGTCGTCCTCAAGGCCAGGGCGGAAACCGTCCTCAAGGTGCTGGCCGTCCGCAAGGCCAAGGCGGCAATCGCCCGCAAGGTGCTGGTCGACCGCAGGGCCAGGGCGGCCCTGGTAGCGGACGTCCGCCAGGACGTGGCGGCAACCGCAGTGGCAATCGTTAACTACGATTGAGCGACATGAAAAAGCCGCCATCAGGCGGCTTTTTCATGTCGAATACTTCGGCCAATGATTAGCGAAGTATTGTTTTATTACTTCAAAGCACCGATCGTCGCGTCATCCAGCTGGCCAGTCACAGGCAGCCCACGAATTTTCTGGAATTTGCTGATTGCAGCCGACGTTCCTGGTCCGGGACGGCCATCGACCTTGCTCTTGTACAACCCCATGTCTGCAAGCTTTTGCTGCGCATCGGCCAGAGTAAAACCGGCAGACGCAGTGGTGGCACCATCAACAGCAAGTTTTCCGCCAGTACCCAGGCCGCCATCAACCTTCTGCGGCGCATACGCGCGCACCGCCTGCACTAGCTGGTTGTAGGAATCGAGAAATGCGCCTGCGATGACCTTGCCCTCCGGCGTCCTGCTGTATGCACCGGCGGCTGCGCCGCCACTGCCGCCGATACCCAAGGCACCAAGGCCAAAATCGGTATTGCGTGCGCTACCTTCCGCAGCCGCAACCTGCACGCTGGAGCGCGTATCGGTCAACGTAAGGGTGGTAGATGCCTCACTCGTTTTCATGGATCCAGCCACTGCTCCCAAGATAGCGCCGTAACCGGGAACCAGGCCTGCAACGGCACCAGCACCGCCGCCTGTATTCTGCGAAAACTGAATCGTTGGAGTGACTACGTAATCGGCAGCCACCATCTGTCCCTTACCCATGTTGCTCTGGTTGCGAAGCTCGCCGCTCGCGCCGAGACCACGCTCTTGCATCATGTTATTCATGGCGCGCCCGCGATCGACCACGACGAAGCAATTGCTCTGCTGAATCATGAGACGAATGAGTGGGGTCGTCGCCGGCAGATGGTATTGGCTGGTGAGTACTAGGTACCAAGACTCGGTCGTATCTTCTTCAACCGCAATCGTACCCATCGTACGGGGGCAGTGTTCAAGCGTCTTTGCGCTGTTGGCACTATTGGCGCCGCCGGCAGATCCGCCGACAGGATTCTTGCCACCACCGACGGCCATATCAGAACAGCCACCGATTAAAAATGTCGAGCTCACAGCAAGCATAAGCAAGCCTTGCTTGAAAGAATCAATTCTCATAACAACTCCCTTTTGACGGATAAATAGGCCAAACGCAAACAGATATTGCTGACTTCTAAGTGAGGAGATCCATGTTGGATTTGGAAATGCCGGGTAACACATAGTCACGATCAGCGACGTATCGATAACGATCAGAGGCAACTGCAACGCATCAGGCCAATC
>Ga0302310_10000602_pt1 | contig 32913 bp, 34 predicted proteins | sample III_Palsa_N1_2_FD_200451 | JGI IMG/M metagenome (GOLD analysis project Ga0302310, IMG submission 200451) | Peat permafrost microbial communities from Stordalen Mire near Abisko, Sweden - III_Palsa_N1_2 | ecosystem: Environmental > Terrestrial > Soil > Palsa > Peat permafrost | place: Sweden...
CCCTCCGGTGGCGACAACCTCTTCATCGCCTCGATCGTGGCACTGCATGCCGACACGGGCGAATATGCCTGGCACTATCAGGAAACCCCGGGGGACCGCTGGGACTACGATGCAACGCCGCCGCTGGTGCTGACGACTTTGAAGCTGGACGGCACGGACCGCGACGTGCTGATGCAGGCTTCGAAGAATGGTTTCTTCTATATCCTCGATCGTGACACCGGGGCCTTGCTGGCTGCGGACAAGTTCGTGGACGCAAATTGGGCGCTGCGCGTGGACCTCAAGACCGGCCGACCCGTCGACAATCCGGACGCCGACTACACCACCGGCAAGCCCGTGATCGTGTTCCCGTCCGGTGTGGGCGGCCACAACTTCAATCCCATGTCGCTTTCGGCCAGGACCGGTCTGGTATACATCCCGGCGGTGCACAGTGGCATGGCCCTGCTGCAGATGCCGCTGCCGCCGCATGAGCCGGAGCGCATGGGCACCGGTGTGCAGGTTGCGTTTGCGACGGAACTCCTGCAACCGCCCGCAATGCTGCCGCCCAAACTGCGGCCCGTGACTTCGCCGGCCTACCTGAAGAAGGTGCCCAGTCTCGACATGCACGCATCATTGAAGGCGTGGGATCCGGTGGCGCACAAAGTGGTCTGGGAGCACACCTATCCCAGTTTCATGGATCATGGCGGTGTGCTCTCGACCGGCGGCGGCGTCGTAATTCAAGGCAGCGTCGATGGCAGGTTGCGCGCGTTCAACGATGAAACCGGGGCGGTGCTCAAGGAAATCGACACCGGCAGCCCGCTGATCGCAGCGCCGATGACCTATACGGTGGGTGGCGTGCAGTATCTCGCCATTCTCGCGGGAAGCGGCGGTGGCGGCTGGAATTTCTGGATGCCCGGGAACGTGGCTGTGCAGCGGGGCAACGCCAACCGCATCCTGGTGTTCCGGCTCGATGGCGGCCCAACGCCCCTGCCGCCGGCGCTTCCTGCTGTGATACCGATCCCCGAACCTCCCGCCCAGCCCGGCACCGCCGCGGACGTTGCCGCCGGCGCAGTACTGTTCGCCCGCAACTGCAGCGGCTGTCATGCGAATGCGGAGCGCGCCCCGGTGCCCGACCTGCGCCGCTCGGGAATGATCCGCACCGCTGAAGGGTTCCAGGCCGTCGTGCGCGGCGGCGCGCTGCAGATGCGCGGCATGCCAAGCTGGGACGACCTGCTCAGCGAGTCACAGGTTGAACAGATCCGGACACACCTGGTGGCAATTGCCCGTGCCGCCTACGTGAAACAACAGGCCGGTGCGGGGGCATCGGCACCGACACCGGTCCTCAAGGAAGGGCATTTGTGAGGCAGTCGCAACTGCCGTGAACTAAAGCGCGCAGTCGAACCTGGATGCCGCTTTTCCGGCAGCCAGTTTCAGGTGTTCCTGCCAGGCCTTGAATCGCACCGCCTGCTCGCTGCGATCGAGCCAATGGGCGATCTCCCGCACGGGGACCTCTCCGGCAAGATCACGCAGGGTTTCCAGCTCAGGCTTGGTCCAACGCACTTTGTTGCGCCTCATGATTTGCATCTCTGCATCGAGGCGGCCATCTATCTCAACCAGGAAGGCAAATCGATGGGGAAAAGCGACGGCTGGTTCGTGAAATATTCGCGGATAGATCTTTCACGGTTATCTGGCATACTCTTTTCCGGCCCAGTCGCATGTAGGCCCCCAATTTCGGGGATGGGCTTCCGGATCGAATGAGCACCGTTGAAGTCGGCGTGCAGACCGACGACTCGAACAGGACGCTTTGTGCAAGAATCCGGGCCGGAGATACCGACGCGGAGTCGGTCTTGGTTACACGCCTGCAATCCGGTCTGCGCCTGGTGGCGCACCGCGCATCCGGCGGCGACCTGGAGCTGTCCCGCGACGTTTGCCAGGAGACCCTCGTGATCCTGTTGCGACGACTGCGTACGACCGGGCTCAACGATCCGTCGGGCCTGGAAGCCTTTGCCGCCCAGACTGTCCGCAATCTGATAATTGCTGCGCGGCGCAAAAACCAGCGACAGCGCACCGCGGCCGACTCGGAGGCCCTGGAGGGTGTGCCCGACCCGCGCCCGCTCGTGCCCGCCGAAGAGGCGTCCGGGCGTCTGGGTGTACTGGTGAAGCGACTCCTGGCGGAACTCCCCGGAGATCGTGACCGCGCCATCCTGACCCGCTTCTATCTCAATGAGGACGACAAGTCTGAGATCTGCCGCGATCTGAACCTCACGGATCTCGGCTTCAACCAGGTGCTGTTCCGCGCCCGGAACCGTCTACGCCAATTGCTCGTCCAGGCGGGGATCGATAAATACGATCTGCCGGACTCGGAGGCCGGATCGTGAGCGATTCATCCCAGCTTGAATTAACCGCCGAGGCGACGGTTGCCGCCTATCTGTCCAACCGCCTGGATCCGGACCGCGCGGAGGCTTTTGAGGCCTACTGTCTCAGCCATCCTGATTTCGCCCGCCGGGTGGAGCTGGATGTGTTCCTCAAGGTGGGGATGAAGCAGCTGCAGGGGCAGGATCGGACGCGCCATGCGGGCGATCGACGTCGCACGGGACTCGCGATCGCCGCCGGGCTGACTCTCATTGTGGGCTGCGGTCTGCTGCTGCTTGCCCGTGCACAATCGGGCGTACTGAGCGCCTATCGCTCAGCGAGCGAAGTGCCCGCGCAGCTGCTCGCGGGCCCGCGGATAAGCGCCACCCTCATTCGATTGCGTGGCGACTCGGCAGTTCGCCGGGTCGTTGCACCCCGCGGGGCCGGCGTCCTGCGGCTGCGGGTCGCACCGGATTCGGCGCCGGGTCCTCTGGGCTACGCCATCAGCGTCGCTCTTGAACCGCGCATTATTTCACGATCAGTGACCTTGGATAATCTCCATCCCGACGCGGATGGCTACATAGAGATGTATCTGCCGCTGGACGGCGTGGCCGGCCAGACCCTCAAGGTCACAGTCGCATCGTCTCCTCCCCGGGGCGAGGAAGCGGTTTCGTTCCGGCTGCAGGTGGCATATCCGCAGGACGTACCGGCATCCCAGTAATCGATCGTGCGCGCAGTGTGCTCACCAATCCTGCTGCCAGGGTCAGCAGCGATGCGGCGGCGAGTCCAACCCGGGGTGCCGCATCGACAGACGTTAGCGTGAAGAGCAGGGTCATGATGATCGCGCCCGCCGTCTGTCCCGTCAGCCGTGCGGTTCCCTGCATACCACCTGCCGCGCCGCTGCGCTCACGCGGTGCCGAGAGCAGCATATTGCGGTTATTGGGAACCTGGAAAAGCCCGAATCCCAGTCCACATATCATGGTGAAAAAGGCGAGCGGCAGCGCCTGGCCGTGCAACGGCCACAGTGCAGCGGCCAGGAGTCCGGCCGTGAGAACGACTCCACCAACCGTGCACAGCCAGGCGCTCGAATCCTGAGTGGCGAAACGACCCGTCAGCGGAGCTGCGATCGCGGTGGTCAGCGGCCATGGGGTGAGATACAACCCGGTCGTCCAGGCATCCTGTCCGAGCCCATGCTGCAGATAAAAAGGCAGCGCCAGCATCCCTATGGTCATGCCGGTGAAGCACATCACGGAGGCCATCACCGAGATCCGAAAGGAGTGGGAGCGCAGTAGATCCAGCGGGATCAGCGGCGCCTCCTTGGGCATCTCGCGCCGGACCAGTGTGGTCATGGCGATCCCGGACACGGCGAGCAGCGCCACGGCAACACCGGCCCTTTCCGGGAGCCATTCCGCGCCGATCACGAAGGCAGCAAAGGCCGCGGCATTCAGTACCGCACTCCACAGATCAAGGGGTCGGGACGTGCCCTTCACATCCGGGAGTGCCCGCGCCGCCAGCAGCACCAGCACACCGACAGGAACATTCACCGCGAACAGCCAGGGCCAGCTGGTGGCAGACAGAATCGCGGCGCCTATGGCAGGGCCGGCCGCCGAAGTCATGGCCACAACCATCGCGGTCCAACTGATGGCCGCGGCGACCTGGTGATGAGGAACAACAAAACGCAACAGCGCAAGACCAAGAGCCATGAGCGCGGCTCCCCCGAGACCCTGCAGGAAGCGGGCGGCAATGAGCCATGACATGGACGGCGATAGCGCGCACAGCGCGGAGGTCACAATGAAAATCACGACCCCGGCATTGAAGACCCGCCGATGACCCAGGCTCTCCCCCAGGGCGGCGCACGGGAGCAAAACCATCACCAGAGCAGCCTGGTAGGCGGTAACGACCCACACCGCCATGGCGGGTGTGGCGTGCAGCGAACGGCCGATCGTTGGCAGCGCCACATTGACGATCGCCCCATCCAGTACCACCAGTACCATGGCTGCCAGTACCGCGGCGATTGCGACGGTGCGTTTCTCCAGTCGAATTGCCATTCAACCAATCATGGCGTACCCACGGTCCGGGCGCCATGGATGCTCAGTTCGATACGGGAGGTGTAAGATCGCCGGAACATCGGAAAATGCATCTCTAGCGAGGTCGTGTCATGTCTGTTGATGTCAAATACCATACCAGCGCTACCGCGACGGGTGGCCGCGACGGCCAGGCCGCTACCACTGACGGCACCTTCAGTGTGAAATTGACCATTCCGAAGGAACTGGGTGGACCGGGTGGGCCCGGGAGCAATCCGGAGCAACTGTTCGCTGCAGGCTATGCGGCCTGCTTCATCGGAGCCATGAAGGCGGTCGCCCCCGCCCAGAAACTGCGGGTGCCAGGGGATGCGACGGTCACCGCAACCGTAGGCATCGGTCCGCGTTCCGAAGGTGGTTTTGGCATCACGGCCGATCTGAAGGTATCACTGCCGGGCCTCGACCGGACAGACGCTCAACGACTCATCGAAGCCGCCCACCAGGTCTGTCCCTACTCGAATGCCACCCGCGGCAATGTCAATGTCGGCCTGAACCTGGCCTAGGGACCGATGCGCAGGAGAACCGCCTGCCTGGGTCTGGTGACGACCCTCGTGCTGATTGCGGGGTGTCAATCGATGACTGAACCGCTGCAGACAGTGCCGCACGTGGATCTGCCGCGGTACATGGGTGATTGGTATGTCATCGCCAACATTCCCTATTTCGCCGAGAAGGGCTGCTTCGACTCCATCGAGAGCTACGCCCTGCGGACCGATGGCGACATCGACAACTGGTTCACCTGCCGTAAGAGCTCGTTTGCGGCACCTCTGAAGCGCCAGGTCACTGCGCTGGCGACCATCAAAGATAAACGGACCAACGCCACGTGGCGAGTGCGATTCTTCAGGGTGATTTCGGTTCAGTATCTGGTCCTCGGCCTGGATCCCGACTATCAATGGGCTGCGGTAGGACATCCGTCGCGAAAGTATGGCTGGATCCTGGCACGGTCGAAGACGCTGGATCAGGCGACCTATGCCGCCATCCTGCAAAAATTCGCGCAGCAAGGCTACGACACGACCCGATTCGCAAAGGTGCCGCAGCGGGCCGCTCAACCCTAACAGTGCCCTGGCATACCGCGCATCACAATGATGTGTGGGTGTGGTGCCCCTTCACTTCGTCGCGCACGCTGATACCCAGGAGCATTTTGGTCACGGCGAGCGCGCCCATCTTCGCGCTCCAGATCGACGCTGCCCCCAGATCCATGCGCATCAGCAGGACTTGCGGGGAATTCTTACCCTCAGGGAACCAGGCGGCGACGGCATTGGACCAATGCTTCTCCCATACCGATCGACTCTTTTCCTCGGTGAGGATGCCGGAGAAACGCGCAAAGAGCTTGTGATCCTTGGCGGCGAAAGTGGCGGTGGCGGCCCCCATGTGCGCAAGCGCGCGGTCGCGGGCGGTGAAAAACCACAGCGCGCTATGCGCCTCCTTGTCCAACTGCGCGGTCATGGGCGCCGCGCTGTGCGGCGCGTTATCGAGCTCCAGCATCACGAACGGCGATGCGCTCATGCTCGTCCAGAACTGCTCCTTGATCTCAGACTCGGTCGTAGCCGTCATGTTCGTAGCCTCGCATTAATCCACGCTGCCAGTGATACGACATGCAGCGTCCAATCGCTGTAGGAGAACGCGCGTAAGCGCGCCCCTGAAAGCCGTTCTTCGATTCTTACAAAGTGGCACTAGCGGTAGGCCAGAGCGGCCAGCGCGGGCTGCAGCGCGAGAACCAATGGCACGATTGCGGCGGCCGTCAATGCCGCGGCGAGAATGCCGACGGTCTGCGAGGAATGATCGGCCAGCGCCCCGTAGGCGATCGGTGCGAGCCCGCCGGCGCCGAGAACGCCCGTATAGAAGAGCGCGAATTCCCGACCGATGTCGCCCTTTGGGGCGAGGTCCGGGACAGTGCCGTACAACACCGAGGAGGTGCCGTTGAGAAACATCCCGAGCAGCGGCAGGAGCGCCAGCATCGGCGTAAGGGGCAGGACCAGGGTGGCGGTGATCAGTAATGCGGTGGCCAGTTCGGTCGCGATCACGCTCCAGACAACACCCAGGTGCTGACCAAGCCAGCCGCAAGCGGCCTTGCCGAGCGCCCCCCCGATGAACAGCAGCGCGAGACCCAAACCAATGACCGCTTCCGTTGCGCCTCGCGAGTGAAGCAGAAACGGCAGGAACAGCAGATAGCCCATCCGCGTTGCCGTATCGAGCGCGCCAATGCTTAGGAGCTGCCCGAAGCCCCCGGACGGTCCGCCCCTCGCTGCGGGTTTGTCCGCAGCTGGCGCGAGGAAAGGTTGGCGGGGCACGAGAACGGACAACGCAATTGCCACTGCCAGCCCGATGAGGCCCATGATTCCGACGGTGGGTCGCCAGGTGATGACCGGCAGCAGCAACGCCACCGTCGCGGGAAAGATCGCCTTACCCAGATCGCCCGCGAAATTATAGATGCCCAGTGGGCCGCGCGCGGCCGATCCGAAGCTATTAGCCACCAGAACCGAGGCGCGTGGATGCTGAATGCTCGAGCCGATCCCGGCGAGGATCAGACCGGCGCACAGGCCCGCAAAGCCGAGCGGGAGCGCCACGAGCAGATATCCCGCTGCCGCGACCGCGGTCGCCAGTGCCAGCGCCAGGTGGGGACTCAGTCTGCCGATCAGCCTGTTGCCCGGAACCTGCAGGCCGCCCATCGTGCCGGCAGCAGCGCATACAACTGGTCTGTATACCCATCGTGCAGCAGGTGCGCGAGACACGCGCCGGCGAGATTGCGCCGCTGCGGTGCAGGCCAGGCGCCGGACCGCACGGGTGTTGATTCGGCTGCGTTCAGATCACGCACCGGCGGCTTTTTGGACCAAGGCACCAAAGCCGGCGATGTTGGGTACCAGTTCCGGCGGCAGCCGATGACGGCGGCTGAGATACTCTGGGTCGTTATAGGCCACCTTTGTGCCGCCGCCGTCTGACCAGACGAGGACCTTGAGCGGCAGATCAATGGCGATCGCCGGCACCGCCTCGATCAGCGGGGTTCCGGCCTGGGGATTGCCGGCGATGAGCATCCGTGTGGGCCGTAAAGTGACGCCTTCGGCGGCGGCATCGGCGCTGAAATCAAGGTCCGCGAAGATCCGGAGGCTGCGCGCCGCCAGCATCTGCTTAAGGCGGCCGATCAGGTCTTCGACGCCGCGGTCGCTGTGCAGCACGATCAGGCCTTCCGACTGGGATGCATTGCTCATGCCTCTACCCTATCCTCTTGCTTAGGATCGTCCCGCCACGGATCATCGGGCCATGTCCCAAGTGTACGACTTCGCCATCATCGGCGGTGGCATAGTCGGCCTTGCGACGGCCCACGCACTGCGACGCGCCCATCCGCACGCGGCGCTGATCGTCCTCGAGAAGGAATCCGACTGGGCCCGCCATCAGACCGGGCATAACAGCGGGGTCATCCATTCCGGGATTTACTATAACCCCGGCAGCCTCAAGGCGCGCCTGTGCCGTGCGGGCAATCGCTCCATGGTGGAATTCTGCAAAGAATACGCAATTCCCCATGAAATCTGCGGCAAGGTCATCGTCGCGACGCATGCCGGGGAAGTCAGCCAGCTGGAGAGCCTCCACCAGCGCGGCCTTGCAAACGGCCTGGTGGTCAGTCGGATCGGCCCGCACGAGCTCAAGGAGATCGAACCTCACGTGCGGGGAGTCGCCGCGCTTCGGGTGCTGGACACAGGGATCGTTGACTACACGGCGGTGTGCATGACTCTGGTGCGGCTGCTGACCGAAGCACAATGCGGACTGTATCTGGGTCATCCGCTTACGGAGTTGCGGCGCGGGGCCGATGGGATTGATCTGGTTGCCGGCGGGAAGCCATTCCGGGCGCGCCAGCTGATCAACTGCGCGGGCCTGCACAGCGATCGGGTCGCCGCGCTCGGCAACCTCGACCCCGGAGTGCAAATTGTGCCCTTCCGCGGCGAGTACTACGAACTGCGGCCCGAACGGCGCTACCTGGTCAAGCACCTGATCTATCCGGTACCGAACCCCGATTTCCCGTTCCTGGGCGTGCATTTCACACGCATGATCGGCGGCCAGGTCGAGGCGGGCCCCAACGCCGTATTGGCGCTGGCGCGCGAAGGCTACCGGAGACGGGACGTCAACTGGGCGGATGTGCGCGAGATGCTCGGGTTCCTCGGATTCTGGAAGCTCTCGAGACGCTATTGGCATGAAGGGATGCGGGAAATGTGGCGCTCCTTGAGCAAGCGCGCCTTCCTGAGAAGCCTTCAGCGGCTGATACCGGAACTCAAGGCCGAGGACCTGATTTGCGCCCCGGCAGGCATACGCGCCCAGGCACTGAAAAAGGACGGCTCGCTGGTGGATGATTTCCACATCATCCGGGATGGCCGAAGTCTGCACGTATGCAACGCGCCCTCGCCGGCGGCCACAGCCGCGCTGGAGATCGGACGCCACATTGCAGGTCTCCTGCGCTAAGCCACCCCCGACGGCAGATCCTCGACATCATGAAACTTGGTGTAGTCGATGTGTATGACGCCATCTTCGCCGACTTCAAGAATGTCCTGGAACGACTTGTTCCATACCACCGCATCGCTTGAGTACTGCTGCCGGGCCATCAGAGTGTGCCCGGTGGTCTCATCCGTGCCACTGACGCTTAGAATGAAGGCTGTTCCCGTTTGCCGAAGCGATGCCTCCGTTTCATCACGCAGTGGACTTGAGTCGTCTATCACGTGCATGAGTAACCATCCGATGAAGAACGCGGGTTGCTGTTCCCGGACCAGTGGCAGATCTCTGATACGGCGCAGCTGCAGGCCCTCAACGGTGACTTCATCGCGCAGCATCCGCAACTTCGCCGAAGCCTCCTGCACGACGTTCTGGCGGGCATTGGCTGCCCGGAACACGAGCGTGCGCCGGCCGTCTATCGGTCGTATCACGGCCACGCGGGCAAACAGAAAACGCGCTCTGGGCCGGGAGAAGCGCGCAAACATGATGCCCGTCACGATTGCGAGCATCATCAGTCCCACGAACATCTCGATCATCGCGATCGTATGGCCATACAGCGACTGCGGATGCATGTCGCCGTAACCGACCGTCGCCAGGGTTTCCACGCTGAAGAAGAACGTGCCGGCGAATCCGGGTGGATTCAGGTTGGCGATGCAGTTTGGGACCAGGTAATACAGGCAGCCGAACAGGAAATCGAAAACCAGGAAGAAGCCGGCGATGCCGGCGAACAGTTGCGGCCAGCTGACCGTCATCAGGTAGTGGTACAGGTCCTGGAATACCGCGCGGTCAATCCCGCGCATGACCACCTCGCGTCCGCCAACATTCGCACGCAATTGGGAACTCATCGCGCCATCAGGAAAAGAGTCTGGACAGATCTGATTTCGCGAGCAACAGATCGCAGCTGCTGTTGAGGCCTTCACGGTCCTCGACATCGAATCGCGCCAATTCCGGACTATCAAGGTCAAGGACGCCGAGCAGACGCTCATTGTGCAGCAACGGCACTACGATCTCCGAACGCGAGGCGGCGTCGCAGGCGATATGCCCTGGAAATTCGTTTACGTCGGGCACTATGATGGTTTCCCGGCGCTGTGCGGCAGTCCCGCAGACTCCACGCCCTAATGCAATGCGCACGCACGCGACCCTTCCTTGAAAAGGGCCGAGAACCAGTTCGCCCTCCCTGAGAAAGTAGAATCCCACCCAATTCAGCCGCGGAAGTCCATGGTACAGAACTGCACACAGATTCGCGGCATTCGCAAGACCATCGACCTCATCGGCAAACAACGCGGCGAGCTGAGCGTTCAGTTCGCGATATAGCGCCTTCTTAAGCATAACGCAAGGATTCCGACAGTCGCTCCCGCAGTTCCGTCACCAGGACGCGTTCGTTCTCCGAATAGTCGATCGGAACGGTGACCAGGTGAACCCCGCCGCCGTCGAAGGCTCGCTCGAGGATGGCTTTCAGATCGCCGATACGCTCGACGCGAGAGCCCTGTGCGCCGTAGCTTTCAGCGTAGCGAACGAAGTCGGGATTCTCGAAGGTCATACCGAAATCGGGGAAGCGGTCGACCGCCTGCTTCCAGCGAATCATTCCGTAGGCGCGATCCTCGATGATGACTACTACCAGGTTCAGATGAAGCCTGACGGCGGTCTCCAGCTCCTGGCTGTTCATCATGAAGCCACCATCACCGCACACGGCCATGACGCGCCGTCGGGGATTCAGCAATGCGGCCATGATCGCTGACGGAAGGCCCGCGCCCATCGTTGCCAGGGCATTGTCCAGCAGCAAGGTATTCGCCATCCGGGTCCGGTAATTTCTCGCAAACCAGATCTTGTACATGCCGTTGTCGAGCGCCACGATCCCGTCGGCGGGCATCACTTCGCGAATATCGTGGACCAGACGCTGCGGCGTAAAACGCTCCTCCTGGTCCCGGTCGGCGATGCTCCTCAATATCGTCTCGCGCAGTGGCAGCAGGGCCTGCGCGCAGGGCAGCTTGCCTTCGAGACGGTCGGCCAACAGCCGCAGTGACATTTTCAGATCACCGATCACTTCGGACTGTGGGAAATACACCTGTTCCACGTTCGCTGACTGGTAACCGATGTGAATGACCTGGGGACCAGTGGCGCCCATGATGAACGGTGGCTTCTCCACCGTGTCATGGCCGATGGTCACGATGAGGTCGGCACGCTCGATTGCCTCATGCACATAGTCCCGCTCCGACAGTGCCGCCGTCCCCATATAGAGTTCGGCTCCGCCCGGGACCGTCCCCTTTCCCATCTGCGTCGTGAAGTAGGGAATTCTGGTCCGCAGCACGAATTGCGCAAGATCGGCGGTGGAGCGCGGGCGTGAGGCGGCCGCGCCGAACATCAGCAGTGGCCGCTGCGCCTCCATGATAATCGCCGCCGCGCGATCAAGCGCGGTCGGACTTGCGATCGGCAGCTCCACGGGATGTGGCGGAATCAGGGGCTGATCCGCGCACTTCTCGGCTGCGATATCTTCAGGCAGCTCCAGATGGACGGGGCCGGGACGCTCTTCCGTGGCCACCCGGAAGGCCTCACGTACGAGGGTCGGGATCATGGTAGCCGACACCACCTGACGGGTCAGCTTGGTCAGCGGCTTCATCGCAGCGACAATGTCCACGATCTGGAATCCGGCCTGCCGCGAGGACAAAATGCCCTTCTGACCCGTGATCATGATCATCGGCATCGCGCCAAGAAGCGCATAGGCGGCGCCAGTGGAAAGATTGAGCGCCCCGGGCCCGAGGGTTGAAATGCAGACGCCCGGTTTGCCGGTTAACCGGCCATGGGTTGCCGCCATGAAGGCCGCGGCCTGTTCATGGCGTGTGAGGATGAGTTGAATCGACGACCCGCGAATCGACTCGACGACATCGAGGTTCTCCTCGCCAGGTATCCCGAAAATCCGTTCGACCCCTTCATTCTCCAGGGCGGCGACCAGGAGGTCCGAGCCTTTGGTCAATTCACGCCACCCACCGCGGGCGGGTCACTGGCCGGAAAAGACTCATCGAGCGCTTCATCGAGCAGGTCCTCAAGATGCGCGTTGGTCCCCTCGGGGGACTGGCGCTTCAGATACGCAACGGCGTAAGAACATACGGGCTTCACGGTCCACCCATTGGCAGCGGCCAGATCCAGGGCACTGCGCATCAGTTCTGCCGCCACTCCGCGCCCACCGATCGGCTCGGGAACGCGGGTATGGGTGATGCTCATGACCGTGCCGTCAAGTTCATAGTCGAGGAGGCCCGTTTGCCCCTCGAGTTCCACCGATAGTCGGTGCGCGCGGCTGTCGTGAATGATCTGTAGCATTGGCGTCCTTCTGCACACTATTAAACAGCGGGCCGATTTGCGCAACCGGGAGGGTTCCTTAATTCCGGGTAATGTGCTAAGTCTGCACGCTCGCGCGCGTGTATGGGGGCACAAATGAAAAATCGGACTTGGCACTGGGTTGCATTGGCGCTGGCGGCCTGCTTCGCAACCGATGCAGTCGCCGGTTACGCAGATGATCGAGCGGAAATCGAGAATACTTCCAACCGCTACATGGTGGCAGTGGATGCCGGGGATATCGACACCGTCATGTCCACCTGGGCGGACGATGGGGTTCTGAAATCAGTCTTCGGCATTGCCACAGGCAAGGAAGCGATCCGCAAGACCATGTCCGGCTTTGGCGGTGGCGCGGTCAAATCCATTCCGGAGAATGCGACGTCCCGTCCTCGAGTGCGCCATCAGATCATCAACCACGTGATCGACGTGAACGGCAACACGGCCAAGTCCATCGCCTACTGGTTCGCGCTCACAAATGACACACCGCAGCATGACGTGCAGCTTCTGTATTTCGGGCACTACGAGGACGAACTCGTTAAAGTGAACGGACACTGGCTCTTCAAGAAGCGCACGGTCTACAACGAATCAATGCCGAATCGCGCCGCGGTCTACCCGGGACTTGGCGAGAAGGCCCCGCCGCGACATTAAGACGCGCGCAGTGCGACCCGATGACTGAGTCGCTGCAGTCTCCCTAGGAGAAGACACGATGGACGCTCGATATTTTCGCGCCGCAGGCGCAGTGCTGTTGGTGGCCGCCTATGCCGGTATGGCATTCGCCCAAACCCCATCGACTGCGAGCAATGACAATCCGGTCCTGACCGGGCAGCCGGAGCCGCCACCGTCGCTGCTTACCCCGCAGCAGCGCGGGGACCCCGAGGTTTTTCCGACGGGGGTCGTTTTCCCGCGTCGCGAGCCGCCCAAACCCGTCTCGGAACCGCCGCCGCCGGGAGTGCAGCCGCTGGCGGTCGATCTGTTCTCGTCCAAGAACTTCTACAAGGACCAGGCGCTGTGGACGGACCCGCGTTACTACCGCTGCAATACTCCCCGGCAAATGATCGAGGCGATGTGGGAGCGCGGTCGGATGGGCGCGAATCCGCCGACCTCAGCCTCCTGGGGGAACTGCAAGATCGACTATCCGCGCGAGCGGATCGTGAGCCCCTATCCCTATAAAAGCGCCAAGGAACACTATGAGGCGCTGATGGCTCAGGCCAAGGCCCATGGCGGCCCGACCGTCTACACCAAGGCCACGACACCGGACTGGGATGGGTTCTATATTCGCGATCCGGCTGGCACGGATTCGCCAGGCTTCACAGGCCCCGATCGCATGGTTGCCGGACCCGGTCGCGGCGAGCGCTGGCAGTGGGGTGGGATCGAGCAGGCCCCGACGGTGCTGTCGCTGCTCACGCCCGAATACCAGAAGCGCTATGTCCAGATGCTCTACCACGAGACTGTGGACAATTCGAAACAATGGAATGCTTCCATGTGCCTGCCGGAGGGCTTCATTCGCTGGTGGGCGAATTCCTCGCGCGGTGGCAATTTCGAGGTGTCTGTCACCCCGACGCGGGTGGAGTTCCTCTCCGGGATCGCCGCCAACTTCCTGCGCGAAGTGCTGATCGGCCGCCAGCACGTACAGAAGGTGCCCCAGTGGTACGGCGAGACGGTGGGCTTCTGGGACGGTGACACCCTCGTCAGCTGGACGGCCAACGTCCAGGGGTGGACTCAGCACACCATGATGGAGTTCTCCAGCAAAATCGAGACCGTCGAGACCTTCAAGCCGATCTACGATGCAAGCCACAAAGTGATTGGCCTCGATCACGAGGCCGTGTGGTACGACCCGGAGGCCTTCGTTCAGCCTCTCAGAGTCAGGGATCGCTTTATGCAGCGGGCACCCGCTGGCGATGCGACGGCCCGCTACACGTTCATCGAGTGTCTCTCGAACATCAAGAACGTGAACGGCCGGCCGAAGCAGCTGACCAAGGGAGATCCGAACTTCATCGACTACTACGGTCGACCCTGGGCGCAGAACTGGGAACAGTGGTTCGAGAAGGGCTGGGACAAGCCCGCCGACGGTGGTCCGCCGAAGGATGTCATGGACCTTCTGAAATAGGCGACAGCTCGCGCAGGATGACACAAGGGAGATCCGGGTCTGAAGATACTGGTGGTGCTGACAGCATTCGCCCTCGCGGGGTGCAGCACCACCGGCGGCCGCAAGGCGCTTGTCGGATCGGAAGCGGACCTGGGGCCGCCGGTCGTCATCTATGTCGTCAAGCGTCGCTGGCATACCGATATCGGCTTCAATGCCAGTGATATTCCTTCGCCGCTTGCGGCAGTTCGCTCGAATCTTCCTGCTGCACACTATGTGCTGTTCGGATTCGGCGATCGCCACTACCTGGTAAACAAGAACCGCAGCATCGCAGGCCTGCTGGGTGCGCTGTGGCCGGGGCAAGGCGTGGTGCTCGTGACAGGGCTCGCGGGGACTCCCGAGGCGGCATTTGGCGATGACGGAGTAATACGACTGACCCTGAGCACCGGCCAGGCTCGGCGGCTGGAGGAGTTCATCTGGAATACGCTGCGTTCCGCGGGCGGTGTTGCCGAGGTTCTCGGCGCCGGGCCGTACGACAACAGCTACTACTACGCCTCGAGCGTGGGCTATTCGGGTCTGAACACGTGCAACACCTGGACGGCCCAAGCCTTGCAGGCAGCGGGATTACCCGTGCGCAGCTTTGGTGTCGAGTTCTCGGGCCAGGTGTGGCGCCAGATTCGGACAATCAAGCGCGAGCAAACCTCACTACGTTGAACGCGGGTACGGGATCCACCCGCGGAGCAATGCGCGACACCGCCCACATCGCTACGCTGGAAACTTCAATTGCAGGGCGGCTTGGTACCATCCTGGCACACTACGGTAGTCCCCGATGTCGCGGGGACGACAACCGTCGTCTTCGCGGGGGGCGGAGGATTGCTGCTGCTGATGCAGCCGCTCAACAGGCCGACCATACCCAGGGACACAATTAGCGCTTTCATTCCTAGACCCTCATGGAAGACGACAACTGCGGGGCAGTGTCGCCAACTGGGCGCCGCGCGACCATCACTTGATCGCGGCTGTTTTCATCAGAGGCGTCCTACGGAGTGATAACATCTGAACATGCGTGCAATCCTGGCGGCGGTTCTGTTGAGCCTTCTGACCTCAAATGCGGTCTCAGCCGCACCGGGTGCCTGCGATCGGGCGTGCCTTTACCAGGTCCTCGATCGTTACCTGGCCGCAATGCTGGCCCACGAGGCGGCACAGGCTCCATTTGCTCCGGGAGTCCGATTCACGGAAAACAATGTCTCCCTGATGCCGGGGGATGGAGTGTGGGCCACCATCACCGGTCTGGGCGACTACGACCTGCGCTTTGCCGATCCGCACACCGGCGGCATTGGCTTCTACGGCGTGGTTCGTGAGTCCGATACGGCCTCGCCGTTTGCGCTCAGGCTCAAAGTCCGCAACGGCCGCATCACGGAGTCGGAGATCATCGTGGCCCGGCCGCAGGAAGCGGGTGTACCTTTCGTCACCTCAACCATCGCGACGCTGCCGGTGCTGACGCAGACCGTGCCCGTCTCGGAACGCAGTTCCCGCGACCACATGATCGAGCTCGCCAACGGCTACTTCGCCACATTGCAGCGCAACGATGGCACGTTGCACACGGACTTCAGCGCGGACTGCAACCGTCGCGAGGATGGATTTCAGACGACCAACCGCAAGGACTCGACCTACGGAGATACCCCGAAACTGGGCTGCGCGGCCCAGTTCAAATTGGGCTGGTATCGCTTCGATGACCGTCTGCGGGCACGGCGTTTTCTGGTGGTGGACGAAGAACGCGGCCTCGTGATGACCTCCGCCTTCATTGACCACGCCGGAACCGTGGGTGACTACAAGTTGACCGACGGGCGTACGGCCTCCTCGGCCCTGTTTCGTCGGCCGCATACTTACTGTCTCCTCGAAACCTTCAAGATCCGTAACGCCAGGATTGAGCAGGTCGAGGCAGTGTTTACCTCCGTCCCCTACCGGATGCCATCCCCCTGGGGCGGCACTCCTGATGCCCCCTAGCAGCGGACGCCCGACATGAGTTCCTCGGGCAGCGCAGCGGATCGAGCCTGGTTGCTTGAGGCGGTCCGCCGGATCGAGGCCGACTACAACCGTTCCGCCGACACGCATCTGATTCGGGTGGAGCTGCCACGATTTGCCGGCATCACCCTCTACCTCAAGGATGAGAGCTCGCACCCGACCGGCAGCCTCAAGCATCGGCTCGCCCGATCGCTGTTTCTCTATGCGCTTTGCAATGACTGGATCGGGCCCCGCACCTGTGTGATCGAGGCCTCCTCCGGATCCACCGCCGTGTCGGAGGCCTACTTTGCGAAGCTTCTGGGGCTGAGGTTCATTGCGGTGGTGCCAACAACCACCTCCGCGCCCAAGCTCGACGCCATTCGCTTCCACGGCGGGGAGATCCACGCGGTCGCCGATCCGCGTACCGTCTACGCCGAAGCACAACGGCTGGCCGCGGAGACCCAGGGGCACTATCTGGACCAGTTCACTTACTCGGAACGAGCGACTGACTGGCGCGGGAACAACAACATTGCCGAGAGCATCTTTACGCAGATGGCGCGTGAGGAACATCCCATTCCCACCTGGATCGTGTGCGGCGCCGGGACGGGAGGCACCTCCGCGACCATCGGCCGTTTCATCCGCTATCTACGATACCCGACCCGCCTTTGCGTCGCGGATCCGGTCAATTCGGTCTTCCATCGCCATTTCGCGGACTGCGCGGTAACGCAATTGCCCGAGGGCTGCTCCTCGCGCATCGAAGGAATTGGCCGGCCGCGAGTCGAACCAAGCTTCGTGCCGAGTGTCATCGATCGGATGATTGCGGTTGAGGACGGCGCGAGCATCGGTGCCATGCGGGCGCTCAGCGACGCTCTAGGGCGCCGCGTGGGCGGTTCCACGGGCACGAATGTGTGGGCCTGTGTGACGCTTGCCGAGCAGATGGCCGCCGCGGGCGAGACGGGCAGCATCGTCACGCTGTTGTGCGACGGGGGCGACCGCTACGGCCGTACCTATTACGAGGATGGGTGGCTTGCAGAGCGCGGCGTCGAATGGCGCGCTGCGGCCGACCACGTGGCGACATTTCTGGGCGTGGCCGCGCCCTAGTCGCCTCACTCCAGCTCGCGCCACTTGTGGCCGGTGTGCGCCAGCAGCGTTTCCGCTTCCCTGGGGCCCTGGCTACCGGCCGCATACTTGGGAATGTCCCGGCCCTTCCTCGGTGCCCAGGCATCCAGCAGCGGCTGGATCAGTCGCCAGCCCTCCTCTATGAAGGCCGCGCTCGGGAACAGCAGCGGATTGCCCAACATTGCATCGCGCAGCGGTCGCTCGTAACCCTTGGCATTGCCGCCGAACGGTCCTGGCGGAAACTCGAACGCCATATCGCTGGGAAAGACCTGGTTCTCAAGGCCCGGCGCACGCGCGCCAAAGGTGAGGCGAATGCCCTGTTTGGGCTTCATTTCAAAAATGATCTGATTCACCGGCGCCGTGGCCGAGGCGACGTTGGGGAAGAGACGGGCCGGGGCCGGGCGAAACTGTACCGCGATCTCCGTGACTGACTTCGCCAGACTCTTTCCAGTGCGCAGAAAGAACGGCACCCCGGACCAGCGCCAGTTATCGATTTCAAGCTTCAGGGCGACGTAGGTTTCAGTCTGTGATCGTCGATTCACGCCATCCTCGCGCCGGTAAGCCGGCACGGCTTTTCTGCCCACTTTGCCGGCCGTGTATTGGCCACGCACGGCATGCCGGCTCACTTCGCGCGGGCGAATCCGTCGTACCGAATCGAGCAGTTCGAGCTGCTTCTCGCGCATGTGTCCGACCGAAAATGACACCGGCGGCTCCATCGCAATGTGTGACATCAGCTCCATGAGGTGATTCGGCACCATGTCGCGCAGTGCCCCGGAATGTTCGTAAAATTCTGCCCGGCCTTCCACACCGACCGTCTCGGATGCCGTGATCTGCACGCAGTCGATGAGGGAGCGATGCCAAAGTGGCTCGAATAGCGCGTTGGAGAAGCGGAAGACCGCCAGGTCCTGAACGGCGTCCTTGCCGGCGAAATGATCGATGCGATAAATCTGATCTTCCTTCAGCGTCTTCAGCAGCTGCTGATTGAGCGCCGTTGCAGAGGCAACGTCGTGGCCAAAGGGCTTCTCCACAATCACGCGTGTCCAGGCGTCCTCGCCCTCGGTTGCCTGGCCGGACTGCTCCAGCTTCTGGACAATCTGCTCGATGAACTCCGGCGCAACCGCCAGGTAATAGAGCCTGTTCACGGGCCCCTTCCTGCGGCCCCCGAGCTGCTGGATCTTCTGTGCCAGAGCGGTAAACCCTGCCACATCATCAAAAGTCGTCTTGTGATAGACGGTGCGCTCGGCAAGCCAGCGCGTCGCGCGTGGCTGCGGCCTGCCGCCGAGGAACTGCTTGAGGGAGTCGGTCAGGAAGTTCCGCAGCGTACGGTCATTCCAGTCGCGACGACCCACGCCCACGAGACGAAATTCATCGGGCAATGAACCGGCGCAGACCAGATTGTAAATCGACGGCAGCAGCAGCCGCTGTGCCAGATCACCGGTCACTCCGAAGATCGTCAGCACACAGGGATGAACCTTTTCGGACTGCCGCGAAGAGCCACTGATCGCCATGGGTTATTCCTTTTCTAAATCGCGGCGCCATGAAAGTAGCGCATTGTAAGGTCGTCGACTGCAACCGCCCATTCGGTGCCCGCCCGAAGGGCCGTAGGACTAAGGACCTATGGCCTCGATACAGCTACCGCTAGGAGTCCGGCCGGCGCCACACGCTGGCCAACCAAGGCTGCTGTTCGCGCGGTAGTCCGCTCGGCCGGTAGTAGTGCTCGATTGCGTCGAACCCGGCGCCCACCAGGTAGCGCTGCCACGACTCGAAATCGTGGTAAGCCCCGTAACGTCCGCGATTCCACCCTTCTTCGTTGCCGCCCCGCGGATTGGAGCTGAACAGCACGCCGCCGGGCTTCAACGCGCCGTGTAAATCGCGCAGGACGCGCGGCAGTTCCTGGGTCGGGACATGAAACAATGACGCGTTGGCGAAGATCCCATCGAAGTGTGCCCGCGGCAGTTGCAGTTGCAGAAAATCCTGCTGCCACACCTCGCATCCCGAATCGGCGCGTGCCATGGCGACAAACTCGGGCGTGCCTTCCAGGCCGATGGCCACGTGCCCCAGTTGGCTGAACGTTTTCAGGTCGCGCCCCGGGCCACAGCCGAAATCGAGGATCCTAAACGGTACCGGTCCGCGTATAGGCCCCAACAGCGCCTGGATGTTCTGGCTGACATCATGATCGCGGGTGCCGGTACGGAAGTCCTCGGCACGCTCCTGATAGTGCGCGAGCGTGGTGTTCACCAGAGCCTGCAGCTCCTGCGGTGGAATCGTCCTGTCACGCATTGGCTCCTCCCCTTCTAATCCGCCGCCACACCCAGGATGAGATCGGAGGCCTTTTCCGCAATCATCACCGTGGGTGCATTGGTATTGCCGCTGACTATGCGCGGCATGACGGAAGCATCCACCACCCGCAGACCCGAAATCCCATGGACGCGCAACGACGCATCGACCACCGAATGCGTGGGATCCGTCCCCATTGCGCAGGTGCTGGTCGGATGTCCCGCCGTCTGGATGACATTGCGCAAGAACCCGTCCACCTGCTCATCCGACTGCACGCCTGTGCCGGGCAAGACTTCCGCCTCGATCCACTTCGACAGTGGCGCTGCGTGGAAGAACTCCCGGGTGAACCGGAACAGTCGCCGGGCTGCGCTGCGATCCTCCTCCGTGGCCAGCAGTCCCAGGCGGATGATCGGGGCGACCTCGGGCGCCGCGGAACGCAACGTCACGCTGCCGCGACCGGTGGGCCGCAGCTGCATGACGGTCGCCGTGAACTGATCCCCCGCTCCGGGGCGCCAGCCGGGAAACCAGGTACGCGCCGCCATGCCGACATGGCTGACCTGGAACTGGGTATCGGGCCAGAGGCTGGCAGGATCGCTGCGCAGATACCCCTGCACCGACATCGGCGCGTCGCTGAAGGGTCCCCGGCCGGTCAGGTACCAGCGGATGCCGGCGCTCAGGAACCGGTCCAGCCGCATGAATGCGTCGAAGCCCAGCGGCCGGGAGGGCTTGTAGATCATGGGTACCAGCGGGTGATCCTGCATGTTGCGCCCGACCGCGGGCAGAGGGTGCAGGGGCCTGACGCCGACTGCGTCGAGTTCGGCGGCAGGCCCGATTCCCGACAGCATGAGAATCTGCGGCGAGTTGAAGGTTCCCCCGCACACGATCACTTCCCCGCCGCTGGCCTCACACCGCTGGCCGTTCTTGGAGTACTCGACGCCAGTCGCCCGGGTACCCTCGAGGATCACCCGCCTCGTCAGCGCCTGTGTTTCGATCGTCAGATTCGCTCGGTCGCGGACGGGCGCCAGGTACGCGGTCGCGGTGCTCTCCCGCCTGCCCGCTCGCACCGTGACATCCGGCATGCCGAAGCCTTCCTGGCTCGAACCATGGAAGTCATCCAGATGGTGAAACCCCAGCCCTTCGGCCGTGGCGATCATGAGGGGATACAGCTCCCGGTGGCGGCGGATCGGCACGACGCTCAACGGTCCCGAGCCGCCATGATATTGACCCACGCCGCGCCAATTGGCTTCGGAGCGCCGGAAATAGCGCAGCACGTCCTGATAGGCCCAACCCGGAAGCCCCGCTTGGGCCCAACCGTCATAGTCTCCCGCGTTTCCGCGGGAGTACATCTGGCCATTGATCGAGGAGGTCCCGCCGAGCAGCCTGCCCCGCGGTTGCTCCAGTGCCCGCCCCGCGGTGCCGATCTCGGGTTCGGCGCGATAGCCCCAGGTAAAGCGCGGCTGCTGCGAGACGCTGAGCCACGCAATCGGGATCTTCACCAACGGGTTGTGATCGCTGCCGCCCGCCTCGAGCAGCAGTACCCGATTGCCGGGGTGCTCGGACAGCCGGTGGGCGAGAACGCAGCCGGCGGAACCGGCACCGACGACGATGTAGTCAAAGTTCTGCGCCGGTTGGACGCTCGCCATCGACGGGTTGCTCCCTTTGCGTTTTCCGTATGATACGGGGCCATGAGCGATCGCGTGGATGTGGCCATAGTAGGCGGTGGCGCAGCGGGAATCGCTGCCGCGCGCCGGCTTGCCGAACGGCATCGCTCGGTACTGCTGATCGAGGCGCTGCCCCGGCTCGGGGGACGGGCGCGAACCGCAAGCCTCGATGGGTTGAGGCTGGATCTGGGTTGCGGGTGGCTGCATTCAGCGCAGCGCAATCCCCTGGCGGCGCTGGCCGCAGCCCAGGGTGAGACGCTGGATCGCAGTGAGAGTGCCTGGCATCGCCAGCTGCGCAATCTGCATTTCCCGCCTGAAGCACAGCGCGAGGCGTGGGGTGCCTTTCAACGCCTGGGCGAGCGCCTGCACCGTCAACCGCCGCCGAGCGATTGCGCGGGTGATGCCCTGTTGCGTGATGATCGCTGGCGTCCCTTCATCGACGGCGTCAGCAGCTTCATCAACGGTACGGAGCTGGACCAGCTGTCGGTGCGCGACTACCTCGCCTACGAGGATGCCTCCACGGACGACAACTGGCGACTGCCGGGCGGCTATGGCGCCTTCATCGCAGCCCTCGGCGCGGCGTTACCCGTGGCACTGAACACCCAAGTCGACTCTGTCACTGTGGGTACCGATATCGCCCTCGCGACGCCCCGTGGATCGATCTACGCTCGCGCTGCGATCGTGGCAGTCTCGACCGCTGTCCTGGCACGAGGGCACATCCGCTTCGCGCCTTCGATCGACACCCACCTGCAGGCCGCTTCGCGCCTGCCGCTGGGCCTTGCCGACAAGGTGTTCCTGTCGCTCGCGGACCCAAACGTCATACCGCCCGAATCCCACCTGCTGGGCCGCATCGATCGCGCCGCGACCGGCAGCTATTACCTGCGTCCGTTCGGTCTTCCCGTGATCGAATGCTACCTGGGCGGGGCCTGCGCCCGCGGACTCGAGAGGCTGGGCGAGAAGGCCGCCTTCGCGTTTGTCATCGCGGAACTCAAGAGCCTGCTCGGTGCCGAGTTTGCCCGCGGCGTGATGCCACTCGCGGCCACCCGCTGGGCGCACGAGCCGACCATCGGGGGCTCCTACAGTCATGCCCTGCCCGGATATGCGGACGCGCGCAGCGTCCTCGCAAGGCCGGTCAATGAGCGACTGTGTCTTGCTGGTGAAGCCTGTTCTGTCGAGGATTTTTCAACCGCTCACGGCGCTTGGAAAAGCGGGCTTGCGGCGGCGGACTTCATCGAGAGCTTTCTCGCGGGCTGATCAGGTACTGCGCGGCCCTGCGAGCCGGTCCGCCCCGGCGAGCTTCACCACGGCTCGCAGCAGCAGCGGCAACACCATGAGATCATCAAGGATGCCCAGCGTCGGCAAGGCCAGATTGAGCGGATCGAGCGCGAAGAACAGAATCAGCAGCGCCGCAGGCAGCAACCACCACGGACGATCCTGCCGGCGCAGTGCCAGCAGAATGAATCGCACATCCTGATGCATCAGGCGCCAAAGCTTTAACAGCCGCATTTCATGCTCCTGTCGGTAAGGTTGCTTCCACGCTCAGCTGCCGGCCGTCCGGATCTATGCCTTCAGTGTGCATGGCTTTTCCTCCTGCGTCGCTGCGCGTCATCAGGGCATTTCCGCCACCGTCCCGGTTCCGCTCGAGTGTCAGAACTGTCTGTCGGCCGCGGCGGCGTGTCACCGATACACAGCTGCCGTGGCAATTACTATTAATAGCGGCACAGCCGCCGAGGTTCCGTTATGACAGCAATGCCACCGACCAATTTTAATCCTCTGCGCTTTTGCGTTGCGCAGACCGTGTCTGCGGAAGAACGGCAGCGATGGATCGCCACTGCCGCCTATTTCCGGGCGCAGCGCCGCGGTTTCGCCGCCGGGCGTGAGGCGGAAGACTGGCTCGCAGCGGAACGCGAAGTGGATCTGCGGTTCGAATATCGGTTCTAGCTGCCAAGCTCAGCGCACAATACTCCCGTTCCACGGCCTGATGCAGTAGCGTCAGGAGTGTGCGTATCCGTCGACAACCAAGACTAGGTATTACACCTAATCTATTGTATTACCACGAGAATAAGCACCATGTGGCGGTCTTTTGATATCGTGATGCGGATCGTCAGCTCACTCCTCGGTCTGCTGATGGTCATGGCCGGCACGGTGTGGATGCTGCAGGGCCTGAATCTGGCGTTCCGCGTCGGATTCATGGTCGGGGACAAGCACTGGACTCTTTACGGCGCAATCCTGGCGCTGATCGGCATCGCCCAGTTGATCTGGACCAACACCCGGCGCGCACGATCACTGACCTGACGCGCGGGCGTTCGTGTCTCCCTAGGCTCGCAGTTCAGCGCTCTCGGCAGTGTCGGGCTCAGGATCCGGGCACTCGCTGCTGCGCACCGGTGCTGCGCCGGAGGTGATCAGCAGCTCCCGCGCTCGCTCTTTGACGACTGACAGCAGCGATACGAGCTCGTGCTGCGGCACCGGTGTCGCCAGCAGGTAGCCCTGGATGAACATGGAGCGGTGGCGGATCAGGTAAGCAAACTGTTCGGGGCGCTCGACGCCCTCCGCCGTGATTTCCAGCCCCAATCCCTGGCACATGTTGATGATTGCCTGTGCAATCACGGCCAGGCGCTCGCTGGTGTCGACGCCCTGGATCAGGGTTCGGTCGAGCTTGATCCGGGTCAGCGGCAGCACTTCCAGCGAGGCGAGCGAGGAGTACCCGGTACCGAAGTCATCCAGCGCGACGGCTATCCCATGTGCACGCAGGCGTTTGAGGGCTTCGACTGTCGAGGGTCCGGTCTGCAATACCGATTCCGTCAGTTCGATTTCGATACAGCGGGCGGGCAACTCATACTCGGCCAACAGTTCCTGTACGCGATCGGCAAACTTGCCGTCGGCCAGCTGGCGCGGCGACACGTTGATGGCCACGCGCGCCTCGGGCCATGCGCCCCGCTGCCACTGCGAGGCTGCGCTTATCGCTGAGCGCAGCACCCAATCGCCGATTTCGATCCCGAGCCCCGATTCCTCGGCGACTGCGAGGAACTCGCCGGGCAGAATCAGCCGACCGTCTGCGCCACGCCAGCGGATCAGTGCCTCGACCAGGCCAATCTCCAGCGTCTCGGCGCTGATCTCGGGCTGGAAGTACAGCTCGAACTCACCGCGCTCGATGGCGCGGCGCAACCCCTGTTCCGTCGCGAACTTCGCGGCCGCGACATCCAGCAGGTCCGACGTGAACATCGATAGCTGGCTGCGACCGAGCGCCTTGGCGCGAAACAGTGCCATATCCGCCGCTTCCAGCAGCACTGCGGCTTCCTGCGCATGCACCGGATAGGCACAGGCTCCCGCGCTCACACTGACGACCAGTTCGCGCCCCTCGACCAGCAGCGGTGAGCGGAATGCGGTGACGATGCCTTGGCCCAGCTTGCGGATGTCCTCGAGGCTGCTGGTCCGCTCCCAGATCACGGTGAATTCATCACCACCGAGCCGGGCCGCAAAGCCGCCCACGCTCGCCAGTTCGTCCAACCGCTTGCCCATGGCCACCAGCACACTGTCGCCGAAGGCATGACCCAGGCCATCGTTGATGTATTTGAAGTTGTCGATGTCCAGGAACATGACACCCACCAGATGTTCCTCCGTGCGCGCTCGCTCGATGGCGGTGTCGAGCAGGGCAAAGAGGTGCCGCCGGTTCGGCAGCCCGGTCAGCGGGTCACGCTCGGACAGCTCCTGCAGCCGACGCGTGCGCTCCTGCACTTTCTCCTCCAGATCGGACTGGTAGTCCCGGCTCGCGGCCCGTGCCACCGCCAGTTCAGTGGACATTGAATTGAACGCGGCTGCCAGCGAGTCCAGTTCCGTAATGCCCTCCGTTGTCACCTGCACCGAGTCCTGCCCGGAGGCGATCTGCGAGGCGGCGCGGACCAGCCGCCTGACCGGCGCCACGATGGAGAGGACAATTCCGATGCAGATGATGATCATGATCATCGCCGCGGCACCGCTCGCCCAGGCCACGGCGCGGCGCGATGCTGGATCAGGCGGCATGCTGCTGACCGAACGGGTCTCCACCAGGGCTCTTTTGGGCAGCGGCGGCGGCACGCTGAGCGCCGGCGGGACTGCGGCCGGAACCGCTGCTGGCGCGGGCACCGGAGGCTTCAGGAGCACGTGGGCGGGTGCTGAGGCAGCGGACTGCGCGGTGAAAAGCGCGTTGCGCAGCTTGTTGCCGCGTTGGTAGAACTCCTGGATTCCATCGGAGAGCTCGCCGGCAAGCTGCGCGGAGTTTTCACGCAGCGCGCTCAGTTGAGTCATATCCGAGCTCATCGCCTGGTACCAGGCGTCACCTTGTGAGCGCTTGAAGTCGACTTCGTTGGCCGCGAGAGTCTTCTGTACCCGCTGTTCGGATTCGGCGATCGCGACAAGTTCCGGCTCGGTTGCCGGAGACTCTGCCGCCAGGGCCTCGGAACTCTGGCGCAGCGTGTCCAGTTCCGCGCTGAGCTGGATCAGGGACTGGCGCGCGACGACGCGGCCGAAAATCTTCCAGGCGCCCGACAGCGAGTTCTTGACGCGTGCGTTAAGGCTCTCAAGCAGTGCACTGCGGGTTACCTCAGTCGCACGTCGGGAATCGGCGATGCCGGTGAGGACCTTGCCCTGGGCCGCATAGGCTTTGAGGTCCGCGCTGATGCGCGTGGCGGCCAGGCCGCTCAGGAGCCCATCTGGTTTTCCGACCAGGGGCTTCAGGGAGACGGTCAGATTGGCTTCCGTTTGCCGGTATTCGGTATCGATCGACGGGGATTCATTTCTGACCCGCGTCTGGCTCGCCTGTTCGAAACGCGTCAGCGCACCCAGTGCGGTCTCGACGGCGGCGCGGGTTGCGGCACGATCGGGTTCCTGCGGAACCTCGGCCGGCGGCGCCTGAACCTGCGGTGGCGCGCGCACCGGCTGAACCGGCACCGGCGGAGCCGCCAGTCTCATCACGCGGGTCGTGCTTTGAACCAGGATCCCCTGCTGGATGACGATATTGGCCGCGAGGATCAGTACCGCCACGCCCGCGAAGCTTAGGATCAGGCGCGCGACGATGCCCAAGCGCAGCCGATTGGGCAGCGCCGCGCAGTGCTGGGAAAGCGAATTCAAGAGCCGCCGTAATCCACGCATATGTTTAGGATTAAGCCGGTATGCACGGTATCCCTGCCGTGTCCGTGTCACAGATTCGTCGTCATTCCGAAGCATTCGATATAGCCGTGTAGGCCCATTCCTACAGGCGCTGGGTGGCCGTGGGGTGCGCTACACTTCGGCGGGCAAAATGCTTGAGCTGGAGCACATTTATAAGGCGTTCGCCGGGAAGCAGGTGCTGACTGACGTGAGCCTTGCCATCCCCACGGGCGCCACCTGCGCGCTGATCGGCTCCAGCGGCTCGGGCAAGACCACCCTGCTGCGCATTACGTTGCGCCTCATCGGCCTGGACCGGGGCGCGGTGCGGCTGGATGACCGGCCCCTGGCCGATTTCGGTCATGAGGCCTGGGCCGACCGTATCGGGTACGTACCCCAGGATGGGGGTCTGTTCCCGCACCTGACGGGTCAGCAGAACGTGACCCTCGTGGCGCGGCTGCGACGCTGGCATCCGCAGCAGATCGCCGCGCGCATCGCGCAGCTGCAGGAGCTGGTTGCCTTGGACACCGCAGTACTGCAGCGCTTTCCGCACGAACTGAGCGGCGGGCAGATACAGCGCGTGGCGATCATGCGCGCGGCAATGATGGATCCTGCAGTCATGCTGCTCGATGAGCCCATGGCGGCACTCGACCCCTTGATCAGAAGCGCCCTGCAGCAGGAGCTGAAGGCAATATTTGCGCGCTTGGGCAAGACCGTCATGATCGTCACCCACGACCTCGCCGAGGCGGCCTTCCTGGCCGAACGGATCACCTTGCTGCATGACGGCCGGGTGCTGCAGACCGGCAGCTACCCGGATCTGCTGCTCAGGCCTGCGGATCCGTTCGTGACGTCCTTCATCAAGGCACAGCGCACGTTGCCGCCCGCCGCGGACCTGCAATGAGAGCCTGGCTCTGCGCTGCCATCGCCCTGGGTGCCCTCTTCTGCGTGCCGGTTGACGCCGCCGACCGCATCGTCGTCGGCTCCAAGATCTTCACCGAAGGCTACGTGCTCGGCGAGCTTGCCGCGCAGTCGATCGAGGCATCAAAGCCCGGCGTTCCGGTTGTACGCAAACTCGGGATGGGCAGCACCGGCATTCTGTTCCAGTCGCTGAATACCGGCGCCATCGACGTCTACGCGGACTACACCGGCACGCTCGCCGAGGCGATACTCAAGCAGCCGCAACTGCGCTCCGTCGCCGAAATCCGGGCTGCGCTGCTGAAAATGGGCATCGTGATTTCTGAGCCGCTCGGATTTGACAATACCTATGCGTTGGCGGTACCCGAGGAGTTCGCGCAGCGGGAGGGTCTGCACACCATCAGCGACCTCGCCCGGCTGCACTCGAGCCTGCGGGCGGGTTTCAGCTACGAGTTCATGGACCGGCAGGACGGCTATCCCGGGCTCACCGAGCGCTACCGCCTCGGGCTCGACCCCGCGCACGTCAACCGCATGGAACACAGCCTCACCTATCAGGCAATCGACCAGGGCGCGGTGGACGTCATCGATGTCTATTCAACGGACGCGAAAATCAAGAAATTCAAGCTGCGGGTGCTTGACGACAATCTGGGCTACTTCCCCACCTACCAGGCAGTGTGGGTTGCACGCGCCGGGTTCGTGTCGCAGTACCCCGCCCAGTGGCGTGCGCTGCGGCAATGGCAAGGGCGGATCAACGCGACCACCATGCAGGACCTCAATGCCCAGGCGGATATCGACAAACGCAGCATCGCGCAAGTCGTCGCCGGTTTTCGCGGTTCAACGGTGCGCAGTCAGACCCTTGCCGGGCAGATCGGACGCCGCACCCTCGAGCATCTGTGGCTGGTGGGCGTCTCGCTGGCTTTTTCAATCTTCATCGGAATCCCGCTCGGCATCCTCGCCGTGCGGCACCGCAGAACCGGGCAGGTCATCCTGACCGTAAGCGCCATCACGCAGACCATCCCGTCGCTGGCCCTCCTGTGCTTTCTCATTCCTGTTTTCGGTGTCGGCACCAAGCCCGCCCTGGCGGCGCTGTGCCTCTACAGCCTGCTGCCGGTGGTCCTGAACACCTTCACCGGTATCCGCGGCATTGATCCGCGGCACTTGGAGAATGCGCGGGCGTTTGGACTGACTCCCGGGCAGATCCTGAGGCGCATTGTGCTGCCCCTTGCCAGTCCCTCGCTGCTGACGGGAATCCGCACCGCGACCATCGTTAGCATCGGTACGGCCACGCTCGCAGCGCTGGTCGGGGCCGGCGGCTATGGTGTTCCAATCGTTTCCGGGCTGTCCCTCAACGACGTACCGACCATCCTCACCGGTGCCATCCCCGCGGCCCTGATGGCCTGGGCCGCGCACGCCGCCTTCGATCTGCTCGGCAGGTTCATCATTCCGGCCGGCCTGCAGCGCAGCCCTTAAATCAGTCCGAAAACAGCAAACTGCCGCTGCGGATCGGTCCACAGCCGCAGGGTGTGCCAGCCATGACGGCGTGCGAACTCCGAGAATCCCTTGATCTCGTACTTGCGGGAACTTTCCGTATGGATGGTTTCGCCGCGCCGGAAGCCGAAGCCCTTGCCGCCGACTGCGACCACCTGGTCAATCGGGCTTTCGAGGTGCATTTCCACGGCGGCGTCCATCGCATTCCAACGCGCCACATGGCGGAACTGGCAGGCGGCGAACTGGCCCCCGAGTTCGCGGTTGATGCGCACCAAGATGTTCTGGTTGAACTCGGCCGTGACCCCCGCCGCATCGTCGTAGGCGGCGAGCAGCACATCCAGATCCTTTCGCAGGTCCACCCCGATGATGGCCGCGCCCTGCGGCCCGACGTGGCGGCGCAGCCGCTGCAGAAACAGTCCCGCATCCTTCGGATTGAGGTTGCCCAACGTTGAGCCCGGAAAGAAGGCCACCCGACGGCCATCATCCAGCACCCGCGGCGGCAGTGAAAAGTCCGCCGTGAAATCGGCGACCACAGGAATGACCCGAAGTCCCGCAAAACGCTGACGGAAGCGTTCCGCCGTCAGTTCCAGGAATCCGCCGGCGATATCGATCGGGACATAGGAGCGCGGACAATCCAGGGCCCCGACTACGAGTTGCGTCTTGATGCCCGCACCCGCCCCGTATTCCAGCAAGTTGGCGTACGGTCCGCAGAACTCCGCGATCTCACCGGCATGCTCCTTGAGAATGGAGGTCTCGGTGCGTGTCGGGTAGTACTCCGGTAGCCGCGTGATCTGTTCGAAGAGTTCACAGCCGCGCGCATCGTAGAGCCAGCGGCTCGGCAATGACTTCTGGGACCGGCCAAGGCCCTGCAGGACATCCTGCCGGAACGCGTCCCGTTGTACTTCTTCGTGAAGCGCTGCATCCATGGTTCTAGGCATCCTCTGCTAGGCGAACACCCGCGAACTGCCAGCGGGCATCCGGTCGGAAGAAATTGCGATAAGCGGCGCGAATGTGGTTTGCCGGCGTCACACAGGACCCGCCGCGAAGTACGAACTGCCCGGACATGAATTTACCGTTGTACTCCCCGACGGCATCGGGAGATGCACGAAACCCCGGATAGGGTGAAAACGAACTGCGCGTCCATTCCCACACATCGCCGAACAGTTGTTGGGGACCCGGGTCGGATCCGGTCGCCGGTGCGGGCCGCAGCAATCCGGAGTCCGCGAAATTTCCTTCAAGGGACTGCGTCTTCGCCACGGACTCCCATTCAGTCTCGGTGGGCAGGCGCTTGCCGGCCCAGGACGCAAAAGCGTCGGCCTCGAAGTAGCTGATATGGGATACCGGCGCGTCGAGTTCCAGCGGCTGCGCCCCCTGCAGGGTCATGCTGAAGTAGGCGCCGGCCTCTTCCCACCAATAAAGCGGCATGGACCAGTTGTGACGTTGGACTTCCGTCCAACCGTCCGAGAGCCACAGCAGCGGTGCACGGTAACCGCCATCCGCCATGAATTCGAGCCATTCCCGATTCGTCACACAGCGATTCCCCAGCCGAAAAGCCGGGCGGACCTGCGGATGGCGCGGACCTTCGCAGTCAAACGCAAAGCCCGGCCCCGCATGACCGATTTCCACGATGCCGGCCTCATAGCCGGTATAGGTGAGCGGTAGGGTCGGCGCGACGGCCCGCAGTCCGCGCCGTGGCGGTGCATATGCCGGATGCAGGGGATTTTCCGAAAACAGATGCAGAATATCGGTGAGCAGCAGCTCCTGGTGCTGCTGTTCGTGATGGCATCCAAGCTCGATGAGCGCCAGCACGCGAGGCCCAGGAGCGCTTAGGAGCAGCTGCTCGAGTGCCCGGTCGACGTGGGCCCGGTAGCGCTCAATCTCATCCAGCGTCGGTCGTGTCAGCAGACCCCGCTTGGGGCGCGCATGACGAGCGCCGAGGGTCTCATAATAGGAGTTGAAGAGAAACGCGTAGCGCGGATCGAATACCTGGTATTGCGCATGGTGCACCGCAAGCACCATGGTTTCGAAAAACCAGGTCGTATGTGCCAGGTGCCACTTCGCGGGACTGGCATCCGGCATCGACTGCGCCGTCGTGTCGGCATCCGACAGCCCCTCAATGAGCGTGCTGGTCTGGGCCCTTACGTTGCGGTACAGCAAACGGAGCATCTCGCTGTCGGCAATTACATCTCGGGGCTGTGGCGTGGCCATAGGGGCGAGATCCTCACCTGTGCTTCTTCTTCCAAAACCTTAACATGCGATTGCAGCCCCGATGCCGCGGCTCACGCTCCGCCTGCGTGTAGTCATTGACCCACAGGAACGTCGGCGGCGGCGGCGAAGCGTCGCTGTTATCCTACACGTCCGGCGCTATTCCTACCCAGGAGCGCTCGGCCTGCCTACGGCCGGCATCGGCCGGGGCCGCAAGCTTTAATTCAAGAATCCTTGCAGGATGGAATTGAGACATACCGTCGGTATGCAGGAGGAACATCCATGTTCACCACTCGCCTGTCGGCGATCGGCGTTTATCCCACTGCCACTCAGGCAGAGGTTGGAGTCAATGTTCTGATCGAGAATGGCTTCAACAGTGAAGGCATCCATCTGCTGCTGCCAAAGCAGCGCAATACGAAGCCGGTTCCCGGCCAGCCGATCAAGGACACCTCGAAACCCCGGGATACGAAAACTGCGGCGGTCGCAGCAATCGGTGCCACCGCTGGCGGGGCCCTTCTGGGCGCGCTGGGCGTCCTGGCCGGTGCCGGCAGTTTTTCGATGGCGGCCGCCGCGCCGCTGGCGGCCGTGGGTCCGCTGGTTGCGGGTATCGGCGGCCTGTGCGCAGGCGGGATCCTGGGTGCACTCGTGGGACTGCTGATCGGCATGAGTCTGCAGGAGGATCGGACACAGCGGCATGTCGGTCAGGTCGAGGGCGGGCCGACCCTGTTACTGGTGAACTGCATTAGCGGGGACGACGTCTTGAAAGCCAAGGCAGCCCTCGCCCGTTCGGGCGCCCAGGACATCTCCTCGGGCAACGAGGTTGCCCCGGCCTTGTGAGGCGGCGCGACTCCCCTACCCCTACGCACGCTTGATGAACTTCAACGCCACTGAGTTCATGCAGTAGCGCAGTCCGGTCGGCCGCGGGCCGTCATCGAAGACGTGCCCCAGGTGTGCGTCGCAGCGGGCGCACAGTATCTCAGTGCGCTCCTCGCCGAAGCTGTGGTCGCTTTTCTCGACCACATTCTGCTTGGCGATCGGCGCCCAGAAACTGGGCCAACCGGTACCGGAGTCAAATTTGGTGTCCGAGCTGTACAGCGCGGTGTCGCAGCAGATGCAGCGATACAACCCATGGTCGAACAGATGATCATACTTGCCGCTGAAGGCGCGTTCCGTACCGGCATGCCGCGTCACCTGATAGGAATCCGCAGGCAACAGCGCACGCCATTCGGCGTCGGTCTTGACCACTTTGTCGACCATCGTCGCGCCTTGGTTCGCCCCGGCATCGCTGAAGTTCACGACCGTGACCTTCGCCAGCGCCACTGCAAATGACGTCATGGGCCGGATGAAGGCTGCGAGGCCGCCGACCGCCAGTAGGGACCCGCAAATGGATCGTCGATTCAGCATGATCTCTCTCCGAAGTTCAGTCGTAACTATCATCCGAACGTAAAGGCAAAGGCCTCAACACCCGAGTCCTGGAATTCGATCTCCACGGTGTGCTCAGCGCCGGGATGGGCGAGCCGGATCAACTGGTACAGTCGCTGCTCCGTAACAACCCCTGCACCATCGGTGCCGACATCAGCTCCCTTATTGGGGCCCGGATCGGCGCCATCAAGGCGTACCTTGAAGTGCTCGGACTGGCCCTCCTTCGTGGGGCCCAAAACCAGGTGCAGGTCGCGACCATTGAATCGATACACGATCCGGCCGGGGGCCTGCTGCAACACCGCCCCTTCGCCACTCACGGTCCAGGTTCCGCCCAGGGCCCACTGATCCGCGCTCAGGGACGTGGGTACGCTGTAGCGCGCCGCCTCGTCCTTGCGCGCGCCTCCGGGCG
>Ga0302310_10000608_pt1 | contig 32622 bp, 18 predicted proteins | sample III_Palsa_N1_2_FD_200451 | JGI IMG/M metagenome (GOLD analysis project Ga0302310, IMG submission 200451) | Peat permafrost microbial communities from Stordalen Mire near Abisko, Sweden - III_Palsa_N1_2 | ecosystem: Environmental > Terrestrial > Soil > Palsa > Peat permafrost | place: Sweden...
TTTGCGAAGTATGCGGCGGAGAAGCGGGAAGAAGAAGGCTGGCGAGTTTTTTCCACCGTGATCACGGTGATGGGTTTTGTTCTGGTTGGGCTTGTTCTGGTAGGCGAGATTTTTGCTCCGCACATCGTGAATTGGATCGCCCCGGGATTCAGCCCGCCTGAACGAGCTCGCGTTGTTTTTCTTACGCGCCTGATGCTGCCCGCTCAAATTTGTTTCTACGAGGGAAGTATTCTGAGCGCGGTGCAATACGCGAAAGGGCAATTCGTCATACCTTCGCTGGCGCCTTTGATTTACAACATCGGAATCATACTCGGCGGTATTTTGCTGGCCCCGGTTATCGGTATCACCGGATTCGCAGTCGGCGTGCTGGCGGGCGCTCTGACAGGGAATTTTCTTCTTCAGATATATGGCGCTTATCGGGCCGGCGCGAGTTTTTCGCCGAGTTTCGACGTCAAACATCCCGGCTTCTGGCTCTTCCTGAAGCTATCGGTTCCCATTATGCTCGCTGTTTCCGTTTCCTTCGCGGACGATTGGATCATCCGCTATTTTGGATCGTATCTTCAGGCCGCATCGATTACCTGGCTGACATACGGGAAAAATTTGATGCGAGTGCCGCTCGGTCTTGTCGGACAGGGAGTGGGAGTGGCGTCGTTTCCATTTCTCGCGCAATTATATTCGGAGAAGAAATTCGAGGAGCTGAATCGCGTTCTGAATACGACTTTCAAAGGACTGATATTCCTGCTGCTTCCGATCTCGGCACTGACTATCGCTCAAAGCCTTCCGATCGTGAATCTGGTGTTTTCGCACACGCGCATGCACGGAGCGGATCTTTTCGCCACGGGCCAGGCACTCGCGTACTTTTCGATCGGAATGTTCGCCTGGGGCGCGCAGTACATTCTCGCTCGAGGTTTTTACGCTACGCGCGACACCATTACACCGGCGATAGTCGGCACGCTGATGACCGCACTTAACATTCCGGTTTACTGGTGGCTCGCGCATCACATGCAATATCGTGGTTTGGCGTTTGCCAGCTCGCTGGGCATCATCGCTTACACTGTGGTTCTTTTCATCCTGCTGAACCGCCGCACAAAAAACGCGGAGGAGGGGAGTCTAGTTATTTTCTTTCTGAAGATGACGGCGGCTTCGCTGGTCGCCGGGGCGGCCTGTTACCGGCTCACGCTTTATCTTGAAACTCAAATACCCTGGCAGAAGATCTGGGGGGCGCTGGCTTTGCTGGTGACGGTGACGGCTGCGGGAGTTTTATTGCTGGTGATTTTGCTGAAGATTTTGCGCGTGCCGGAGCTGGATCATTATTTGCGAAAGGCCTGGGCTTTTACCGGATTGCAGCGCTGATTCAAGGCGACGGGTCGAGAACCGGATGCAATGTCACTTGGCTGCCTTTCATCACCTCGATTTCGCGTTTCCAATCTTTTTTGCCTTTGGCTTTGATGGCTATCTGGTGCGTGCCGTTTACGAGCGAAATTGTTGATGGTGTGTCACCGACAAATTTTCCATCAATGTAGATTTCCGCTCCGTCTGTATCGCATGACAGAGTCAGAACGCCGGATTCCGAGCCGGAGGGCGCGGAGGAAAACGCGCGGGCACCAGGAGCCTTCTCAACCGGTGATTCGTTCGCTGAATTTTGTTTCGCTGCAGGAAGCGGGCCGGCTTTTCCGCCGGATTCCTTCGAAACGGGTTTAAGCGTTGCCTGAACCTCGTCTGCTTTCACCAGCCAGTATCGGCCGCGATTGTGGCCTTTCAGGTCAACCCATTCAAACGGACCGTCGGTGATGGTGGTTTCCTGTGCCGCGTATCCTTCCTTGTAGATCCGAACAACCAGCGGATGCCCGAGCCGCGCAGCAAATACGGTGTGAGGCTTGTGAAAGTAGCCGCCGGGGTAATTTACTTTGTAAGGAGTCTTCCCCATCAGCACGCCGTCGATCTCGACGTTTGCGCCAGCAGGAGAACTAGTGACTTTCAGGGTTTCGGCAATCGATTGCAATGGAGATAACAGAGCGAGCGCGAGGAGCGCTAGCGAGACGCAGAACGATTGCAGACTTAGTGCCCGCACCCAAGCCCTCCGAGAGGTTTAGAGGTGCCATGAAACTGGCACTGCGCTCGACTGCGGGTCAATCCGGTTAACTACGGAAAGGTGCATAAGGGCAATTTCGGATGCAGCGGCGGAAAAACACGACATGGTTTGCGCCGGCTATTTTAGATACTCGGCGAGCCAAGCGAGAAAGGTCTTGTACCACAGCTCGCTGTTTTGGGGCTTCAAGACCCAGTGTCCTTCGTCCGGGAAAATCAAAAGTTTCGAAGGAACGCCCTGCCTTTGAAGCGCGGTAAAGAATTCGAGGTCCTGAGTATAGGGCACGCGAAAATCGAGTTCGCCGGCTACCACCAGGGTTGGCGTCTTGTATTTTCCGAGCGCGGCGGCAAATTCGCTCGGAGACCACTTGTTGTAAAGCTCGGGGTTCGCCCAGGGCGTGCCGCCAAACTCCCATTCGTTGAACCAGAGTTCTTCCGTGGCGGCCATGCTGACTGCATCGTATGGGCCTGCATGGCTGATAAGGCATTTGAAACGGCCGGTGTGGGTGGCGATCCAGTCGATCATGTACCCGCCGTAGGAGCCGCCGGCAGCGCCGACGCGCGAGCCGTCGATGAAGGGGTATTTCGCAATGGCCGCGTCCAAACCTTTCATCAAATCTCCGTAAGCTCTTCCGCCCCAATCGCGGCTGATCTCCGCGGTGAATTTCTGGCCGTAACCAGTGGAACCGCGAGGGTTGATCGCCAGCACGACGTATCCGGGCGCGGCCATCACTTGCTGGTTCCAGCGATAGCCCCAGGCGTCGGTCCATGCACCTTGCGGCCCGCCATGAATCAGAAGCAGCGCCGGATACTTTTTCGACGCGTCAAAATGGGGCGGGCGGATAACGATTCCTTCCACTTGGGTCTTTTCCGCACCTTCGAACCAAAACATTTCCGGCTTGGATAGATCCAGTTGCGCGAGCAGCGCCGCATTTTGATGCGTGAGCCGGCGAACATTGCCGCCGTCCGAATTCGCGGCGAAAATTTCAGGAGGCATGGTCAAGCTTGTGCGCGCAAATACGAGCGTTCGTCCATCCGCGCTGACATCGAAATCGTCGTTGGAGTTGCCACTTACAATTACTTTCGGCGAACTTCCCGGTGCGGCTGCGATCGAATAGATCGGCATTTCCGCTTTTTCTTCAGCGTTGAAATAAATTGTCCGGCTGTCGGGAGCGAACGCATACGATTCCACGCTGCTGTCGAAATTTTCGGTCAAATTGCTTTGCTTGCCGCTCTGGCGCCCGTAAAGCATCAGCCGCCAGCGGTCGGATTCATCGCCCGGCTGCATTTGCGCGCGATAGGCGATCCACATACCGTTGGGTGAATAGACCGGTCCCCAATCGTCGCCAGGATTCGTGGTGATTCGCCTGAGCCCGCCCTCGCCGGACGCCGGCACGGTGAAAAGATCGCCATTCGTGCTGAGCGCTTCGTCCTTATCGGTATTCGCTGTGAAACAAAGCTCCTGGCTGTCGGGCGAGAACGCAATCGGTTCCGGACCGCCCAGGTTGAAAGGAGGCACGTCGTAGTCGGCGCCGGGAGTCAAGTCACGCGGAGCTCCTCCGCCGGCGGAAACGATGAAAAGATGACTTCGTTTTCCGTCCGACCAGGCGGTCCAATGGCGGTACAGAAGTTTTTCGTAAATACGGGCTTTCACTTTGCTTTTTTGTTTTTCGGTGTCGCGCCGCGCGTTACAGGCGTCATCTCTGCAATCGGGATAGACGGCGGAAACGAACGCAATTGTTTTACCGTCGGGTGACCACAGCTCATTGTCCGCACCGGTGGAAAGGGAAGTGACTCGGTTCGTTTCGCCGCCTTGGAGGTTCATCCAATAAACTTGCGGAATGCTTTCCACGCGGGCGGAAAGAAATGCGAGCTTTTTGCCGTCGGGCGACCAGCGCGGCCGCGCATCGGTTCCTCCACGCGTCAATTGCTTGGGCTGGCCTCCGGAGGTGGACACAATCCAGATGTTTCGCACGCTTTTGTTGGCTTCGAGGTCCGGCGTGGACACGGCGTAGGCGATCCATTTGCCGTCGGGAGAAATCTGCGGCTCGCTGAGGCGGTGCATGGAGATCAGGTCCTGAAACGTGATGGCGCGTTTGCGTTGTTCCTGGGCCTTCAGCGAAACCGGCGCTGTCAGAGCCATAGCCGCAACAGCTGCCCAGGCGGCCAGGGCTTGGCCGATCGCGCGCGCTCTCATTTTCACTATTTCCTCCCCGCTCACATCTTATCGATTCTTACGGAATCGCGTTTCAAGTAGCTCAGGGGCCCGGTTAAAGCATGGACGTGTTCGCAAAACGGACGTCAAGCCTTTCGCGTGCTGAGAAAAATCAAAGAGCCGCCCGCGATCATCAGAAGCGCGGCGAAAACTTTTGGAAGTTGGATAATTGGGGTAGTTTCCATGATCACTTTCTCCGTGCCGATCTGAACTTCATGCTTTTTTGAGGGCATGCTGAGATTGGGATGGATCAGCGCGGCAATACCGCAGGCAATCAGCAGAGCTCCTATCAACACGAATAGGTGAATTTTCATAAAAGTATGATTCTGGTCCGCACGCGCCGGATGTATCTCCCCATTATCAAAAAATGGCGACAGGGGCGCCTATTCCGGACAAACGAAATCTGTTACTGCGCGGCTTCCGTCGGTGTAGGCGACGGCGTCATCGGCTTTAGAATTTCGCCCAGGTAATCCGGCTTGGTTTTGTCGCGTTCGAGGTGAGGGCAGCGCGCTCCGCCGTGATAATCAATGGAACGAGTCTGAAATTGCGCGCCATTCGCCACGATGAGCTGTATCGGCGTGGTGGACGATTTCGAAACCTCAATCGCCTGCTTCATTTCGTCCGGAGAATACTGTTTGCCCGCGACCGCGATGATTTTCATCCCGGGGCCGATTCCGGCGTTGTAGGCGAGACCTCCGTGAGTTACGTCGTCGACCATTCCGTCGTCGGAGACGACCATTCCGATGGTGAAAGTTAAATTCAGCCGCTTTGTTAGAATGCCTTCCACTGTCTCCGCTCCGTTCGGCTGCTCGTTGTACACCAATTTCCAGCCGCCGTTCTCGATAGCTTCGAGCGGAGTTTTCGTGGAAGTTCCATCCAACCGCGAGCGAAGAAACCCCGCCCAATCGTACGGCGCCACGCCGTTCAAAGTGGACACTACATCTTCAAAGTTGTAGGGCTTCAGAGCGGGCGCGCCCCCGGGTCCGCCGTGAAAGACCAGGCAAAAATCGTTCATCGATTTCTTATCTTTCGTCAGGCTGCGCAGGGTTTCGTCCACATCGAGCCAGAGCAGTTCGCCTTCCTCGTAGAAATCGGTTCCGCGCCTCCAGTTCGACCAGTCGTCGGTTGCGTTGTAGAGAAAGGGCGCGGCATCGGCGGTGTCCTGAAGCGGCCGCCAGTCGCGTCCCGGACGATTTTCATAAGTGGCCACGAGCTCACCGAGCTCCTCCATCGACTGTTCCTGCGTCAGCAAGCCGCTTCGCGCGGTGAGAACGAAGCTGCCGAGATATTCCGTCAGTCCCTCATAGACCCAGAGCAGGTCGTCTTTCATCGGCACTTGATAATCCGGAGTCGCGAGTCCCTCGGGGCGGCGATATTTTCCATTCCAGGAATGTGTGTATTCGTGCGGAAGCAGCCCCGCGAATGCGAGGAGCTCCGTTTCGTCGATCAGGCTGCGCTCCGCGGTGCGGTCGTCGCTTGATTCGTGATGCTCCAGGCCGAAGTGAGCGACGTCGTCGCTGAGCGTCAGCAAAAAGTGATAGTCGCGATAATGGCGCGAACCGAAAAGAGCGCCTGCCTCAGCAACAAGCTGGTGCAAGTGCATCTCGGTTTCGGGTGTCATCGCCAGCGCCGCTTCGCTGTCCGCCGCGATGTCGATGTAGTGCGGAGGATTTTGTCCCGGCGTCAGTTGGATTTCGCGGAAATAGCGGCCTGCGAGTACTGGTGAGTCCACGAGCATGTTCAGAGGAACCGGCGAGAAATCGATTGTGTCTCCATTCTGTTTCGCGCCGGGAAGAGCTGTCCCGTACTTCCACCCGGCCGGAAGCTTCAAACTTGGCGCAAACAATATGTCATGGATGTTGAAGCCTTTGGGATAAAGCAAAACCTGATTCCAGCTCAGAATATTCAAGGAATTTGTGGCCGACGCGCCTGCGGAAAATCCGCCCGCGGGAGCCGAAAGCAGAAAATCAAACTCCGCGTTTAATGTGGTCACTCCCTGCGGAATATCCAAATGGAACGAGAACATTTCCACCAGGTCGCGGCGCCAGGGGATTGTCTTGCCCCCACCGTTGAATTTCATCCCAGCAACTTCGATGATGGGGCCATCGGGCATGTGCTCGCCCGGAATCCATTCCGGGTAGTAAAGCGTGAGAGCGCCGGCGGAGACTGGAATTTCCATCTTCACGTGCAAAATCTTTTGCGGCGCTTGCGAAGCATCCACGATCAAACGAATGGGACCCGTGGTCTGGGCTTGCACCCTCGCGCTCGCAAACAACATAACCGCAGCCAGAACAATTCCCGCCACGCTCATCATTCTCCGCGTCATTCTCCGCATAATTCCCCCTGTTTGTTTCTTATCCCCAATTTGGCGAAATGCACGTGCATGCTGTTCAAAGCGGAAATTCACTCAGAACTTTTTTACACCGACTTCGGCGAACAAAAATTGCAGCACATCGGTGTCTTCTTCGATGATCTTGCTTACAGGGCGGCCCTCACTGTGACCCAACTTCGTGTCGTACATCAGCAGGATCGGCTTGTCTCCGCCCTGCGCAGCCTGCATTTCAGCGGTCATTTTCCGCGCGTGCAACGGAGCTACGCGCGTATCGCTGTCGCCGGTGAGAAACAGCACGGCCGGGTATTTCGTGCCTTTCACCACGTGATGGTACGGCGAATAGGCGTAAATGAAGGGGAACTGTTGCGGGCTATCGGACGATCCGTATTCGGTGACCCAGAATCGCGCCACCAAAAAGTTCTGATAGCGCACCATGTCGAGCAGCGGATAGCCGCATACGATCGCGCCGAACAAGTCCGGCCGCTGGGTCATGGCCGCGCCCATCAGCAAGCCGCCATTGCTGCGCCCGATGATTGCCAGCCGCTGCGGCTGCGTGTAGCGATTCGCGATCAGCCATTCCGCGGCCGCGAAGAAATCGTCGAAGACATTTTGTTTTTTCTCCAGCATGCCCGCGTGATGCCAGTCCTCGCCGAATTCTCCTCCGCCACGCAGAGCGGGCATCGCGAACACGCCACCGTGCTCGGCCCACACCACCGCGTCGTCGCGGAACGCAGGAGTCTCGCTGACGTCAAAGCCGCCGTAGGCGGTCATCAGCGTAGGATTCGATCCGTCGAGCTTCAGTCCCTTCTTGTAGAAAAGGAACATGGGCACGCGCGTTTTGTCTTTCGACTCGTACCAAACCTGCTTCACCTCGAACTGGCTGGCGTCGAGCGGCACCGCCGGCTTGGCCCACACGGCGAGCGCAGGTTGCGAAACGTTGAAGTGATAAATCGTCGATGGGATGGCGAAGGATTGGAAGGACAAAAATGCTTCGGGATGCCCCCACCTGCCCGTGATTCCGTTCACATCGCCCAGTGCCGGCAGGCCAATTTCTCCCGCGGCCTTTCCGTCCGCTTCAAAAACTTTCAGTTCCGAAGCTGCGTTGCGAGAATACTGGGCGATGATTTTTCCGCCCACCAAGTGAAAACTTTCCAGTCGCGAATCGTTCTCGGGAATAGTTTCCTTCCAATTCTCCTGCGCCGGGCCGGCAAGCGGAACGGACAGTAGGCGCCACTTCGGGGCCTTCCAGTTCGTTTGCAGGTACAGCGTGTCGCCCGCGATTTCTCCTTGGAAGCAGGAGTCAATGGTTTTGACGATCGGAGTGATGGGTCCGCCTCGCGCGAGATCCTGAAAATAAATCTCAGATTTTTCGCACGCAGAGCCGTACAGGACGGTCAATAGAAGGTAGCGCCCGTCTTCGGACACACCCACCACAAGAATCTTGTCCGAGGCGAATCCATCGCCGAAAATCTTTTTGTCTTGTTCCGGGTTGGTTCCCATGGCGTGGTAGTAGGCGCGTGGGCCGTCGTCAGTAAGCTTCGAATAGTAAAATCCGCTTTTATCGGTTTTGAACGATGCGCCGGAAATGTAGCGCGCGCGGGGGAGGGAATCGGAGATGTCCTTGCGCGTGTCCGTATCGATGAAATGAATCGACACTTCATCCTCGCCGCCTTTGCGTATGCCGTAGGCGACCAGTTTTCCGTCATCCGACAAGCCTTCGAAATTCACGCTGGTGGTGTGGTCGGCGCTCAGCGAAGCCGGATCCATCAGCACCTCTTCCGGCCCGGCTCCTTGCCGCATATAAAGGACAAACAAATCCTGGCCGGCAGCGCGTTTGGAATAAAAATAGCGGCCGCCGCGTTCACTGGGCAGGCGAATCGTGTCCACTTTAATCAATTCGCCAAGCCTCTTGGCAATCGCATCGCTTCCGGGCAGCGTTTTCAGCAGGCTTTGCGTGCAAGCATTCTGGGAATCGATCCACGCGCGTGTTTCGGGGCTGTTCTGGTCTTCCAGCCAGCGGTAGGGATCGCTCACCACGACCCCGTGAATTGTTTCTTTCACTTCTTCCACACGCGTCGGCGGCGGGCACTTCATCTTATTGTCTTGAGCCATGGCGGGCGCGGCGCTGGCCGCAAGAATTGCGATTGCGAGCAGCAGGAGATGTGTTGGCTGAGTTCTGAATTGAAAAGGAGGGAAGAAAATACGTGACGTCAGTCTGGTCGCGGCGGGTTCCGAAAAGCTTGTCTCCAAATTGTGCCTCCGTTGGCAAGTCTCAAACGACCGGTGTGGCCATCTTTCGTGGCGGATTGAAGAAAGGCAACTCTCGCGTCGTCGCTCGTACTTTGTGACGCACGGCTTCGACCGTCAGTTCCATTTGCAGCTCGATTCCCGCAGCGGCATGTTCCCGGTTCAGGCTCGCGAGTGCGATCATTTTTTTCAGCGTCGGCGACCAAGTGGTCGAAGTCGCTTTGCCAACTTGTAATCCGCCGCGGTATACCGGGACGGGAACGCGCGACGCCGTGCTTTGCACCTGCGGCCCCAGACCCATGGCGTCGTAGAGGCGCTCCACGTCTTCCCAGTTGATTTCGAGCCCCATCAACAGCCGTTTGGGCCCGTGGCTGTTTTCCTCTTCCAGCGCCTGGCGGCCGATGAAATGCTCTTTTTTCAAATCCACCAAGCGGCCCAGCCCGATTTCGTAAGGAGAATATTTCTGCGATTCGATCAGAGCGCGCTTGCTGCTGAAATAATCCACTTCGATGAGAATCAGCCCGGCTTCGATTCGTGCGACATCCAGAGCCAGCATTCCGGCGGGATGCAGATCGAACTGCCGGCCGTTTTCCATCAGCGCGTCCCACACTTTCGGTGCATCGTTCCACGGGATCCAGATTTCGTAACCCAGGTCGCCGGTGTATCCGGTGCGCGAAATATCCACTGGCACGCCGGCGATTTTTCCGTGAGTGAAGCGAAAATATTTCAAATTCGCAATGTCGGCTTCGGCGGCTTTCATCAATAGCCGGCCGGAGGTGGGGCCTTGCACGGCCAGTGCCGCAACTTTATTTGAGATGTCTTCGATATTTACATCGAGTCCGAGCGCGTTTTGATGGAACCAGCGCATGCTCGGATCGGCGGCGGTCCAGCGATAAACATTTTCCGCGAGGCGCGAGATGGTGCCGTCGTCGATTACTTTGCCTTCTTCATCGCACCAACAGCAGTAAATTACCTGTCCCACGGCGACTTTGTTGATGTCGCGAGTGATCACGCGGTTGACCAGCTTCGTGGTGTCCTTGCCGGTCAATAAATATTTGTAGAGCGGAGAGACGTCGATCATCGCGGTGGCGTTGCGAATCGCGTTGTACTCATGGTCGTGGTGCATTTCGTAAACGCTCACGGCGTAATAGCCCGACCATTCGCGATAATTCATGCTCTCGCAAAGCTTTGAAGTTCTGTCGTGAACGGCTGTTCCGATCGGCAAAGTTTGCTCCGGTATTCCTACAAAATGGTTTCCAGATGGCCGCAAAAGGCCGCATAACTCGGCCCGTGATTATAGTGCGCGCATCGCAGCTATCGCAAGGCGAAGTAAACGAATCCTTGCGCGAAGATGAGTATCTGATGAGCGGTTGACGGAATCTACACTCTAGCGTAGCGTTGCGTGCAAAATGCGTGTTCATCCGCTCATGGAATTTCCGCTCTACCTGCACCTAGGGTCTCTTAGGATCCATCCGCATCTTGTGTTCGAGGTACTTGCATACGCTGTTGCCTTTCGTGTCTATCTTTGGTTGCGACGCCGCACTGGCGATACGCTGAACGACTCCAATCGCTGGTGGATTATTGCGGCGGCGGCGATGGGCGCGGCGGCGGGAAGCAGGGTGCTCTACTGGTTTGAGGATCCGCGGCTCACGATGGCTCATTGGAGCAACCCGTTTTTTTTGCTGGGTGGGAAGACAATTGTCGGCGCTCTGGTCGGCGGATTGTTCGCGGTCGAGTGGGCTAAAAAAGAGTTGGGAATCACTCGGCGCACGGGAGATTTATTTGCCGTGCCGTTGTGCGTAGGGATTTTCATCGGCCGAATAGGCTGCTTTCTCTCCGGCCTCGACGATCACACGTCCGGCACGGCGACGTCACTGCCCTGGGGCGTGGATTTTGGCGACGGCGTGTCTCGCCACCCGACGCAATTGTACGAATCACTGTTTGCCGTCGTACTCGGGTTGTTTTTGTGGCGTCGGATGCATCAGCGATTTCGTGAAGGTGACATTTTTAAACTATTCATGGTTTGCTACTTCAGTTTTAGGTTTCTGTGCGATTTTCTAAAGCCGGATGTCCGAGTTTTTCTCGGAATGTCTTCGATTCAGTGGGCTTGCACGATCATGCTTTTTTATTATGCTGCGGATATCGCGCGGTGGCTTCGGCATGATGGCGAAGCTCGGGAAGACTGTCGCGATCAGGTTAAAAACCTGCCACGCGCGGAGGTAAGCTGATGACGAACACACCCGATCACCAAGTGCCCAGTCAAGAGAGTCCGCAACCTGTGTCGCCGTGGCGCCCTATTATAATCACCCTTCTCTCTGCGCTAGTGCTTGGGGCGGGTTCGTGTTTTGGTTTTCTAACTACTATTAGTGCAGGTTCCAACGTGAACGGCATATTCATGGCGTTTTTTTTGCTTTGCCTCATCATTTTTATCGGCAGCCTCGTCTGGGCATTCGTGACGTGGATTCACAACGCCAAACGGGGAGGATAAGAGAGTGACGGAGCGAGTGCGGCCTTATATTTTCTACGACGTGGCAGTAACCATCTGTGCGGTGTGCTTCCGCAAGACGGAAGGTAAGATTGTCTTCCAGGATGACAAGGTATTTCTTCTCAAGCGCTGCCCAGAGCACGGCGCCGAGCGCGTTCTTGTCGCAGATGACGTCGATTACTATCGACGCTGCCGCGAGGTATTCATCAAGCAGCCGGAAATGCCGCTAACGTACAACACTCCTGTGAAATGGGGCTGCCCTTATGATTGCGGGCTGTGTACCGATCACGAGCAACACTCGTGCTTATCGCTTATTGAGGTTACGGACTCGTGCAACCTGCGCTGTCCTGTGTGTTACGCAGGGAGCGGCCCTGAGCGCCTTCAACACCGTTCGCTCGCGCTGATTGAGAAAATGTTTGACGCGGTCGTTCGCAACGAAGGCCACCCTGACGTTGTCCAAATTTCCGGCGGCGAGCCGACTCTACATCCGGATTTTTTCAAAGTAATCGAACTGGCAAAAGCCCGGCCTATCCGCCATTTGATGGTTAATACTAACGGCATTCGCATCGCCCAAGACGAAGAATTTGTGCAGCGGATGGCCGAAACAATGCCGGACATTGAAGTTTATCTGCAATTCGATTCCTTTGAACGGGACGCTCTGCTGGAGCTGCGAGGGGCGGACTTGCGGATGGTGCGCGAAGGCGCGTTGGAGCGTTTGAACAAACACAATCTTTCGACGACTTTGGTTGTCACTCTTAAAAAAGGCCTGAACGATGGAGAGATCGGCAAAATAATTGACTTCGCGTTGAGGCAGCCCTGCGTGCGAGGCGTAACCTTTCAGCCCATCCAGGACGCCGGCCGTCTGGAAAAATTCGATCCTGCGACCGACCGGCTCACACTTACGGAAGTTCGCCGCAAAATCCTGGAGCAAACAAGCGTATTTCGAGCGGAGGATGTAATTCCGGTGCCGTGCCATCCCGATTCGCTCGCCATGGCCTACGCCTTGAAAATCGATGGCAAGACCATCCCGCTCACCGGGCTGATCGATCCTGATGTATTAATCAACGGCGCGCGCAACACCATCGTTTACGAGGAAGAACAAGGAATCCGAGACTGCCTATTTAAGTTGTTTGCCACGAATCATTCGCCCGAATCCGGCGCTGCCTCCCTCCGTGATTTGCTTTGCTGTCTGCCTCGGGTTGCCGCTCCCAACGATCTCGGTTACAAGAATGTCTTTCGGGTACTCATCGTTCAGTTTTTGGACGCCCACGCCTTCGATGTTCGCTCCGTCAAGAAAAGCTGCATCCACATAGTGCATCCTGACGGTCGCCTCATTCCTTTTGACACTTACAATCTCTTCTATCGCGACGATCTGGAACAGACGCGGCTTGCCCCGCTGCGCGCTCTGGCCGTGCCCACTGGAGAAAATTCATTAATCATGCCTTTTCCCGCTCGAAGTGGACAAGGAGTTAGCACGGACTAAACTAGCTGCGCGCACCGAGCCCTCGTCTGATCGACATCCGCATACGGGATCGCGACCTTGGAAGTGATCGCTCGTCTGAGCGGCCCAAAATGCCTGACTTGCAGTCATGGTGCGCTCTTCGCTGTTGTGAGTCTGCGCCGGCGCTTGTAGAATGCAACGGCTTCTGCTGCGAGCAATACCGCGCAAAGTTCATCGCAAAACCCTCATGGCGAAAAGATATGACGTCATCGTAATCGGCGGCGGGCACAACGGCCTGGTGAACGCGGCGTACCTCGCCAAGGCAGGGAAAAAAGTCCTGGTGCTTGAGCGCAGGTACGTACTGGGCGGGGCGGCCGTGACGGAAGAAATTATTCCGGGGTTTAAGTTCTCCGTTTTCTCCTACGTGGTTTCGCTGCTGCGGCCGGAAATTATTCGCGATCTGGATTTGCCGCGTCACGGCCTGGAAATACTTCCTTTGGACGGGACCATCACGCCGATGCAGAACGGCGATTATCTCTGGCGCGAGAACGATCATGGCAGAACGCGGCGCGAACTCGAGCGCCACTCGAAGCTGGACGCCGAAGCTTACGAAGAATTCGGGAAGTCCATGGTGGCCATGTGCCGGTTTGTAAAACCGATACTCGGTATGATTCCGCCGGACCCCAGTTCGCTCGATCCACGCGATTTGAAAAAGCTGGCATTTTTAGGCAAGCGTTTTCAGTCGCTCGCGGCGGAGGATAAATACAACCTGGTCCAGCTTATGACCATGAGCGCAGCGGATTTTCTCGACCAGTGGTTCGAGACCGATGTGCTGAAGGCCACGATGTCGGCGTCGGGCATCATTGGAACTTTTCTGGGGATTCGCTCGCCGGGCACCGCGTACGTTTTGCTGCATCACTACATGGGAGAAATCGACGGCGCGTTCCGCTCCTGGGGATTCAGCCGCGGCGGTACGGGCGGAATTTCCAATGCGATTGCGGGTGCGGCGAAAGAAGCGGGAGTGGAAATTCGCACGGAAGCAGCGGTGAATCGCATTTTGATCAAGAACGGTGTGGCCCAAGGCGTGGTGCTGGAAGGCGGAGAAGAAATATACGCGGACGTGATTTCCTCCAGCGTGGACCCAAATCTAACTTTCCTGAAATTTATCGAAGAGCGCGAGCTGCCCGGAGATTTCCTGGAAGAAGTGCGGCGCTACAAATATCGCGGCTCTTCGGGAAAAGTGAATCTCGCGCTCGACGCGTTGCCGGATTTCACCTGCCTGCCCGGGCCGGGACACCATTTGCGCGGCGCGATGTCCATTTCGCCTTCGATGGAGTACATGGAGCGCGCGTACGACCAGGCCAAGTACGGCGAATTTTCGCGGCGGCCGTACATCGACATGGTGATTCCGACGCTTACCGATCCTTCCGTGGCGCCGCCGGGAAAACACATTCTTTCCTGCTTCGTGCAATACGCGCCGTACAAATTGAGCAGCGGAAATTGGGACGAACAGCGCGAAGCCTTCGGCAACACGTTGATCGACACGATTGCGGAGTACGCGCCGAACATAAAAAACATCATCATCGGAAAACAATTCATCACGCCGCTGGACATCGAGCGCCAGACCGGCCTGACCGAAGGAAACATTTTCCAGGGCGAACTTTCGCTGGAACAGCTCTTCTTTTTGCGTCCGGCGGCGGGCTGGGCGCGGTATCGCACTCCCATCAAAAAATTGTACATGTGCGGATCGGCGACGCATCCGGGCGGCGGAATCATGGGCGCACCGGGGCGGCTCGCGGCGCTGGAAATCCTGAAAGACACTGGAAAAGGGAAGAACTGACCGTGGCAGCACAGCGCGAAATCGTGATTCTTGGCGGCGGGCACAACGCGCTGGTGACGGCGTTCTACCTGGCTAAAAAGGGCCTGAGGCCGCTCGTGCTGGAACGCCGCGACATCGTCGGCGGTGCGGCGGTGACTGAAGAATTTCATGCCGGCTTTCGCTGCTCAACGGTGGCGCATGCGGCCGGACCGCTGCTGCCGGGAATAGCGAGCGACATGCACCTAGCGAAGCACGGCTTGCAAATGATCGAGCCGAGCGTGCGAATGTTCGCGCCGTCGGAGGACGGGCGGGCGCTGATTTTGCGTTCAGATGCCGATGCCACGGCGCGAGAGATTGAGAAATTCTCGAAGCGCGATGCAGCGAATTATTTGGAATTGGAAAAAGGTCTGGCGCGCGCCGGCGAAATCATTGCGCAAGTGCTGGCGCTGACTCCGCCGGAGATTGATAAACCTTCCAAGGAAGATATCTGGAAACTGCTGAAGATTGGGCGCAAAGTGCGCGGGCTCGGAAAAAAAGAAATGATGCGGCTGATTCGCTGGGGCCCCATGGCCGTGGCGGATTTCGTTGCTGAATTTTTCGAGACGGATTTGCTGCGGGCGGCGATTGCTGCGCGAGGAATTTTCGGCGCGGCGATGGGACCGTGGTCCGCGGGGTCGACGACGCTACTGCTGCTGCGCGCGGGTGCCGATCCACATCCGGCGGGAAGCTCGGCGTTTCCAAGAGGCGGAATGGGCGCGCTGACGGCTGCGATGGCCGCGGCGGCGAAGCAAGCGGGCGCTGAAATCCGCACAGGCGCGGAAGTGAAACAAATTCTGGTGAAGAACGGGCGGGTCACCGGAGTTGCTCTGGCGAACGGCGAAGAGATCGCGGCGAAGTCGGTTGTTTCAGGAGCTGATCCGCGGCGTACGTTTCTGGGCCTGCTTGATCCCGTGCATTTGCCGCCGAGTTTTGTAGTCAAGATGCAGAATTACCGCAGCAACGGAACAGCAGCGAAACTGAACGTTGCGCTCGATGCCGTGCCCAGCTTTACGGCGCTGAAGAATTCTCCGGATGGGAATTCTGCACTGGCGGGGAGGATTCACATCGGCCCGGGAATCGATTATCTCGAGCACGCTTTCGACGATTCCAAGTACGGTGACTTTTCGCGCGCGCCGTATCTGGATATTGCGATCCCTTCGATTTCGGACCCGTCGCTCGCGCCCGCGGGAAAGCACGTGATGTCTATCTACATGCAATTCGCGCCTTACAAATTAAAGCAGGGCGATTGGGCGCAGCAGCGCGACGCGTTGCGCGACACGGTATTAAAGACGCTCGCGGCCTACGCACCGGACCTCGCGCAGAAAATTCTTGCGGTGCAGACGATTACGTCGAAGGACCTAGAAACCACCTACGGCCTAACGGGCGGACATCCGTTCCACGGAGAGTTGTCGCTCGATCAGATTTTCACCATGCGTCCGCTGTTAGGATGGGCGCGCTACGCAACTCCCGTCGTTGGGCTTTACCTCTGCAGCAACGGTACGCATCCCGGCAACGGCCTCACCGGCGCATCCGGCCACAACGCCGCCCGCGAAATCCTGAAATACATCCGCAAGTAAAATACTAAACACAAAAACGCTTTACGGACGTATCTCTACGGGTGTTTCGACTGCGACCAGCGGCCAGATTTCCTCGATTTCAGAATTTGTCACCGCGATACACCCGTCAGTCCAGTCCACCTGGCGTTGCAGACTGCCGACCCATGCGTATTTGCTGTCGAGACCGTGGATTTCGATATTACCCCCCGGCTTCACGCCCAACTTGCGCGCTCGTTCCTTGTCGACAGCATTCGGGTAAGAGATATGAAGAGCAAGATGAAAACGGCTGTGCGGATTCTTCGAGTCGATCACGTACTCGCCTTCAGGTACTTTATGGTCGCCTTCCCGTTCCTTCGCACCTGTGGGTTCGCGGCTGAGCGCCACCTTGTATGCTTTCAGAACTTTGCCGTCCCGCATAAGCGTCATGGTGCGGGCCGACTTCTCGATGACAATGCGGTCTGCTTTTGCGGGAGGCCCGGAGGTTTTGTAGTTGCCCCAACAAGGTAAGCAGAGCAGCAAAAAAAGCAGCGCCAGATATCGTCCATTAGATTTTCTGAAGGCGACTTGCCCACTCCGGAATCGCGCGCTGATTGAGGAAGTTGACATCTTAATGTGAGCGTATCATATCGGCCGGGTGGGAGAATTCTTGGCACGGTATCCCTTCTGCGGGTTTGCCGCATCTATACTATTTCCATGTCTAAGCTCGCTATCCTCTGCGCCGCGTGGGCTATCTTATCTGCTCAAGCCGTAGCGGGGCAGAGCGCGACGCCTAGCCCCGCGCCGCAGGATTTACAGACTGGCGTAGTCATTCCGAAAGTTTCTTGCGCCACGCAGCCGGGCCAAAGCTATGCGCTTTACATTCCTTCTCATTACACTAGCGAAAAGCGCTGGCCCGTTGTCTATGCATTCGATCCGGGCGCCCGCGGAAGCATGCCGGTGGAATTGATGAAGGACGCGGCGGAACGCTACGGCTACATCGTGGCCGGCTCAAACAATTCGCAAAATGGACCGTGGAAAGCGTCGGCCGAAGCGGCGCAGGCGATGGTGCAAGACACGCGTGCGCGCCTTTCGATTGACGGCAACCGGATTTATTTCGTGGGGCTTTCGGGCGGAGCTCGTTTTGCGTCCCTGCTGGCACAAACATGCAAGTGTGCCGCAGGTGTGCTCTTGAACAGCGCGGGCTTCTCGCCTTCGTCCCCTCCGTTGGCGGGAGCGAATTTCTCCGTGTTCGGCACGGCAGGCACTTTTGATTTCAACTATGGCGAAGTCGTGGAGCTTGACGCCAAGCTCGGGACGCTCCATTACACTCATACGTTTCGCCGGTTTGACGGCCCTCACGGATGGGCGCCCGCAAGCGTCATGGACGAAGCGCTAGCTTGGTTACGTCTGATCGCGATGAAGCAAGGCCGCGAAGATCACGATGTGTCTTTCGTGAAAGACCAAGCCGCCGAAGCTGAGAAGCGCGCGAAAGCTCTCGAAGCCGCCGGAGATATGTACGCGAGCTGGAAGGATTATCGGCAGGATGCAGATACGTTCGACGACTTGGGCGACGCTACGGCGTTTCGCGAGCGCGCCGCCGCTTTGGAAAAAGAGAAGGGTGTTCGCGATGGCGCGAAACGCGAGCAGCAGGACTTCGCGGAACAAGCGCGACTGAGTGCGGATATTTCTTCAGGGCTGGCGGCTCTGAGTCAGGATTCGCCGCACTCCAATTCGCGCTGGGACGTTGAGCGGGAAATCTCCGACCTGCGCAATCGCGCGGAGCATGAGAAAAATCCGCAGGAGCTCCGCGTCCTCCGGCGCACCTTGGAGGGTATTTTTGTGGGAGCTATGGAGACCGGGCAAGAGCGTCTTGATGCCAAGGACATTTCGCACGCGCGCGCTTATTTTGAGCTGGCGTCTGGTGCGGAACCTGACTCCGTGTGGGGGCTGTGCCAAGTAGCGGCCGTGCGCGCCTTGGATAACGACCGCAAAGGCGCCTTCGAAGCTCTTCGCCGGGCAAAAGAAAAAAGCAAAGACCCAGCAGCACTCTCCGCGTGGCTCAAGGACGAGGCCGCCTTCGCCAGTTTCCGCGACACGCCCGAATTCCGTGCCCTTCTTGCGCCAACTCAAGATCCTCATTGAGAAGGGTCCTCGACCCGCGCAGAAACGTCCGCGCAGAGAGCGGGACAAGATCCGAACACAGCACGATCCTTGCTAACTAATTCTCGCTCGACCCGGAATTTCGGCGGGACCTTTTTTTCGAGTGACGATGGCGGCTTGCCTTTTTTTCCGCAGGTGCCGGGGGCGCCGGCAGCGCCAAGTCGGAATTGAAAATGTCGGCAACCACCTTCCATTTGCCGTCCGCCTGTTTTTTCCAAACTTCTACGAATTTGCCCTGGTCCGTCGCGGGTTTGCCGTGGGGGTCTTTCATCGCCAACTGATAGACGCCCACAATGTAAGCCAGATCGCTGGAACGCGAGACCTCGACTTTGTTTGCCTGCCAAGACAAGGAAACGTCAGGGCCGAGAAGCGAGGCCCAAGCGGCACGAATGGCCTGCTTGTTGCCGGCGATGGGAGCGTTGGGAGCCAGCAGAGAGGCGTCATCACTGTAGTATGAAACAGTGCCGTCCACGTCTCTGGCAGCAGCGGCCTTCTCCCACTGAGCGTCCAGAGCGCGAATAGCGCTTTCATCCGCAGCCCGGGTGTCCGGCGGCGTTTGCTGGCCGCAGCTCGATGCAATTAAGGCTAGAGCAAGGCAACACCAGAGAGCCAACTTGATTCTTTTTCTTTCTTGGCGACGACAGGGCATTGATAAATCCTCCGACTGCAGGAATTCTTACGAAGTTCATCTTAGGTCGCCCCAGCAGGTGAGTCAACGATGTTGCAGCCTGCTCGGTGTTGTGGGCACAGTCGGCGGCGCGATACAATGAGTGGACAAATCAGCGCAAGATTATTTGGGGAGGAGTGAGCAATGACATCAACGGCGACGCCGCAGACAACGCTGGAGCGCGGGGAGTTTCGGAACGAAGCGTTCATCGATTTCACCAAGCCGGAAAACCGCAAAGCGATGGAAGACGCGCTGCGCCAGGTGAAGGGGATGTTCGGGCGCGAGTATCCGCTGGTGATCGGCGGGAAAAAGATCACCACGACGGACAAGATCAAGTCCATCAACCCGTCGCATCCGGAAGAGATCATAGGAATTTTTCAGAAGGCCAGCGTGGAGATGGCCAATCAGGCGGTGGAGGCGGCGGACCGTGCATTTGAGAAATGGAAGCGAGTGCCGGTGGCCGAGCGCGTGGCATGTTTGTATCGCGCGGCGGACATTTTGCACAAGCGCAGATACGAGCTGGACGCCTGGCTGTGCTACGAAGTGGGGAAGAGTTGGCCGGAAGCGGATGCGGACATCGCTGAGCTGATTGATTTCTGCGAATACTACGGGCGCGAAATGATGCGTCTGGGCGAGCCGCAAAAGCTGACCCCGATGCGCGGCGAGAAAAATTTCATGAAGTACATTCCGCTGGGCGTAGGCGTGATTATCCCGCCGTGGAATTTTGCGGCGGCGATCATGGGCGGGATGACGGTAGCGGCGATCGTGACGGGAAACACGGCGATCGTGAAGCCGTCGAGCGATTCGCCGACGATTGCGGCGATCTTCATCGATATTCTGTACGAAGCGGGAGTGCCTCGCGAAGTGGTGAGCTTTTTCACCGGGCCGGGCGGAACTGCGGGCGAAGCACTGGTGACGCATCCGAAGACGCGGTTCATCGCGTTCACGGGATCGAAGGAAGCCGGATTGCGGATCAGCGAACAAGCGTCAAAGGCGCAGCCGGGGCAGAAATGGATTAAGCGCACGGTGCTGGAAATGGGCGGCAAAGACGCGATTGTTGTGGACGAAGAAGCGGACGTGGATGCGGCGGTGGAAGGCGTGGCGCTCTCGGCGTTTGGATTTCAGGGGCAGAAGTGCTCGGCTTGTTCGCGCGCGATTGTGGCGGAAAAGATTTACGACGAATTTCTGGAGAAGCTGGTGGAACGCGTGAGGAAAATGAAGGTAGGACCGGTAGAGGACCCGACCAATTACATGGGGCCGGTGATCAACAAGGCGGCGATGACGTCGATTCTGGGATACATCCACCAAGGGCAGAAAGAAGGGCGTTTGATGACGGGTGGAAAACACACGGGCGGCGACGGATATTTTATCGAGCCAACGGTGATCGCTGACGTTGACCGAAAGGCGCGAATTTTTCAGGAAGAAATTTTCGGGCCGGTGCTGGCGGTTACCAAGGCCAAGGATTTTGACGAGGCGCTATCGATGGCCAACGACAGCGAATTTGGGCTGACTGGCGCGGTCTATTCGCAGAACCCGAAGAAAATAGAGCGCGCGGAAGAGGAATTTCACGTCGGAAACCTGTACATGAACCGAAAATGCACCGGCGCGTTGGTAGGTGCGCATCCGTTCGGCGGGTTCAACATGTCCGGGACCGATTCAAAGTCCGGCGGGCAAGATTATCTGCTGCTTTTCCTCCAGGCGAAGACAGTGTCGGAAAAAGTGGGTGCCACGAAATAAGCCTATATTCCTTCGCTTGAGGAAAAGAGAACGGATTCCTTCCTGCGCTCGGAATGGCAAGCTACTGCAAGGCCGCAGGCTCGGCGGCAGGCTTCATGTGGAAGCCCCAGCGCAGGATGGCGTACACGACGGGACCGGACGCGAGCAGTAGGGGAGCCCAATGCAGGACGAGCGGCTCGCTGTAGTAAACCTTCACGGCGCACAAAATCGCGGGGAAAATCAGGACATAAGCGATGCCAGCGGCGCCGCCGGGGATCAGGAAACTGCGCGGCGCGTTGGGCAATTTCTGGCGCATGCGCCACGCGGCGAGAAGAGTGAGCAGAGTGGTGGCGATGCGGGTCCAGATGTAGATGTTCACCAGGTCTTCCACGGGATACTTCGCAAGAACGCAATACACCAAAGCGGACACAGCAATCGCGCGCACGGGTGTGCCGAAACGCGGATGGATTTTGCCGAGCCACGCGGGCAAGTAGCCGTCCTGCGCCATGGTGGCGGGGATGCGCGTGGTGTAGAGAATGGTGCTATTGGAAAGCGAGAGCGTGCCGATCATGGCGGCTATCAGCATGGCTGCGCCGAGGACCGGGCCGCCGATCAGGCGGGAAGCGGTGACGATGTAGTCGGTTCGCCACTCCTGCCAATTGCCGAGGACGGCGAGAGCGAGTGTCGTCGGCAGAATGTAAGTGAGGATGTTCATCGGCGTGTTCCAGGCGAGGATGCGGACGAAAGTTTTCTGCGGATTTTTCATCTCGCCGGTCATGCTGGAGAGCTGCTCGTATCCGGCGTAATTCCACATGGCGAGGGCTAAGCCTCTGCCGAAGACTGCACCCAACGGCTGGCCGGGCGGGACGAACGGAAGCATGGGGTTGTAATGCAGATGGAATAGCGAGACGAGACAAAGCCACGCTACTGGAATGAAAACCGCGACCAGCAAAGCTACGGAAAGCCATCCGGCGATCTGAATGCCGCGCGCGTTTAGGTAAGCAAGAAGGCAAAGGACGAGGCAAGCGCCTGCCCATTTTATATTTCCAGTGAGCCAGGGGAGATATTCGCTAAGGTAATCCATCACCAGCACGCCGTAGAGACTGTTGAGCAGAAATGTGCCGGTCCAATTCCACCAGCCACACTGAAAGCCCCAGAAATCACCGAAGGCAGCGCGGCTCCAGCGGTAGAAGCCTCCTTCTACTGGAAAAATGCTGTTGAGCTCGGCGGAAGCGAGAGAAATCGGGATGCTCCAGAAGAAGGGAACAAAGGCGAGAAACACGATGGCCATGCCGGGACCGGAGTCGTGGAAGATGCCTTCGTAACCGAAAGGGCCGCCGGCGGTGTAACCGTAAAAAAGCGCGAGGAGAGGGAGGAAGCCAATCTGGCGGAGGTGTGAGCCGTCAGAGGGAATGGCCGGAGCGTTTTCGCCGGATTCAGTCCGCATCGAGCCGGAGTGCAAGGTGCGGAATCATATTGAACTGGCAGGGTGTTTTCAATGGCAATTAGAACTATCGCTTGACGGCGGTGGATGTCGGTAAGAAAATGGCACCTCGTTTTCCCCGCAGGTGATCAGACCCCCGGACAAGGAGTCTTTGAATGCGAGTGCTGCGCGCCTTTTTCTATCTAGGTGCAACTCTGATATTTGGTTCCGTTCTGACGCCGGGTGCCGGCGCTTCGCCGCAGCAGGCCACGACTCCGCAGGCTGCTCCGAAGTCTGCTGCTCCGCCTTCTCCAGAAAGTGGGAAGAGCGGTTGGGATCCTGATTGGGGAGTAAGGAAAGCGAGACCGCAGCAGGCGCCACCGGTTTTTACCGGCCCGTACGCTCCCGGCGAGGTTTTTGTCTCGGATGCGACCGGATTGGTAGATGTCTTTAAGCCCGACGGTACTCTCTTAGGGGCATTGAATACTACTCAGACTTTGTCGACAGGAATGGCGTTCGACCAAACGGGCAATTTGTTTGTTACCACATTTACTGGTCTCGTGGACACTCCCCCGGTGGGGGTTGTGGAATTTGACATCAACGGCAACTTCGTTGGACCGTTTGGCAATTTCCCGACGAGCGCGGATGGGGTCGCGTTTCCTGAATCCATTTTGTTCAACCAAGCCGGCGATGCATTCGTTGGTGCTGCAACCGACGAATACGGTTGTCCCTCGGGATCCGTAACTGCGTTTGAGTTCGATCCAACCGGAAGCTTTCTCAACATGTTCACGGTCACCGGACAGTGCCGCGGCACCGACTGGGTTGAACTGCTCCCGGACCAGCAGACCTTGCTTTATACGTCGGAGGGAACATCGGTATTGAGCTTTAACATCAGCACAAATACGCAAAACGCGGATCTCGCGGACGGTCTACCGGGCGTGACTGCCTATGCGTTTCGGGTTCTCCCTAACGGGAATCTACTGGTTGCCGATTCGACCGTGGTGGTCGAGTTAAATGCCAGCGGAGCGCAGATAATGAGTTACACCCCGAATCCGACCGCCGGCACCCTATTCGCGTTGAATCTTGATCCTAACGGCACTTCATTTTGGACAGCAGATGCGGCGACTGGCACTGTCTACAGCTTCGATATTGCGAGCGGTACCCAGATGACATCATTTACTACGCCGTCGGGCTCAGCGGTGGGATTAGCGGTATTCGGGGAGAAGCTCGTCGGTACAAATAATTTGATGGTTACCGATATGGGTTCAGGAACTGGAACGGTAACGAGCACGCCGAGCGGCATTAGTTGCCCGTCCAGCTGTCTCGCATCTTTTTCGGACAACAGCAGTGTGACGCTGACGGCGACTGCGGCGGCGGGGTCGACATTCGCAGGGTTCAGCGCGAACTGCGTACCGGCCAGTCCCCAGACGAATCCTCCGACATGCGTGGTGCCGATCGTAACGTCCGACGTTACGGTAACGGCATCTTTTAATACGGGCAGTAGCGAGACTCTGACTGTTCTCAAGGCGGGGACAGGAACTGGGACGGTGACGAGTAATCCGGCCGGGATTAGTTGTGGAGCGACATGTTCGGCGAGCTTTACGAGCGGGCAGGTAGTTGTGCTAACGGCTGCGGCGGCGACTGGTTCGACGTTCGCCGGTTGGAGTGGAGCGGGTTGCACGGGAACGGGTACGTGTTCGGTGACCATGAGTGCCGCTGAAGGGGTGACGGCCACTTTCAACACGACTACAAGTAGCTTCACTTTGACTGTTAACAAAGCGGGGACGGGAACAGGGACGGTAACGAGCAGTCCTGCCGGTATTAGTTGTGGAACGACATGTTCGGCGAGCTTTACGAGTGGCGCAGTCGTGGTGCTGACGGCATTTCCTGCGGACGGATCGAACTTTATCGGTTGGTCCGGAGCGGGTTGCACCGGAACGAGCACTTGCTCAGTCACGATGAGCGCGGCCGAAGCGGTGACGGCTACGTTCAACACGACGGTAACTAATTTCACGCTGACGGTGAGTAAAGCAGGGACGGGAACAGGGACGGTAACGAGCAGTCCTGCCGGGATTAGTTGTGGAGCGACATGTTCAGCAAGCTTTACGAGCGGGCAGGTAGTTGTGCTAACGGCCGCGGCGGCGACTGGGTCGACGTTTGCGGGTTGGAGCGGAGAGGGTTGCACTGGGACGGGCACTTGCTCGGTGACGATGAGTGCGGCTGAAGCGGTGACGGCAACTTTCAATGTGAGCAGCAATGTAATCCTGACTGTTACTAAGGCGGGGACAGGAACTGGGACGGTGACGAGCAGTCCAGCCGGAATTAATTGCGGAGCGACATGTTCGGCCGGATTTGCGAGCGGGACTGCGATTAGGTTGACGGCTACGGCTTCGACGGGATCGACGTTCACGGGCTGGGGCGCAGGACCCTGCGAAGGGACGGGCACTTGCACGCTTACGATTACTGCTGCGACGACGGTTGTGGCTAACTTCACTCAGACCACGAACAATTTCACTTTGACCGTAAATGAAGCGGGGACGGGAACGGGCACGGTGACGAGCAGCCCAGCGGGGATCAATTGCCCGGCGACATGCTCGGCGAGTTTTACGAGCGGTCAGGTAGTGGTACTGACGGCGACGGCGGGAAATGGATCGACGTTTGCCGGCTGGAGCGGAGTAGCGGGATGCCCGGGAACGGGTACATGCACTGTGACGCTTAGCACGTCTGAAACTGTGACTGCTACGTTTAACAGCGGAAATTCTCCGGTGACGATCGGGATTGCTCCGGGAAGTCCTTCGACGGTGAATACGACGCCGGGGAGTAGCGCGGTGTTTGGGTTGACGCTCACTGCGTTACCGGGAACGACCGGGACGGTGACGCTCGGATGCACGAGCATTTCTCCGAACATCACGTGCAACATCGTGCCGAGTACCATCACGCTGACTGGAAAAGCGATCAACGTTGCAATTGTGGTGAATACATTCTGCAAAGGATTTGTGCCGAACTTCGAACCGACGTTGCCGGGAGGATTCGGGGGCGGGATGGCGTTGTTGCTAGCGAGCATGTCGCTATGCGGCGCAATGTGGACATTCAAACGGCGTCCGAGGTGGGCCCTGTCGTTTGGAGTTCTGGTCCTGATCGCGGTGGGAATGTCGGCGTGCAGCAATTTGCCAAAATCGCCGGGAGGGACGGCGACAAAGCCGGGACTGTATCCGTTGGTTGTGACGGCGACGGCACCGAACGGAGCAGTCTCAAGCGTGAACTTGAAGCTGAACGTCCTGCCGTAGCCGAGGGTTGGCGGAATTTCGCTGTGCCAGGTAAATGCGGTCTTCTCTGTGAGCAAGCGCCTTCCGAGAGCCCCTGACGCCAGTGTGTTTGGTTTCGGAGTTGCACCCTTCAGGGCAGGGTGCAAAGGCGCCTGAATCGGCAATTCCTGGTTAAGTGGCTTACGAACACCACCATAGGCGGTAAGTGCGTATTTTCAATATTCCTAGGCGAGGTACGTCGGTACTAATTTTGGTCAAATTTTTTCCCATTTGCCATGCGTAAAAGAAGCATGAATCTAGTCTTCGAAATCACCCGGCGGGGCGCAGACGCGTGAGAGGTCTCAAGATGCGACGGAATCGCCTTCCAGTAGGTCCGAAATCACCCAACGTATTTGGCGCTGCAACGCGACGCCGGCGATGTCTCGCTGGCGTGTTCTCGGTATTGGCGCTGGTTCTGTTTGCGGGCGTTGCGCACGCGCAGAACACCATTTCGACAGTCGCTGGGAGCGCCGCCCCGAACAACGTTTCTCCCACCGCGGCGACAATCGAAGGCCCGCAAGCAATCGCGCGAGATGCCTCGGGGAATCTTTATATAGTCAACGACTACGGGGTTATCCACAAGGTAGTTCCCGGCACAACGGCTCCCAGCACCATGTCCATTTACGCCGGGAATGACGCCGCGGGATTCTCGGCGAACGGTACTCTTGCGACTGCCGCATTTTTTGATGAGCCGACCGGCGCGGCGCTCGACGCTTCCGGCAATCTTTACTTCTCCGATCAGAACAACTGTGTGGTTCGGGAAATCGTTGCTTCGAGTGGGGTCGTCAACACAGTGGCTGGAACACCAGGCGTATGCAGTTATTCGGGAGACAACGGCCCAGCAACGAGCGCCCAACTTAATTTCCCCCAAGGCGTGGCGATTGACGGTTCCGGAAATCTTTATATCGCAGACATTGGTAACAGCGTCGTTCGCCGCGTTAGCTCGAGTGGAACGATTACGACCTATGCCGGCACGCCCCAAAGTTCGGGATTTCCAACAAACGGCGCTTTGGCAACGTCGACCCTGCTCAATGGCCCGGAAGCACTTGCCGCCGATACGAGTGGAAATCTTTTCATTGCTGATCAGTACGACAATGTGATTTGTCGTGTGGATGCCAGTTCGAAAGCGCTCACGATCGTGGCCGGAACAGGCACCTTCGGCTTCAGCGGCGACGGTGGGCCGGCGACGTCGGCAACGATGAGGGCGCCAGACGGTGTGGCAGTGGATAGTGCAGGAAACATTTACATATCCGATTCTGAAAATGCGGTCGTTCGAGAAGTGTTCGCTTCTGGCCCAAATGCGGGGGAAATTCAGACGATCGTCGGAACCACTACGTTCGGATTTAACGGCGACGGAGCTGCAACCGCGATCGAGCTGACCAACCCTTCCGGACTGTTCGTTGATTCCGCCACCGGCAACCTCTGGATCGGAGACTTCTGGAGTGATCGAGTTCGCCTGTACACGGCGAGCACGAAGACAGTTTCGACGGTGGTCGGGAACGGCTTAGTGGGCGATGGGGGAGCGGCGACGAGCGCCAGCTTGTACGAACCACGGAGTCCCGCGCTGGATTCGCTAGGGAATCTATACATCGTGGACGCGTTCAACAGTCGAATCCGTGAAGTTACGGCCTCGAACCAAACCATATCGACTGTAGTGGGAAATGGGATTCCTTGTGCGTTTCCAACCGACGCCTGCGGCGATGGCGGATCTCCGACCCTGGCCTCGGTCTTTATCCCGCGCACAGTCACAGTCGAGGCCTCGGGGAACCTGCTGATTGGGGACGGGGGTGATAATAGAGTTCGCCAGGTGGCCGCGGGGATCATCACGACGATTGCGGGAACCGGGAATCAATGCACGACTGCGACGTTGCCGTGCGGCGATGGTGGTCCAGCAACCAGCGCCTCGCTTTTCGACCCTCGGGCAGCGGTCGTCGATTCTAACGGAAATATCTATTTCACGGATTCTCAAGATAACCGCATCCGTCGCATCGATGCGACGACAAAAATTATCACTACGGTTGCAGGGAACGGACCTGATGGGAACGCACCCGTGGGATGTCCGGGAAGTTACACCGGCGATGGAGGGCCGGCAGTTGACGCCACGCTAGGTTGTCCGCTAGGCCTGGACATCGATTCAAACGGCAACCTGTACGTCTCCGACACCTACAATAATCGAATCCGCAAAATCGACGCCACAACTCAGATCATTACAACCGTCGCTGGGAACGGGGCTCAGGGGTTTTCGGGTGATAACGGATTGGCCACAAGCGCAATGCTGAATATCCCCAACAGAGTTTCTGTGAACGCCGCAGGGAATTTCTTTATCTCCGACACGGGTAATGAACGGATCCGGCGCGTGGAGGGAACGACCGGTATTATCACGACGTTTGCGGGAAATGGGAGCTTCGGATTCAGCGGCGATGGCGGTCCAGCGTTGTCAGCCAGCTTTGCTACGCCCACTGGAGTCGTCGTAGACAATCTCGGCGACATGTACGTGGGCGATTTGTATAACGACCGGATCAGGTTGGTACTCCTCAATCCCAACGTAACCCTCTCCAGTAGCACCGCGGCGTTTTCAAACCAACCCATCAATATGAGCGCAACTCTGCCGGTGACGGTGACTAACTCCGGAGACGCACCCTTAACGATTACGAGCATCGCGATCAGTTCTGGCGCGTTTTCGCTTTCCGCGAATCCCTGCCCTGCGGCGCCTACGACGCTGGCGGTCGGCGCGCAGTGCGTGCTCCAGATTGCGTTTATGCCAACACAGTTTATCGCTTACACCGGAACGATTACGATCTCGGACAATGGCCCGACGTCTGGAAGCCAGCAGATAATCAACGTCTCGGGAACGGGCGCTGCGGCGCTTACTGTTCAGGTGACAGCCGGGACCGGAAGCGTCACCAGTTCGCCTGCCGGGATCACTGCTTGCGCGACAACTTGCACAGCCAACTTCACGGGCAATAGCTCAGTCATACTGACAGCAGCGCCGGGCACGAACTTTACGTTTTCTGGTTTCACGAACTGTGCGTCGACGGGTGCTCTGACTTGTTCGGTGACAATGAGCGCAGCCGAAACCGTCACGGCCGCTTTTACGAGTTCGGGAGGCGGACCCGCACCAGTACTTGCAATTGCAAAAACGCATACCGGGAACTTCACGCAAGGACAACAGGGAGCGACGTACACAGTCACCGTTTCGAATGGAGCGAATGGCGGCCCCACGACCGGGACTGTAACCGTGACAGACACGATTCCGACGGGGTTGACGCTGGTGTCCATGGCGGGAACAGGCTGGACATGCGCAACGAACAGCTGCACGCGCGGCGATGTCTTGCTTGCGGGCGCGAGTTATCCAGCAATTACGGTGACTGTGAATGTCGCGAGCAACGCGGCGGCATCTGTGACGAATTCGGTCAGCGTGTCGGGAGGAGGATCGGCGACAGCTAACGCCACAAACCCGACGACGATCACGACTTCGGGCGGGGGAGGCGGCAGCGGAATCGCGACTGTTACTCCGAACCCGTTGGCGTTCGGAGGAGTGCAAGCCGGCAATTCGAGTGCGTTATCGTTCACGCTTCAGAATACGGGCACGGGCCCATTGGGAAGCATCGCTTTTTCGGTGACCAACCCGGATTACGCGATTACGACCAACACATGCGCTACCACTCTTGCTGCCGGTTCTGCGCCTTGCACGATTACTGTGACCTTTACGCCCAGCTTCCAGGCTCCGGATACGGGGGCGGTCGTGATTACCGATGACAGCTCAGCCGGGCCAACAACCGAATTGCTTTCGGGCGCGGGAGTTGGACCGATCTACGTGCTGCCGTTCGAGATGTTCTACGACGGAATAACACCGGGGACGATTAGCCCGGCACAAACGGCCACGCTGTTTAACACGACAGATACAGGACTATCCGTCACCGGAGTAACGTTCGTAGGAAATGCCGCTTCGGATTTCTCGGTGACCAGCAATGGGTGCGGCGACGGTGCCGATCCGAGTTGCCCGATCGGGGTTGCGTTCACTCCTTCGACGACTGTGCTGGGACCGCGGACGGCGGACCTGACAATCGCAACAAACGGGGGAGGTCCCTTCGTAAGTCACCTGACGGGAAACGGGGCGATTCGGCATCTACCGGGATTCACCGGGAATTCTTTCCCTCCGAACGACGACGACTCAACGAGCGCGGTCAACCTGCCGTTCTCGATGAATTTCTTTGGCACTACTTACACTCAGTTGTATGTGAACAACAACGGGAACGTGACTTTTGGTGAGGCGTTTGGGACCTATACGCCCTTCGGTCTGACCGGAAATATCGGAGTCCCGATCATCGCACCGTTCTTCGCTGACGTGTACACCCTTACGCCCGGTTCCGACGTGGTGCACTACGGAGTGGACACGGTGAACGGCCAGCAAGCTTTTGGAGTCAACTGGGAAAACGTGGCTTACTTTGCCGAGCCAGATGGTGAAGATTGTCCTCCGGCAATACTGCTGAATAGCTTCCAGCTCATCGTGATTTCCCGTCCCGACACCGGGGCCGGGAACTTCGACATGGAATTCAATTACGACAAGATACAGTGGGAAACCGGAAGCGCCAGCGGCGGTACATGTGGCTTGGGTGGTTCTTCGGCGGCTGTGGGCTATTCAAACGGTACGGGAGACGCGGGAACAAACTTTCAGCTCCCGGGTTCGCTGGTGAATGGGGCACTGCTCGATGTACCCACCGCCGCGGGATTCCCCGGACTGATCCACTCGGACCTCAGCTCCACGATGCTGGGCCGATATGAATTCCAGGTGAGAAACGGAGCGGTGCAGTCGGCGGATCTCGGTCTGACAATGACTCAGTCGGCCAACCCGGTTCCGGCGGGCTCGAACCAGACTTACACGCTTACGGTGACAAATGCCGGACCCAGCGACGCGACGAATACGACTGTGTCGGATACGTTGCCGACGAATGCCACGCTGGTGTCAGCTACGCCCTCACAAGGGGCGGCTTGCACTACGGCGGCGGTTGTCGTCTGCAATTTGGGCACGGTGGCGAACGCGGGCACGGCGACGGTGACGATTGTGGTCACCGTGAATGCGGGAGCGACGGGAACGCTGGTGAACAACGCGAGCGTTACGTCGGACCTGCCGGATCCGAATCCGGGCAACAACACAGCCAGCGCGAGCGCGACAATTGGGGCGAGTACCAACGTCCTGCTCACAATAACCCTTGGAGGAAACGGAACAGGAACGGTGAGGAGCACTCCGGCCGGCATTAATTGTGGTGCGACGTGTTCATTCAGCTTCGCCAGCGGCACTACGGTCGTGTTGACAGCTACGGCTTCTGACGGGTCAACCTTCTCGGGTTGGGGCGCGGGACCCTGCGAAGGGACGGGCACTTGCACGTTTACGATTACAACAGCCACGACCGTTGTGGCCAATTTCGCTCAGAGTACGAACAATTTCACTTTGAGTGTAAACGAGGCGGGCACGGGAACGGGCACGGTGACGAGTAGCCCCGCGGGGATCAATTGCCCGACGACGTGTTCGGCGAGTTTTACGAGCGGTCAGGTAGTCACACTAACGGCGACGGCGGCGAATGGATCGACGTTTGCCGGCTGGAGCGGAGTGGCAGGATGCCCGGGAACGGGTACATGCACTGTGACAGTGAGCGCGGCCGTAACTGTGACCGCGACGTTTAACAGCAGTTCTCCAGTGATTATCACAGTTGCTCCGGGAAGTCCTTCGACTGTGGTTACTTCGCCCGGAAGCAGCGCGGTGTTTGGATTGACGCTAACCGGAACGGCAGGCACGACCGGGACGGTACAGCTCGGATGCACCAGTTCGTCGCAGGACATCACGTGCAACATTGTGCCGAGTTCAATCGTGTTGACCGGAACGGCGGTTAACGTAGCGATCGTCGTGCAGACATTCTGTAAAGGAGCGGTTCCGGGATTCAGACCGTTGCCAGGCGGCTTCGCAGGCGGATTGGCGATGCTGCTGGCGAGCATGTCGCTCTGCGGAGCAATGTGGACGATCAAACGGCGTCCGCGATTGGCGCTTTCATTTGGGGTGCTGATCCTGATCGCGGTCGGAATGTCGGCATGCAGCAGTTTGCCGACATCGCCGAGCGGACAGGCAACGCCGCCGGGATCGTATCCGTTGGTTGTGACTGCGACGGCGCCGAACGGAGCGAAATCCAGCGTCAACCTGGTGCTGAAGGTGCAATAGCGGAATAGGGAGTTCAATTTTCCGGGTGACGGTTACGCTGGAGTGACGCTGAAGATGTGGGCTTGAAAGCCTTCCAGGCGTACGAACAGGCCGAGGTTGTGGAGTTCGTCTCCGGCGCGGTCGTAGCGGACGTTGTTTAGTTCGTCGCTAAAGACATACTGCAGCGCGGGAGAAACGCGTTCTCCCAAATGGACGCGTCCTTGCGAAGCGCCTGCCGCCAGATTCACTGCGATTATTTTCCAGGCTTTCTTCGATCTCCATTCGTACACGAGAAGTCCGGCGGGTGAGGTGTAGCCTTCCGCGGCGACTTCGAGTGCGCTCCAATTCCCGTGGTGATAAACATCTTCACGCGTGAGGCTGAGAATTTTCTGGAAGAACGCGAGACTGTAAGGATCGGAAGGCTCGTCCGCAGCCAGGCGCAAAGTGATCGGCAGGCGAATTTTGCATCCTTCGAGTTCGCCCTGCTGATAGAAGCGCATTCCGGGTAGAGTTCCCATCAATGTTCCTACGGCGGGCAGGTGGTCGTTAGGAATTACTTCGGCCCGGCGAGGTTCGTCGTGATTCTCGAGGAAGCGCGCGTAGTGAGTTTGTTGATCGCCAATGCCGGATAATCGGGATTGGACCGCGCCTACATCTGCGTTGCGCACGGCATCGTAAAGAATTTTATCGTAGGCCAGCGAGAATCCCAGATCGATGAGCCGCGGCTCGGTGCCCCAGTATGCCTCGGCGAGCAAAATCAGATTGGGAGCCGCTTCGCGCGCTTCGGTCCAAAACTCTTTTGCCGGCTGCGGGATATTTCCCAAAAGATCCGCCCAGCCTTTTTCGAAGATATCGTTCAGCTGGAGCATGGCCATATCGCAGCGAACTCCGTCGCAATGCTTAGCGATGTTGGCCAGTTGCGCGAGATGTGCGGCGCGCATATTCGGCTGGAAATGA
>Ga0302310_10000609_pt1 | contig 32610 bp, 29 predicted proteins | sample III_Palsa_N1_2_FD_200451 | JGI IMG/M metagenome (GOLD analysis project Ga0302310, IMG submission 200451) | Peat permafrost microbial communities from Stordalen Mire near Abisko, Sweden - III_Palsa_N1_2 | ecosystem: Environmental > Terrestrial > Soil > Palsa > Peat permafrost | place: Sweden...
GATCGTCGATGTCGCTGCCTTGATCGAGGAGCGAACTGGCGTGAACTATAGCATCTCGGGGGCGCACCGGCTCATGCAGACGATGGGCTTGTCGTATCAAAAGACCCGGCCCAGCCACCCCAAGGCCGACCCGAAGGCACGTGAGCGTTTTAAAAAAGCCTCCCGGCCGAGCTGAAGCGGATCGAGCGTGAATGTGCGAACGGCCGTACCGTGGAGCTATGGTTCCAAGATGAGGCCCGCGTCGGCCAAATCGGCCGTACCGGCCGCGTCTGGTACGATCGCGGCGTCCGCCCGCGCGGGCTCCGCGACATGCGCCACGATGCAGCCTGGATCTTCGGCGCCATCTGCCCGGAGCGCGATACCGGGGTCGCGCTCGTCCTGCCCGAGGCAACCGTGCCAGCCATGCAGGCGCTGATCGACGAACTTGAAAGCCAGTTGCCCGCCGACCGCCATGCCGTGCTCGTCATGGATCGCGCCGGCTGGCACATCGCCGCCAAGCTCACCTGGCCCGAAACCATCACGCCGCTGCACCTGCCGTCCTACAGCCCAGAACTCATTCCGATCGAGCGGGTCTGGCTGTATCTACGCGAGCGTTTCCTCAGCCACCGCCTGTTCGACACCGTCGACGCCATCGTCGATGCATGCTGCGACGCCTGGAACGCCCTCCTGGGCGAAACTGGACGCGTCGCAAGCCTCGGTCGCTACGGCTACCTATGACCGGTCAGTCTTTCGAGGAAACGGTATGACGCGCTCGTAGATCGGCCCGCCAGTTTTCCTCGACAGATTTGGCAATCGCGGGCGCGAGGGTCGAATCTCGGCGTTGCGACCGCATAGCCGGATGCGCCGCACAGTCGGCCCTCGGCGATCTCGGCGATGAGCGGCTTAGGGGGGGCGCCCGGGCGTGCTATAATCTTGGTCAAATGCATAGCGCGGCTATTGCACTGCGCCGCTGGCGGGGCTGCGAATGCATTCCTTCCTGCCGACCGATCAGGCGATGGGAGGCTGATGACGTTGTAAGCGGTATGCCGCTCAACAAGGCTTTGAAAGAGTGACTTGCATCCTTCGCCTATGGCAGCGCCACAAGCGCGAACGTCGGCTGGCCGTGCTATGGTGGCGACAGAGGTTCCAGGGGGTCGGTCTTGACGGATTTTCGTTTTCTGCACGCTGCCGACATCCATCTCGATAGCCCTCTCCATGGTCTGTCCAACTACGACGGTCTCCCGGCTGAGGGTATTCGCGGCGCTACGCGCTCGGCGTTCGACAATCTCGTCCAATTTGCCGTCGACGAAGTTGTCGATTTCGTCGTGATTGCAGGCGACCTGTTCGATGGCGACTGGCGCGACATGGCGACCGGCCTGTATTTCGCTCGCGCGATGGGCAAGCTCGATCGCGCCAGCATCCCCGCCTTCATCCTGGCCGGCAATCACGACGCGGCCTCGGTTATCAGCCGTACCGTTCCCTGGCCGGCCAATGTTTACCAATTCGACAGCCGTCGCCCGAAGACGCATCGTATCGCGGACCTGGCGGTTGCCCTTCACGGCCAGAGCTTTTCCTCGCCGGCCGTCACCGACAATATGGTGCTCGGCTATCCGCCCGCCGACCCCCATGCCTTCAACATTGGTGTCCTGCACACAGCGCTGGCCGGTCGGCAGGGGCACGCTAATTATGCACCCTGCAGCGTCGAGGATCTCCGCGCCAAGGGCTACGACTATTGGGCGCTGGGGCATGTCCATGAGTTCGAGATTGTCGCCCGGGATCCCTATGTCGTATTTCCCGGAAACGTGCAGGGTCGCACGATCCGCGAGACCGGGCCGAAGGGCGCCGTCCTTGTGACTGTGTCCGACCGCGAGGTGACGTCGGTCGAGCGTGTCGAACTCGACGTAATCCGGTGGGTCCGCGCAGAGGTCGACTGTTCGGACGCCGATGTCGATGACGTGCCCGACCGCATCCGTAGCGCGCTGACCCGTCATCATATGGAAAACGGCTCCGGGCGTCCGCTCATCGCCCGCATCCAAGTGACCGGCGAAACGGAATCCGCCGGCGCCCTCCATGACCGTGTCTCGGTGCTCCGGGACGATGCGCGCGCGATCGCCGCCTCGATCTCGCCTGATCTTTTCGTGGAAAAGCTGAAAGTGCTGGCAACCGAGCCGGTGCGCGAGGATCACGGTTTTGTCGGGGACGACTTCACCGTGCTCATCGAGGAAGCGGCCGCGGACCCTGGACTAGCCGAGGCCTTGGCCGAAGATCTGGACCGGTTCCTGGCGGCAAGCGAGGCGATCCTCGGATCACCGGACGAGGGTGGATTTCGAACCGCCGCCTCGCAAGGCGACTGGACGACGGTGCTCAGCACCGCAGCTTCGGCGCTACGCTCCCGCCTGACCGGGGAGGCCTGATCGATGCGCTTCGCCCGCCTCTCGCTCGAACGCTACGGACGTTTCGAGAATTGCGAACTCGATTTCAGAGCGGGATCGCCCGACCTTCACGTGATCTACGGCGCCAACGAAGCCGGCAAGACCACTTCGCTTGCGGCGGTTTCGGACCTGCTGTTCGGGTTTCCGACGCGGTCGCCCTACAACTTCATCTTCGACTATTCGCTACTCCGAGTCGGCGCTTCGCTGGAAGATGGGCCACGAACCCTGGTGTGCCGCCGGAAGAAGGGATCGGCCGGCACGTTGCTCGACGCGGATGACACCGTCATTGACGAGGCACCTCTTCTGGCCATGCTGAAGGGCCAGACGCGCGACACATTCGGGCTGGCATTCAGCCTGGACCAGGAGGCGCTTCGCTCGGGTGGCAAGGCGATGGTCGAGGCGCGCAATGATGTCGGACGAGCGTTGTTCGCGGCGGGCTCGGGTCTCACCGGCGTCGCCAACAAGCTGAAGGACCTCGAGCGCGAGTCCGATGCCATCTGGGCGCCGACCGCGGCCGCCCGCCGAAGCTTCACCCAGGCCCACCGCGATCTCCAGGAGCATTCGCGAACCGTCAGGGATACGGCGCTCAAGCCCAAGACATGGTTGGATGCCAAAGCCGCCAGTGGCGATGCAGAAGCTGCGCTTAAGCGCGCGCGTGGTGAGCGTGACGGTGTCCTTATCCAACTCGGTGCTGCCGAGCGCCTCCGGCGCCTCGCGCCGCTGATGACACAGCGCCAGGAGCAGCTGACCGCGCTTGTCTCGTATGAAGCAACGGTCGAGCTCGGCAAACAGCGTGAGGACGCCGCCGAGATCGTCATCCAGGAGGCCGACGCCGCCGAACGCGCCAAGGCGATCGCGCTCAGGCTTCGGGACGAGGCGGAAGAACGGATTTCCAAGGTCGCGGCGGCGCCTGCCACGCTCGCGGAGGCCGACGAGATCGACGAACTCGTGTCAGGCTCCGGGGCGATCGAGAAGGCAACACGCGAGCTTGTCGGGGTCAGGACCGACCATGATGCGGCCGACAGGCTGGTCAAACGGCTGCGCCACGAGGCGGGCGCCAATGCGGACGCCGCGCCTCCCCGCGCCCTAGCCGCCAGTCTGCGCGATCTGTCGCAAAGTTATAGCGAACGTGCAGCCTTGCTGGGCCAGATCGCCGAGAGCGAGCAGGATCTGGACGAACGGCGCAACCGCGCTTTGCAAAAGCTTGAGGCACCGGAGGACGAGACCGCGATCGCGGCGGTCGAGGACGCGCTCGAGACGGCGCGCGGGCTCGGCGCCGATGTCGATGCACGCTGTGATGCGACCAAGAGAAAGGCCAGTTATGCACTGGAATCCTGTTCGCAGGCGCTCGCCCGATTGACCCCCTGGGCCGGCAGCATCGATGCACTGCGCGCCATCCCGAGGGTTCCATCCAGCGAAATTGATGACGTGCGGGCGGACATGCTCGATGCCGCCGCCGAAGTGCGCCGGGAAACCGAACAGATGCAGCGGTCCGCCGATGACGCCGCGGCGAAGGCGCTGGAGATCGAGGGCCTCTCTTCAGGTGGGGTCGTTTCGCCCGAGACGATCAGCGAGGCGCAGCAGGACCGGCAAAAACGGTGGGCGCCGCTGCGCGACCATATCCTGACCGGAGCCAAGCTCGGCGCTCCGGAAGTGGCGGTCTCCGAATATGAATCCGGCGTCGCTGTCGTCGACGAGAAGATGGAACTTCGTTTCACCCTGGCGGACGCGTCGACCCGTCTGGCAATCCTTGAACAGGATCGAGCCGCATCGGCGTTGCTCTCCACCCAGGGCAAAGCCCGGGCCGATGCCGCACAGCGGCGCTACGACAATATATTGGAGCGCTGGAAGCAGCGGCTGGTCGCCGTGGGACTGCCAGCTCTCGATCCAACCAGCTTCCGTGCTTGGCAGGCGGAGCGCGAGGCGACGGAGCAGGTTCACCGTGATCGGGACGCTCTGGTCTCGGATGCCGGACAACTTGCCGAGCGACGCGATGCCGCGGGCCTGACCCTGATGACCGCGCTCGCCGGCGCGACGGTCTACGCGCCGGGGCAACTGCTCGCGCCGCTCGTCGCGGCAGGCGAACGGCGCCGTCGCGAGGATGGGGAAGCGACGCAGCAGCGCCGGCTTGCCCGATCGGAGCTCGATCAGGTGGCGAGCGAGCGCGTATCTCTGGAACGGCGAAAGGCGCGGCTTGAGGGCGAGATTCGTGGGATCGCCGACGATTGGTCGGTAGCTCTCAGCGGCGCCGGTCTCGTCCTCGACCTGATGACCGCGGGGCCGGTTCTCGACCTGATCGACGAGCTACGCGAGGCAAACGCTACCGAAGTCCGGCTCCGGCAGCGGATCGAGACGATCGGGCGGGAAGCGCTTGATCATTCGACGCGGATCAATGCCGTCGCAGACCGGATCGGGGTTGCAGCGGCCGAGACGCCCGTGCGCCTGCGCGCGTTGCGGGAGCTGTTGGGGGAAGCCCGCTCGGCAGCGCGTCTGCTTGAAGAGCTCGAAGCCGAGCGGGACCGGCGCGGTGGCGAGATGGACGAGCAGGACGCGAAGCTCGAGGCGGCCGCTGCCGCGCTCGCGCCTCTGCTCGCCGAGACGGGCGCGGCCGATCGTGCGGCGCTAGCATCCGCGATCGAGGCGTCGCGCGAGAGACGGCGGCTCGTCGAGAAGCTGCGCGAGACCGAGCATCTCATCATCGCCGGCGGTGACGGCCTCGGGCTGGAGGTGCTCGTGACCGCCGCGTCCGAACACATACCGGACCTCATTGCCGGGCAAGTTGCGACGTTGAATTCGACCCTCGCGCAGCTCAACGCGGACGTGGACGGGGCGGCAACCGCGCATGGCGAGGCAAAACGTGCCTTTGCCAGCCTCGATACAGGCGATGCGTCTGCCGCAGGCGCGGCGACCGCTGCCGAACAGGCTCGCGCCGAGCTCGAAGTGCTGGCGGAGCATTATATCCTCAAGCGTGCCCAGGCGGTGACGCTGAAATGGGCGATCGAGCAATATCGCGAGCGCCATCAGGACCCGCTTTTGCTGAGAGCGGGCGAACTCTTCTCGATGCTTACCGTCGAACGCTACATGACGCTCAGGGTCGACACCGATGGCGCGTCTCCCCGGCTGCTCGGGCTACGGAACGATGGGCGCACCATGGTCGAGGTGGGGGCCATGAGCGAGGGGACGACGGATCAACTCTTCCTGGCGCTACGACTGGCGGCGCTTGAACAGTCGGTCGTCGCGGGCACCAACCTGCCGTTCCTGGCGGACGACTTGTTCGTGAACTTCGACGATGAGCGCGCGGTCGCGGGCTTCAAGGTGCTGGCCGAGATCGCGCGGTCGACCCAGATCCTGTTCTTCACCCACCATCCGCATCTGGCCGCTCTCGCCAGGCAGGTCGTGGGTGCTGAATTCCATTCGGAGTGCTCACTTTAGGGGTTGGGGCCGAGGGAATACCGAGCTTTGCAGAACTGTGCGTTCATCAGGCGATCCCGAGCCGCAGAGTCGCGGACACGTCCTCGATCTGATCAGGCTTGACGCCGACGTCGGCCGCGATGCTTTCCCACCGTGCGACCGCCTCGGTCACCTCGCCCAGGACCGATCGCACCGTCTTTGCCGAGACACCGGCGACACGGCCGCCGGCGATCAGGTCGTCGAGGGTGAAGGCGTCGCGCTTGCCGCCCAGCGACATCTGGTGCTGCGCCGTCCAGTCCCCCTCGGGGTTATAGGAATAGGAGATGTCGAAGGCGGGCGAGAGCCGCCACTGGCCGTCGCGGTCCATCAGGAACGCGACGTTCTTGACGTGATCGTCTTGGTTGCGGGCGACGATGTTGAACAGCGCGCGCCGAAATTGCTGGTCGAGCTGGCTCTGCGGCAGCTCGAGCGCGCGCATCGCGGTGAAGGCCTGCTCATAGCTGTTGGCGCGGGCATTGTTGAGATCGAGGTGCGACAGGGCCGCGAGCGACTGCATATGTAGTTTGTCGCCGTCGTCGAGCCGGTCGAAGCGGCGGGTCATGAAGTGGCGGCGACCGCCTTCCTCGAAGAGCCGGCACTCGGCCATGTCGATCCCGGCCGCAGCCGCCATCAGAGAATAGGCATATTCGCGGGCACCGAAGCCTGCGGGATCGGCGAGGTCATGGTCCTTGTTGTTCGCGACACCGTCGAATTTCATGAGCCAGTAGCCAAAGCCGGCTGGTGCCTTGACCTGGCCCGACCGCACTTCGTTTGTCTCCGGATTCCAGGCGATGATGGCCTTGGCGCGCGCGCCGCCAGCGGAGGTGCCGACGCGCAGGATCTCACGCAGCGCTTCTGCCTTGTCGGCGCCGGCGAAGGTGACCTTCAGGTCCGCGCGGTGGACCAGCACTTCGGAGGCGAGGTTCACGAGCTCGTCGATCTGAATCCTCTCGGCCTTGCTCGATTTCGGTCCCTGAACGGGGGTGAATTCGAGCGCGCCCATGCCGCGGCTGCCGGTGTAGCAGAGCCGCTCGACCGCATTGAAGTCGCCCGGCGATCGACCCTGGGTGGCAAGCCACGCGTCGATCAGCGCATTACCATATTTGTCCGGCAGCGAGTCTGCGAGCAGGCCGGGCAGGCCGTGAAAGCTCTCGAGGGGCAAAGCGGGGAACCGGTAGATCTGGCCACCCAGCGGCATGCTGACCGGGGAGAGCTGGATACCGCTTTGCACGAAGGCAGGGTCATATTCGAAGCTTGCGATCCGTTCGCCATCGGGCAACGTGACCGCGCCGATGCGGCTTCCCCACAGCGACACCTCGGCCGTTGTCACTTCTTGTCCCCCCAGACCCAGCTTGAGGTGGTGGCCTTGCGGCCCTTACTGGTGTTCGCGCGTGTCCGCGCCTTCGTCTTCGTGCCGATCAGCTGCAGCGGCCGGACCGAGGCTTCGGGAATGAGCTGGTCGAGGTTGGCGGAGAGGCGGAGCGCGCGCAGGATCCGCAGCAGCTTTTCGAGCTGGATCGACGTACCGGCCTCGAGGCGCTCGATTGTCCGGGCAGAGACGCCCGCGGCCTCGGCAAGTTGGGGCTGGGTCAGGTTCATGCCGACACGATGCTTCTGCGCGCGTTCGCCCAGCTCCTCGAGCATGGTCGCTTCAGGCATGGTCGGGCTGAACTTCATAACTCGCCTTATATGGCGAGATGCCGGCTCTTGGCAACGTTTTCTCGCCATAAGCGACGAGCTGGAGATTTTTTTGAAACAAGGCGACATCTCGTCTATAGTGGCGAGATATTGCCTATTTAAGGCATAGGGCGCCATCTCTGGCGAGTTATGCACCTAATGCAACAGCCGCCAAGCATCGAGGGACGGGCGTGACCGGTGTCGCCATTTCGGCAATGGCACCTGTCATGAGCTCCCGATCGGGCGCCCGCGAGCAGGCGGGATCTGTGCGCGACGCATCGCCAGCCAGCGCCAGCGTCTGACACCGGCAGCCGCCCCAATCGATCTCGCGCCGATCACAAGTCCGACAAGGCTCCGGCATCCAGTCTGTCCCCCGGAACCTGGCGAACGCCTCGGAGCCCGACCAGAGCGCGGCGAGCGACGTTTCGCGCACCGACGGGAAGACCATGTCCCGGATCGACTCGGCCGCATGGCAGGGCAGGCCCTTGCCAGATGGTGATATATTGATGATCCGCTGGCCCCACCCGCCCATGCAGGCTTTCGGGCGCTGGGCATAATAATCGGGGACGACGTAGTCGATCGCGATCCGGCCGCTCAGCCGCGCGCGTGCCGTCTCGACCAGATCCGTTACCTGATCGAGCTGCGCGCGGGAGGGGAGCAGCGATGATCGGTTGAGCAGTCCCCAGCCATAATATTGGACGTGCGCGATCTCGATCCGCTCGGCCTTCAGATCCTCGGCGAGCGCGATCATTGCCGCGACATGGCCGGCATTGCCGTGGTGGATGACGAAGTTAGTGGTGGGCGGCAAATCCGATCCCTGGATCAGCGCCGCCGCCGCAAGCTTCTTGGCATGGCCGCCCTTATACCCGCCGAACCCATCGGCGCGAACCGCATCGCTGTCCTGGAAACTCAGCTGGATGTGGTCAATGCCCGCCTCGAGGATTGCCGCCATCCGCTCCGGCGTCAGAAGGACCCCGGAAGTGATGATGTTGGTATAGAGGCCGGCGCGATTGGCGTGCGCGACCATGATCTCGAGATCGCGGCGTGCCATCGGCTCGCCGCCTGAGAAATGGACCTGAAGAACGCCGAGCGCCGCAGCTTCGTCGAGGACGCGCAGCCAGTCGTCGGTCGAGAGTTCGGAGGCCGGCGGGTCGAGCGCCAGCGGATTGGAGCAGTAGGCGCATTGCAGCGGGCAGCGATGCGTCAGTTCGGCGATCAGGCCCAACGGCGGGGAGGGGGCGTCACAGGCTAAGAGCTCCTCGGGCAGAAAGATCGTCGAGCGTGCGGACGACGTCGCTGGCGATGACGTCGCGCGGCGCATCGAATCGCGCCGCCAGACCGTCGACGATCGTTGCTATGCTCCGTGTCCCATCCACCTGTTCAGGATTTCGGCCATGATTTCGTCTGGCTGGAACAGCTTCTCGGGCGCAAGCAGCATCCACTGCTCGCGCACCGAATCAAAGCGGAATTTCACGCCGCGCTTGAAGCGGGGTACCGCGCTTTCTTCCGTCATGCCGACACGAAAGCGCCGGGCGGGATGATGCCCGGCGCGACATAGGCGAGGTAGAGACCGTTCAGTTGCGACCAGAGAACGTCACATTTGAAGCGAAGCGCCGTGTTGGCGTGCCGCTTTACATAGGCGAGCGCGAAATCGCTGTCCTGCGGCGCTTGGGTGAGACGCGCCGTGAAATAGGCCAGCGTTTTCCTCGGTCACGAAGTCGTAGTTCGCGATCATCCCCGACACGCGTTCCGCAATTATCGTGGGCGAAAAGAGTTCGGTCAGTGATGAGGCGATCGCCGGATGGCGACGCGCCGGCCCACATCGACGCCGGCGAGTGCGGCGATCCCACCGTCCTGGCCGCTCAGGCTCATATGGCCCATGCGCAGGCCCGTCTTGGTCCCCAGGCCCGCGGTGACCATCTCGTCGTCGCGCCACAGTGTGCCGTCGAAGAACAGAAGATCGATGCCTGCCAGCTGCGCACGCAGATCGTCGGTCATGGCCGCGCAGCCGGGAAATATAGGCGAGCCGGTGCTCGCCATCCGAGATCATCGCGCCGACGGTGGTGCCGTCGGTGACGACCTGCTGGAATCCCGAACCTTCTCCCAGATAGAGCGGCACTTTGCCGGGAACCGCGAAAAGGCGCGCTGTGAGCCCGTCTTCCAAGTCGAAGGGCTGGTCGAGCGCGACCGTCCGGCGCTCGACTACGTCGCGTGCCAGAACCTCGAAGATCGGATTATTATCGAGGATCGCGTGGACCTCGGCGCTGGCCCGAAGCACGAAGGACTGCCGTTCGCGCAACGTGAGGAGGCCGGCGATCACGTCCACGTCGCCACCTGTCAGAAGAACAGACGCGATCGGTGTGGAGCGGAGGCCCCGATTCGGATGAAGGGCAGGGGTGCTGCCAATCTGTTCGCGCAGATCCGGTGAGGCGTTCAATAGATGCCAGCGCGCACCTCCTGCACTGATGGCGAGACCCGCCTGAGTGCGGGGCCGCACGGCCGCATCGCTGGACCGCGCGGCGCGATGCCGGCGAGTTGCAGTTCCACTGGGGGAAGCCGCCGGCGGCGGCGGCCCCCAGGACAATGGCTTCCACGGATGGGTCTAGGCGCTGAGTTCCGCGCGGGCATAGCAGTTGATCTCCGCACCCAGCGCGATCTCGACGAAGTTCGGCGTCTTCCAGCTCATAACGACTCTGCTAAAGCGTGCGGATGCACGACGCGAAGATCGGCGTATTCCTGCCGAGGTCAATAGGCCGAAGGCACTAGGCGTTCCCCGAACGCGCTCATTTGATACACGCTTCTGCGTACAGGATCCGATCGCGCCACGATCGGTCGAAATCACGTTTGCCGCACTTGGCCGCGTCGAATTGTTGCTTTTCTATACCGATACGACCATCAGTAGACGAGGAAATGGCAGCAGGGTGACCCCGTTGGAAAAGGGCGGGTAAGCAGTTTCGATAAGCTGCTGGTAACGAGCAAGAAAGACAGAACGCTCCTCCTCGTCCAGCCGATCCAGAAAGGGGCGCAATGCTGTGCCTTTGAACCATTCCACAACGCCAATTGGACCTTGCGGAAGTTCATGGAAATAGGTGGTACGCCATATGTCGATGGTACGTGCCCGCGTATGAAGAAATTCATAATACCATCCTGCAGCATGCCGATTGTCGTGGGCGCCCGTGGCACCCAAGAGCTTTTGTGCCCAAGGCGCTTGGACGGCTACTTCGCGCATCAACTGATGCGCTGGCTCCTCCCAATTGTCGGGTATCTGTATCGCGAGCCGACCCTTTGATGCCAGCTTGTCCAGCAACGTCGGGATCACGAGCGCATGATCGGGTACCCATTGTAGCGCCGCATTGGCCAAAATCAGATCGAAGGGTCCGGGTTCCTCCCAGCCAGTAATATCGGCGACATCGAAACGTACGTTCGGCAGGCGCACGCGCGCCGCGTCGATCATCGCCGGGGAGTTGTCGATACCGAGAACCGAGGCCTCCGGGCACCATTCGTGCAGCAACTCTGTTGAATTACCTGGGCCGCAGCCAATATCGGCCGCGATACGCACTTCCGTAGGCGATACCGCAGCGAGCAGGTCACGAACTGGCCGATTTCGTTCGGTTTCAAACTTACTGTATTGTTCAGCAGACCAGTTCATCGACGATCCTCGCTCTTAGTCAAAGCCGTGCACACACACCGCTCTCGGCCCTAGGGCCGCACGGAACGACCGAACCACAGGTTATAGCAAGTCGTATCCTTCTGAGGCTAGGGGCGCATCGATCCCGTCAAGCGCAGCGATAGCTCATCGCGACCGCGCGGTTTCCGCCTATATACTTCGTCTTTGCGGGAAAGGCACAGATTGGCCGGCTAATTCTTCCGCTGGCCGAATTGAGGACAATATCGCTTGGGGCTTGATCCTTTTCGACCCAATTTACTAATTTCGAGAACAACTGGTCCGGTGCAGGCAATGGTGCTTCGGCAGCGGGGCTCACCCCCGGCAGGCCATCGACGGAACCAATTCCATGACAGTGGCCCATTCCAGGAATCTGATAATACCGATAGAACTGCTGGAGCCGATCATAACCGCCCATCCTTTGCGCGACGCGCGCATAGTAGTTTGTTGAACCTTGGCTAAAGATCACCTGATCCGCGAGGCCGTGATATTGAATCAGCTTGCCGCCACGAGCGCGGAAAGCACGTAGATCCGGGTCGTCACTGTTAATGTTGCCGAAGCGCAATTGCATCGACTGGCCGAGTGCTTGTGCGCGAGCAAGATCGGCATAGCTAAGCAACTTCCAGCCGTCCGCGCCATTGCCGGTCTTGTTGCGCAATTCGGAGCTCGCGATGGTCGACTTTTGCATTTCCAACGCTATCTGATTGGTCGAGATCGAAAAGGGGGCGGGCGCGCCCTCGCGTGACGCCGCCAGGGCGAGCATCCCACCCAATTGGGTGCCTCTCGTCACGCCATACCAAAGCTGTCGTGCCTGCAGATGGTCGGAAACGCCGTTGTCTCGAAACGGATCTGGAACGCTTCCGTCAACGGTCTGGCCGTACCACATTTTGTTGATCGCTAAGGCTTGCTTAGTTGTCACGCACGCCTCACTGCCATTGACACCGCCGTCGGCCTCGCAAAGTATCGTGCGATCTCGCGTCGGATCATAGCGACATTGCGCGGGATCAGTGATGAAACCGTCGTGCTGCCCGTTCAGCCCTGTGTCGCAAGCGCTGACCGCAGCCGCCGACACGAGCTTGAGCTGGGCTTCGCTCAAAACCTTTCCTTCGAGATCGCGCTGCATTACGACCTGGGGATAGAGCTCCGCGGTGATAAAGCGTGTCCAGTTTATCGCCGGGCTTCCAGCGAGGATGCCGTCAAAATCGGCCGGGTAGGCCTGCGCTTCCTTGAGGCCCTGGCGCCCTCCGGTCGAACAGCCGTCCCAATAGGCGAAGCGTACGGGAACGCCGTAGTAGATTTTCGCTAACCCCTTGGCCTTGAGGACCATTTCGTGAACCGCACGACTGGAAAAGTCTTTCCATCCCTGCCCGTTCACGCTCCCATCGGGTTTCATGGCGAAGGATCCTTCGATCATCGACAGTGCCGGGCCCCTGCCGACATGACCGCCGTCCGTTACCGTGCTGATTGATCCCTCCGTTGCCGCGATCGCGCCGGCCCATTGTCCATCGCCTGACGTCCCGAGCGCGGTCAAGGAGCTGATGCTCTGCAGGCCAACGAACCCGCCGCCCCCCAAAGCGTGTATGCGCCCGGTCCAGTTGCTGGGGGCGGGCAGCCATATCTCGATGCCGATGCCCTTCGACGTCGACGGCGCGTCAGCGGGACCAGGATTGCCGGGCCCGACATTGAGTTTGATCATACAAACATCGTGGGCGGCGATCACGCCGGAGCGCTTGTCACCGAGATGCAGATCATCGCCCGCATGAAAGGCCTTCACCATCGTCACTTGCGTTTGGGCATCGGGATGGAACCCGATCTTCAGCGAGTCGTCGCACCCGATCCCGGGCGGCGGGGTAACGGTCCCAGCCGCGATCGGCGGTGGCGGCGACGGACTGCGGGGCGCTTCGCCGCCCGCCAAAGCAAGCGTGGTGCCCGAGAAGCCTGCAATGGAGCTTAGCAAGATTGCCTTCTTCATAGCGTTTGTCTCCGATCACGGCTCCGCTGGCGTTAGGTCCTCGCGGGGACGATCGGGAGGAGGACGCGCGATGGATGCGCCTCGTCATGCAAGATCGTCTGATGTGCGACCCTCGCATCCGTGAGCGTGGCCGAGCTCTGATCCCAGATATTCAGATTACGCGCCCAGCGCGGGAAGGAACTGCTCGTCACATGCAGGCGTAGCCGGTGTCCAGCCTTGAAGAGGTTGCTTGTAGGGGTCATCTCAATGCGGAATAGCGTCGGCTCGCCCGGCTCGAGCGGTCCTCCTGAACGACGACCGGCTGGGTCGTCGCGATAGCGTCCCCGCAAGATGCCATCAGCAAGGTTCCACGCCTTGCCATCAGGTTGCACATCAACCAGCCGTGCAACAAAATCCGTATCCTCGACATCGGTTTGAACCCAGAGCTCGACGACAACGTTGCCCGTGACCTCTAGGGCTTCGGTGAAAACGTCGGATGTGTAGATAAGCACATCGTCGCGCTGCTCGATCGAATGCTGATCGCGCGGACCGGCGAGCTCGGTCAAACCGAGGTTTGCGCCGCCACAAGTCGGAACCGGGCGGGCGGGATCGTACGTGTATCTGTCTGCTGGCGATGGTTTGGGCTGGGGCCCGATTACGCCGTCACCGGAAACACTATTTGCGAGACCCCCGCTGCCGAGGTACCACGGCGTCACGATTGTGCGTGCGATTGGCCACTCCCGTTCATCGCGCCACCGGTTGGCGCCCATTACAAAGATTCTTACAGGTGGCTGTGACGGCTCCGCGTCCGGATTTATCTGTTCTTTGAAAAAGCTGACCATCTCGCCACGCTGTCCGCCCGCGCCGAATGCGCCGGGCGTCGATCCCATGCCGAAATTGCGTTCGCCGACAACAGGCATCTGTCCGCCGTGGGTCCAAGGTCCGACCACAAGACGCGTTCGTTCGCGCGCCACTTTGCTACCACCTCCAGACCTCATCCCGACAAATTGGTCAATCGGTCCCTGGACAAAGTAATCGTACCAGCCGCCGCAGACCAGCGCGGGCACTTGGATCTCGCCATAGTCCTGCCAGCGGCTCAGAGCTTGTAACATGGCATCGTCGCCATCTGGTCCGGACGCAATGAGATCAAGCAGCGGCCGGCCGACGCTGTTACGAGTCAGCGGAGCGAAACCATCTAACGGGAGGCTTGCGAAACCGTCCGCGTCAAGCTCGTCCATATCGCCCATCAGCCCCATTAGCGCACGCATCAGCTCTTGTGGGTCTTCGGCGTGGCGGCGGACTATGATGTCGGCCCCTATTAGCATGAACCAAGCAGCGATACCCGACAGTTCGAGCACACCGCCCCGAAAGAATAGGCTGCGCCATGGCAAACTCGGGGACTGATTGGGAGCAATCGCTCGCAGAGCCGGGGCCTGTGCTACAGCTGCCGACCATTGCACCATGCCATGATAGGATGACCCGGTCGTGAAGACGTCACCGGTCGACGTGGGAAGTGCCGCCGCCCAGGCGATGGTCTCCAGGCCATCCTTTTCGTCATTAACGAACGGGACATAGTCACCGCCGCCCTGGGACGCAAAACGGCCGCGAAGGTCGACGGTCACGACTACATAGCCAGCTCGCGCCAGCGCACAGGCATCCACCATCGGATCTGTTACAGCACCGCTGTCCTTGCCATAGGGCGTCCGAACAACGATTACGGGCCAGCGCCCCACGCCGGCGGGACGCGCGATATTAGCGCGCAGCGTGACGCCGTCTGACATCGGTACGGCAATATCATAGTCCAACACCAGCCCGTGCGGAGCGACGGCATGACCGAGCGCTAAGTCGTCCTGCGGCACAAGAAAATACTCCAAGAATGAGGGGCGACAAATGTAGGGCAGCTAGAAGATTACGCCGTCATAGCAGGCCGCGGCATTGATTACAGTTTCCCTCTTTTAGCGTGCAGCGCCGGTACCGAAGCGATATTTGAGCGAGGCACCGAACATTCGCGGCGGTGCATAATAGACAGCCGAGAAGCCAAAACCACCGCTGCCAGCGTCCATATAGTTGCTAGCGATCGTAGAAATGTATGTCTTGTTGGTGAGATTATTCACGAAGAGCGTTATGTCAAACGAACGGCCCATGACATTGTCCCATGTCACATTGGCATTGTAGACCGTGTACGCAGGAACGGTTCCCGCGGCAATGTCGGTTCCGAGTTCGAAGTTCTTTGCAGTGTAATAGAGGTTCCCGCCGACGTGGACCTCACCGACCGACGAATGCAATGGAATTTTGTAATCGATCGATGCGGTGACGGTGTTCTTGGGCGCAAGCGGAAACGGCGTGAGAGGGCAGAAATGGGTGGGATCCGGCGCGGTGGTCTCAACGTCCGCGGGGCAGGCGGCCGCCAACACCGCGGGAGTGTAGTTGAAGGATTTCACGTCGTATTTCGCGTCCAGGTACGCCCAGTTCGCAGTCAATGTAAGAGCGTGAAAAAGCTCAATGGTTTGTTCAAGCTCGATACCCTTGATTGTGGCCCGCGGGGCGTTGAAGATTGCGGCATAGGGAGCTTGCCCATCGCCCGGGGCAATCACCTGTGAGCGTTGAATCTGCTTGAAAATATCGTAGAAAGCCGAAACGTTCGTCCGCATTCGAACCGCCCCGGTCCCATAGGTCGCCTTGAGGCCAACTTCTTTGCTGAGATCGGTCTCCGGACCATAGCCGGGCACGGGCAGCGAGTTGGAGATCGAGGTGTTTACGCCACCCGGCCGATAGCCCTTCCTGAGGCTCGCATAGGCAAATAGACTGCGCGTGATCTGATAGTCGAGGCCAAGCGTATACGTGGTCACACTCGAGGATGTGCTGAAGGCTGTGCAGGGCGTGCGCAACAGGACGTTTATCGGCAATCCGCTTCCCGATGTACGGCACTGGCCATGTGGGATATCATCTAGTTGCGGAATTAGCCCAAGAGCCGGCACGGCAGACTCGAGATATTGCACCACCGAAGTAGTATTGCTGTCATGCGTCCGACGTATGCCAGCGTTGAGCTTTAACCCGTCAATGATTTTGACACCAACTTGAGCATAGCCCGCAGTGCTCCGTGTGCGCGTATAGCTACTTGACGATGAGAGAAGATCACCATCATATAGATAGGCGATCTGTTCATTAAGCCCAACCGGGTTGGCCCACTCGAAATAGCCCCCCGCAATATACTCCACACGGTCATTCAGGATTGAGCCGACGGCTTGGACCTCGTCGGTAATCTGCTCGCGATGCCCGGCGGCCCCAGGCTCGAAGGTACCGAGGGTGTAGCCAATCGCCGATGTGCCACCTAGGTCGCTTGAATTGGGATCGTCCGCTCGCTGATAACCAAAAATGTTTTTAAGAACAAGCGCCTTGGCTATATTCCAACTTGTTGTATTCACTATCCAGAGCGACTGACGTTTAATGAAATTGCCGTGGCGGTTTCCAAGGAATGGGTCGTCTGCACCCTGCACCGTCTTGCGTGGCCCGAGTGCATTCTGGAGAGCGAGCGCGGCTTGTAGGGCGGATGCCGAACAGCAGGCGTCCCATGGCGCTCCGGGGACAGCAGGTAGATCGAGAGGGTTCACGCCGGTCAAAATGGTCCCAAGCCCGTTGGTAGAGGCGTGACTATAGTTGACAATCGTGTAATTCTCGATGTTATCGGTTGGCTTGATAACAAGACTCGCCCGTACGGATTCGGAATGAAGATTGTCCAAATCGCGGCCATCAAATAGATTCTTTGTATAGCCGTCGCGGCGTGTTATATTGCCGGAGATACGGAACGAGACCCGATCTTCAAGGATCGGCAGCGTGACCGCTCCGTCGAACTGATGCAGGTTATAATTACCTAGCTGCAACTGCGCAAATCCGTCGAGCTCATTGCCAGGCTTGACCGGGCTCAGCAATATTGCGCCTCCGTCTGTGACACGACCGAAGAGAGTGCCTTGTGGGCCCTTTAGCACCTGGACATTCTGAAGGTCGAACAGTTGGCCGTCTGTGACACGCATCAGGGGCACTTCGGCGAAGTAAGGTACGACGGCCGGAAAAGTGGTCCCGTTGGTAAAGGACTGACCACGGATGCCGAAGTTGATTGCTCCGGCGTCCCCGCCTTGCTGATAGGTCAGTCCGGGAACCGCGCGCGAGAGATCCGATATATTACGAATCCCGAGCGTAGTCAGTTGTTGCGAGGTGACGACGTTGATCGTCACAGGGACGCGCTGCACGCTCTCTTCGCGTCGCCGAGCGGTCACGACGATATCTTGGAGCGGCGCGCCCGGTTGTGCCTCTCCTGTAGCTGTTTCAACCGGTGGCGGGGGGGGCGTTTGCGTTTGCGCCTGACTTTGTCCGACGCCGGATGGCGCCTGGGCCATAGCGGCGCTTGCCGTCAAACCACTGCAAAGAGCGGTCGCCCCAAAAAGAATGCGCCGCCCCGCGATCAGGTTCGGTTTCATGTCCCCTCCTCCTCTTATAATTGTTAAATCATCGCCGCCTTAATCGCGGCATCAAGCGATAATGGACGACGAGCGGACAGGCACGTGCTGTCACGTCGGCGACCACCGGTACGCACTAGTCTCCACGTTAATCGTCACATCACCTTTAGATCATCTAGACATATATGCAATCTGCAAAGCAGAATTTCGGCGACCTTTCATAGCTTATAAACGGGCCTGTCCAGGACACTCGCGAGAACATGTTTGCCGAACTCTGCTGCGCACTCGAGATTGGAAAGATGAGCGGCAGGCAGCATCACTAGGCGCGCATTTGCTATTGAACGAGCGAGAAGTTCGGAATGCCAGAGCGGCGTGGCTGGATCAGCGGTTCCTGCTATAACGAGCGTCGGAGCGGCGATCTTGTCAAGCACGGCTCGCAGATCCATATCCCTTATCGCCGCGCAACAACCAGCGTAGCCGACGGGACTCGTGTTCAGTAGAGATGCGCTTATCTGTTCGAGTTTTATCGACAGGCTTTCGCGATATGCGGGGGTGAACCAACGCTCGATCGTGCCATCAACAATAGCGACCATTCCTTGCGCCAGCACGACGCGGATGCGTTCGTCCCAGGCGGACGGCGGTGCCATCAGAGCCGAACTGTTACAAATGGCTAGCGAAAGCACCCGCTCGGGTGTCCTTGCTCCAAGCCATTGGGCGATCATCCCGCCAAGGGAAACTCCGCAAACGTGAGCCCGGTCGACTTGGAGCGCATCGAGCAGTTCCAACGCGTCGCGACCGAGACGGTCGATCCCATACGCGCCCTGCGGTGTGCCAGAACGGCCATGGCCGCGCGTATCATAACGCAATACGCGCAGGAATTGCGAAAACAGAGGAATTTGATCGTCCCACAAGGACATGTCGGTGCCGAGCGAATTCGATAGCAGCAGCACGGGAGCCGCTGATGGTCCATCTATACGAAACGCGATGTCGCACCCGTCGCCGGTGGTGATGGTCGCGATGCTCATACGCGCTCCAGCATCAGGCCTATGCCCTGACCCACACCAATGCACATGATGGCCATTGCATAGCGGCCGCCGCAACGATGGAGCTCTTCGACGGCGGTCATCACTATGCGCGCGCCTGACATTCCTAAAGGATGACCGAGGGCAATGGCACCGCCGTTGCGATTGACCCGCTCGTCGTCGGTATCGACATGCAGGTCGCGTAATGTAGCGATTGCCTGACTTGCGAAGGCCTCATTCAGTTCGATGACGTCAAGGCGGTCGGGGCCTATCCCGGTAATGTGGAACAATTTACGTGCGGCATCGATAGGGCCCACGCCCATTATATGGGGTGACACGCCCGCGGCTGCCATGCCGATAACTCTCGCACGAGGCGTGAGTGCGTGCCGCTTTGTTGCGCCTGCCGACGCTAGGATCATTGCTGCCGCGCCGTCATTTAGCCCGGACGAGTTCCCGGCTGTGATCGTACCCATCGGCGTTACGACGGGTTGGAGGCGTGACAGAGCATCTAGGCTTGTCGTGCGAGGATGTTCATCGACTGCGAATAAGATCGGATCGGCTTTGGGGCGGGTGATGGAAACAGGAACGATCTCGGCTTCAAAGCGAAAGTTCGCTTGTGCGGCAGCCGCCTTTTTCTGGCTGCGGTACGCAAAGGTGTCTTGCTCCTCTCGACTAACCCCCCATTGCTCGGCGACGTTCTCGGCCGTTTGAGGCATGGTGTCGACGCCATATGCGGCAAGCATCGCTGGGTTCACGAAGCGCCACCCCAACGTCGTGTCCTGAAGCCTTTGCGACCGATCGAAAGTAGTCTCCGATTTGCCAAGGACATAAGGCGCGCGCGTCATGCTCTCGACGCCTCCCGCGATCATCAGTTCGGCATCGCCTGACCGGATGGCACGAGCAGCCGAACCCACCGCATCGAGCCCGGAACCGCACAGACGGTTTATGGTCGATCCGGGGACTTCCTTGGGTAAACCTGCAAGCAGCAGTGCCATACGCGCGACATTGCGGTTGTCCTCTCCCGCCTGGTTGGCACAGCCAAGGACGGCATCGTCAACCGCCGCCCAGTCAACAAGCGGATTGCGCTCGATAAGTGCTTTTATCGGCACTGCGGCCAGATCATCAGCCCGGATGCTCGACAAAGATCCGTAAAGTCTACCGATCGGCGTCCGGATCGCATCACAAATGAAGGCTTCCGTCACGCGGCGCGCTCCTTCCAGGATATGGTCGTACCGACCGCGGCGGCTGTCTTCGCGCGCACTTCGTCGAACGCTACGCCAGGCGCCAGCTCGAGCAGCTCGAGGCCACCGGCGAGCCGATCGCAGGCCAGGACGCAGAGGTCGGTTACGATGAGGTCGACGACGCCCGCGCCGGTGAGCGGCAGGGTACAGCGATCGAGTATCTTGGGCTCGCCGTACCGGCTCAGATGCTCCATCACAACTACGACGCGCTTGACGCCGGCGACGAGATCCATCGCGCCGCCCATGCCCTTCACCATCTTGCCGGGGATCGTCCAGTTGGCGATGTCGCCGGTCGCCGCAACCTCCATCGCACCGAGCACGGTGAGGTCGATATGTCCGCCCCGGATCATCGCGAAACTGTCGGCGGATGAGAAAAAGCTGGAGGTTGGCAGCGTGGTGATTGTCTGCTTGCCCGCGTTGATCAAATCCGGAGCGGCGTCGCCCTCGTAGGGAAAAGGCCCCATGCCGAGCATACCGTTCTCGGACTGGAGCGTGACCGTGATTCCCTCCGGAATATGGTTGGCGACCAGCGTCGGGATCCCGATGCCGAGATTGACGTAGAAGCCGTCTTTCAGCTCCAGGGCGACACGGGCCGCCATTTGATCGCGCGTCCAGGCCATTATGCGGTTTCCCGCTTGCGCGTGGTGAGCTTCTCGATCCGCTTCTCGTTGATCGTCGAAAGCACGATCCGATCGACATAGATGCCAGGAGTGTGAATGGCGTCGGGTTCGAGCGAACCGGCCTCCACGATCTCCTCGACCTCGACGACGGTGATCCTGCCGGCTGTCGCCATGTTGGGATTGAAGTTACGTGCGGTCTTGCGGAAAAGCAGATTGCCCGCCGGGTCCGCCTTCCATGCCTTGATGATCGAGAGATCGGCGCGCAGCCAGGTCTCCCGGACGTACATCTCGCCCTCGAATTCCTCAGTCGGCTTGCCCTGGGCGACGACGGTGCCATAGCCGGTCTTGGTGAAGAAAGCGGGGATACCAGCTCCACCCGCACGGATACGCTCGGCGAGTGTTCCCTGAGGATTGAGCTCCAGTTCGAGCTCGCCGGAGAGATACTGCTGTTCGAACAGCTTGTTCTCCCCGACATACGAGGAGATCATCTTCGCGACCTGGCGGCTTTCCAGCAGCATCCACAGGCCGAAGCCATCCGCTCCGGCGTTGTTCGAGATGACCGTCAATCCGCGCACGCCGGACGCCCTAATCTCGGGGATCAGACTTTCAGGATTACCCGACAGCCCGAATCCGCCCGACATGATCGTCATGCCATCGAACAGCACGCCCTCGAGGGCGGCCGCAGGGGAGGGGAATATCTTCTCGATCATGTTCCGGGCCTTTCCAGGGAGAGTCCCGTCGCCAGAGCGTTCCGACCGACCGTGACGGATGAGCCGACCGCTGCCTTGCCGGCGCCAAAGGTTGTGCCGGTGACAAACATGGTCTGCCTCGCGAGAGACTCCGTCATCCGATGTCTCCGCCGGCGACCGGTAGGGTCGTGCCCGTGATGTAGGACGCCTCATCCGAGGCCAGGAAAAGGATCGGGGCGACCTGCTCGTCGAGCGACGCGTAGCGCTTCATGAAGCTCGACTGCGTGACCTGCGCCACAACGGCGCGCATCCATCCTTGTTCTTCGGGCGTGTCGCCTTCCGAATTGCGGGGAATGCGACGAGGCGGCGCCTCCGTACCGCCCGGCGCCGTCGCCACGACCCGGATGCCGTGGCCGGCATATTCCATCGCGAGGCTCTGCGTAATGCCGTTAACCCCACCCTTGGCGGCTGCGTAGGGTACCCGGTGGATGCCGCGCGTCGCATTTGACGAGACGTTGACAATCGTTCCGCCGCCGCGGGCAAGCAGATGGGGCAGGGCGGCATGGCAGCCCCACAGTGTCGGGAGGAGCGATCGCCGAAGCTCCGCCTCAATCTGGGCCGGATCGAATTCCGCATAAGGCCGCATCCGGATGGCGCCGCCGACATTGTTGATGACGATATCAATGCCGCCAAAGCGCTCGGATGCTGTGGTCATTGCGGCCACCGCCCCCTCATAGCGTTCGAGGTCGCATTCGAACCCCAGAGCATGTTCGCCCGCTTCCCGCGCGATTTCATGCACAAGATTTGCACGGTCGACGAGGAGCACGCGCGCGCCTTCTGCCGCCACGCGTAGCGCGACCGCGCGGCCGATGCCCTGGGCGGCGCCCGTCACGACCATTGCCTTGCCGGCGAAGCGTCCGTGAAAGATCATGCCGGCACAGCTTCGCTGGCGGCCGCAAACTTCTCATAGTGGAAGTGCGCGGGCTCGACACCTTTCTCGCGCAGGAACAGCCGCACCGCCTCAACCATCGGAGGCGGCCCGCAGAGATAGACGTCGCAGTCACCGGCGTTGAGATGCTCGTCCGCGAGATGATGGGTGACATAGCCCTTGAGCGGATGCGCGCTAGCAGGATCAGCAACGCAACTTGCCCAGGTGAAGGTCGGCAACCTGGCGGCGAGCGCTTCGATCCGCTCGATCTCGACGAGATCGCCATCGGCCGTGACGCCGTAGATCAGATGGACCGGCTGGTCCGTCCCGACATCTGCCAGGACCTCCAGCATGGACAGCAGCGGCGCGAGCCCGGTGCCGCCGGCGAGCATCACCACCGACCGATCGACGCTGCGCAGGAAGAAGCTGCCGTTCGGCCCGACGAAGCGCATATGGTCGCCCGGCGCGGCCTTGCTGGCAAGCCAGCCGCTCATCAGCCCTCCCGGCACGTTGCGGATCAGGAAACTGGCCTGAGCCGCCCCCGGCTTCGAACTGAACGAATAAGCACGATGCTCAGCGGTGCCGGGCACGTCAAGATTGATATATTGGCCTGGCAGGAAGGCGAGTACATCGGGCGTATCGAGATCGAGGGTCAGCAAGATCGTGCTGTCCGATACGAGCGAAACAGTGACGACCGTTCCGCCATGCTCCGCTGGCTTGACCTTGCAAGCCAACGACGGCACCGGCACCGCGATCACACAATCCGACTGCGGCACCATCTGGCATGTGAGCACCATGCCCTCTTCCGCCTCGTCGGCGGTGAGCGCATCGTCGATATACTCATCGCCCAGACCATAGTCGCCTTGTTCGCAGCGGCATTTGCAGGTGCCGCAGACGCCGTCCGAACAATCCATTGGCAGGTTGATCTTGTTGCGGAACGCGGCGTCCAGCACCTTCTCGCCTGCGTTGCAGTCGATGACGCGGGTGACTCCGTCCTCGAAATTCAGTGCGATACGGTAACTCATGGTGCCTCTCCGGCGCGCTGGCCGTCAGATGTGATAGATATCGACCACTTGGTGAATATAGTCGTTCTTCAGCACCACTTTCTTGTTTACGATAAGTGGGTGCGATCCCTTCACGTCCAACGTGTAGAAGGACGTACCGAACAGACTATCGGTGGTTTTGTAGCGATGGCTGAGCGTGTGCCAGTTGAAGCGCACGTCGACTTCCCCTTCGCGATTTTCGACTATCTCGACATTGCTGATCGCGTGGTTTGTTCGCGGCTCGGGCGTGCTGGCACCCGATCGCTCGGTCTTGATGCGAAAGATGCGGTCTTCCAGTCCGTCGCGGTTGGGGTAGTAGATTAGCGAGATGTGCTGCTGTGGGTCCTCGACCAGCCGGTCGTCGTCATCCCACGCGGGCATCCAGTAGACCGCTCTGGGGGAATAGCAGTTCAGCCATTCGTCCCAGTCGCGATCGTCGAGCAAGCGTGCCTCGCGATAGAGGAATGCTGTGATCTGTTCGTAGCCGAGTGTCATGCCGCGACCTTCAGCCCGCCCGGCGCGCCCTGGGTCTGGCCGCCGTCGTCTCCGTCATCACCGCCATCACGCTCCACGGCGGCGCGCAGCGTCTGCGCCCAATACTCGTGCTGACGTACGAACAGACCCTCGTCTTCGCTGCGTTCGCCGCTGAGCAGGGGTTTGAGGCCCATGGCGCGCGCATTGTCGTCGGCGCCCTCGATCCAGCGCGTAGCGCCGCGGCTCAGATCGTTCCAGAGATCGCCGGCGCCGGCGTAGCCGGTCTGGCAGGCACGGAATTCCTCCAGGTCGTCGGGCGTGCCCATGCCGCTGACGTTGAAAAAATCCTCATACTGGCGAATGCGCAGTGCGCGCTCTGACGCCGCTTCACCTTTGGGCGCGAAGCAGTAGATCGTGACCTCGGTCTTGTTGACGCTGATGGGGCGGACGACCCGGATCTGGGTGGAGAACTGGTCCATCAGATAGACGTTGGGATAAAGGCAAAGATTGCGCGTCTGGTCGACAATGAAGCCGGCGCGCTCTTCGCCCAGCCGTTCGGCCAACTCTGCGCGATGCGCGTAGACCGGACGGACCTCGGGGTTGAGCAGCCGCGTCCACAGGAGAATATGGCCTTGCTCGAAACCGTAAACGCCGCCTACGCTCTTCGACCATCCATTGGCATCGACTGTGCGCGTGCCCTGCGACCCATAATTGCGGCGACCCATGGTCGCTGAATAGTTCCAGTGCACGGCGCTGACATGATAGCCGTCTGCGCCATTCTCCATCTGGAGCTTCCAGTTGCCGTCATAGACATAGGAAGAATTGCCGCGCAGCATCTCGATGCCGTCAGGTGCCTGATCGACGATCAGATCGATGATCGTCGTGGTTGCACCAAGATGCTCCGGGAGCGGCAGTACGTCGGGACAGAGGCTGCCGAAGAGGAAACCACGATAATTCTCGAACCGTGCGATCTTCTTGAGATCGTGCGATCCTTCCGTGTTGAAAGCGGCGGGATAGTCGCCGGTCTTGCCATCCTTCACCTTGAGCAGTTTGCCAGTGTTGCTAAATGTCCAGCCATGGAACGGGCATGTGAAACTGCCCTTGTTGCCGGCCTTGCGCCGACACAATAGCGCGCCGCGATGCGCGCAGGCGTTAACGACCGCGCGGAGCTCGCCGCCCTTGTCGCGTGTGATGACCACGGGCTGGCGACCGATCCACGTGGTGAAATAGTCATTGGGCTGGGGGATCTGGCTTTCGTGTGCGAGGAAAACCCAGTTGCCCTCGAAGAGATGCTTCATCTCAAGTTCGAACAGCGCCTCGTCGGTGAAGACGTCGCGGCGGCAACGATAGATGCCGGCTGCCTTGTCCTCAACCACGGCTGTATCGAGACGCTCAAGGATGCTTGCCATGATTTCTCTCCTCTCGATCCGGACGCTCAGCTTGCTTCCGCCACCGCACGCTCGCGGCTGGAGAAAGCTTCATCGGTGGTGTCGGCTGCGCGCTGAAGATGGAAGTCGAACGCGATGTACGCAGTGTCGCCCTGGCGTTGCGGGAGCGGCAGCAGCCCCTCCCGGGTTCCAAAGGCGAAGTCATCGGCCGCAAAGGGATCGTCGCCGAAGTTGATCTGCGTCGTCAGCGCGCGATAGCCGGGTGCCTCGATGAAGAAATGGACGTGCGCCGGACGATTGCCGTGGCGACCCACCGCTTTCATCAGTCTGTCCGCGGCGCCACCTGGGGGCACGCTGTAGCCGTTCGGCATCTTGGAGTGGAACGAATAGTGCCCGTCGGAGCCGAGTTTGATGCGCGCCCGGTTGTTGAACGGCGCCTGCTCACGGGTCGGATCGAAATGCGAATACCAGCCCTGAGAATTGGCGTGCCAGACATGGAGGATGGCGTCCTTCACTGGTTCGCCGTCCGGTCCTGTCACCCGTCCGTTCATGTAGAGATTGCCAGTTTCATCGGCGTCTCTCGACAGGTTGACGTCGCCTTCGACGAGCGGTGCACCCTCGACATAGAGCGGTCCCTCGATGGTGCGTGGAGTGCCTGCGGTCAGGCCGGCCTCTGCGTCTTTCGCATCCATGTAGAGATCTAGGAAATGTTCGAGCCCGGTGCCGGGGACAAGAAGACCGAACTCGCTCGCCCCATTCTGCAGAAACCCTATCGCTCCCCAGAATTCGCTCTCACTGACGTCGTGCCTGACGATGATTTCCGCCCCGGCTTCCACTATGTCGCGCAGAATTGCCTTGAGACGCGGATCACCTCCCTCGGCCTCAAAGCCGGCGGCCTTGTCGAACAACTTCTGAACCTCGACGGTCTTTACGAAACTGGTATCCATATCAATCTCCGTGGCAGCGCGGCCGCCTGGGCGAGAAGACCATCGTGTGGCGCTCGTCAGCGATCGTCGTCATGCAGTGACGACGGATGTCGGCAAAGCGCGGTCACCTTCATCTCCATGAAAGGGAATAGCGGCAGGCCGGTGAGCAATTCGTGGAGCTCAGAGGCGCTTCCAACGTCAAAGATGCTGACATTCTTGTAGTGGCCCACCACACGCCAGATATGACGCCACTTTCCGGCGCGCTGGAGCTCCTGAAACCGCGCCTTTTCGTCCGCCTTGAGTCGCGCAGCTTCCTCAGGATCGAAATCCAATGGGATACGGACATCCATCTCAACTTGGAAAAGCATCGCTCAAACTCCGGCCGCGGTGACGGCGTGTACCGTCGGCGCGGTGCGGTCGCGGCGGAAACGCGCGACTTTGGTGTCGTCGAGGTTCACGCCCAGTCCCGGGCGGTCCGGCACCTTGAGTGAAAAGTCGCTATATTCGAGCGGCTCCTCCAGGATTTCCTCCGTCAGAAGCAACGGGCCGAAGAGCTCCGTGCCCCAGGCAAGGTTCGGGAAGGTGGCGAACAGATGCGCGGATGCGGCTGTGCCAATCCCGGCTTCGAGCATCGTCCCGCCGTACAGGCCTATGCCTGCGGCGTCGGCGATCGCGCCGACGCGCGCAGCGGCGTGCAGGCCACCGGACTGCGCGATCTTGACGGCAAATACGCCAGCCGCTGCGAGTGAAGCGAGCGTGAAGGCCGACTCCGGACCGTTGAGCGCCTCATCCGCCATCAGAGGAATTGCGGAGCGGGCCGACAGGCGCGCCATCGCCGGATGGGCGTGGCGGGCAACCGGCTGCTCGACCAGATCCACTCCGGCATCGGCCAGCAACGCCATGCCGCGTAGCGCCTCCGCCTCGTTCCATGCCTGATTGACATCGACGCGGACACTGGCGCGTTCGCCGACGGCCTGTTTGATCGCGCGGACATGCGCGACATCCTCGGCGACGGGCCGTTTGCCAATCTTGAGCTTGAAGATGTTGTGGCGCCGCGTGGCGAGCATTGCCTCGGCTTCGTCGATGTCCTTCCCGGTATTGCCCGAGGCGAGCGTCCAGGCGACCGGAAGGCTGTCGCGGAGACGGCCGCCGCCGATCAGTTCGGAGATTGGCACGCCGTGCCGCTTGCCGGCCGCGTCGAGCAGCGCCGTTTCCACCGCGCATTTGGCGATCCGGTTTCCCGCGACCATGCGACCGACAAGGCCCATTGTCGCTGCGACCCTGGAAAGATCGCAATGCTCGAGGAGCGGGGCGATGTAGGTATCGATCGCGAGCTTCATGCCCTCCGGGCTCTCGTCACCATAGCTTAGCCCCCCAATGGTCGTGGCCTCGCCGATGCCTGTCGTGCCATCAGAGCAGACGATCCGTACGAGGAGGATCGTCTGGCGATGCATGGTCGCCATGGACAGGACATGCGGGCGGACCGTCGGCAGATCGACGAGGATCGTTTCCAGAGATTGGAGTTGGACCTCCACAATATATCCTCTTCCCACTTTTCTTAGGTTAGCTGTAGGAGAGGCTTGACCGTGGGCGCCAACACCAAGTTAGTGACGGCCTGATACCCTAACGGTATCAGGAAGGGGGAGGCGGGATGGATCTCCGGCAACTGAGATATTTTGCTACCGTTGCTGCCGAACGGAACTTCCGAAGGGCGGCAGAGCGGCTTAACATGGCGCAACCGCCGTTGAGCCGTCGCATCCAGCAGCTGGAAGAAGAGATCGGAGCGGTTTTGATAGACCGCACTGCCAAGCCGATGGAACTCACGCCCGCTGGGCGGCTCCTGTACGAGCAGGCTCTGCAGGTGTTGGAGCGCGTCGACGAGCTGCGCGCGATGATGGATCGCTTCATTGAAGCCAAGCGGCCGCGATTTGTCATGGGGTTCGTGGCATCGACAATGTATGCGCGGCTCCCGGACCTGATCCGAGGCTTCCGGAAGTCGGCGCCGCAAGTCGATCTCGGCCTTGTCGAACTTGTCAGTATCGAACAGATCGGGGCCCTTCAGGATGGACGCATCGATGTTGGTTTTGGACGCATTCGCCTAGAGGATGCATCGGTGCGCAGAACGGTGCTTAGAGAGGAGCGGCTGGTGGTGGCGTTGCCCCTCGCCCATCGCCTAAGTAGGGAGGAAGGGCCTATACGGCTGAGCGAGCTCGTCAAAGAGACGCTCATCGTGTATCCGAGGCAACCCCGCCCAAGCTACGCCGACCAGGTCTTGTCCCTGTTCCGGGACCATGGATTGGAGCCTCGATCCGTGCAGGAGGCCCGCGAACTGCAAACTGCCGTCGGGCTCGTTGCCGCAGAGGAGGGGATTGCGATCGTCCCGGTCTCGATCGAGCGACTGCGCAGCGACGACGTCCGCTACCGCCCGCTGGCCGACACGGGCGCGACCTCGCCGATCATCATGAGCTACCGTAACGACGACCGTTCAGCGGAACTGAAGATTCTATTTCGAGTTCTGCGCAAAATGTACCACGACTGGGGTTATCCGATACCGGACGGCCTGCCGCATGACGCGTAGGGGTCCCAATGGGAGCTGCGCTATATTCGAGGCGCGAGCGCTGTGGCGCTGCGACTAGGGCCGCACGCCAAAGTTTTAATGTGCTGCCGTCGTTCGCGCCGCGCGAGGATCGCGGATTGTCCGCACGAGACGTACCCTTAGCGGGTCATTTTTGTTGGCTGCTGCCCCATTCCATCCGATTCCGGCTCGGGGCGTCGGTCACCGCAGGTATCGGGGGTGCACCGGTCAATCCGTCTCAGTTTATCCGCTGAACGCGGGACGGATCAAGCTAGCGCCAAGTTTCCGGTTGACTCAAATTGGCCGACGCTTAAGTCGGTAAGGATCGACTATATGATCCAGAGGATACGGGGCGACATGGAGTTCGGTTGGTCGCAGGAGCAGACGAAATTTCGTGCAGAGGTGCGGGCCTTCATCAATGCTACTTTGCCACCGGAATGGTGGACCAAGGTCCCCGGTGAAGAACCGTACTCCGAGATCACGCTCGGGTTTTGCAAACAACTCGGTGCCAAAGGATGGCTGATGCCACACTGGCCTGTAGAGTACGGTGGCGCCGGAGATGCATCGCCTTGGCGCTACGCGATTCTTAATGAAGAACTATGGTCGCATGGCGAGCCGCGTGGCTCCCAATATATGAATACCAACTATATTGGTCCCGCGATCATTTCCTATGGCACCGACGACCAAAAGCGTCGATTCCTGCCGTCCATCACCGCGGGCGAAGCGCTGTGGTGCCAAGGCTTTTCTGAACGGACGGCAGGATCGGACCTCGCGGCGCTAAAGACTTCCGCCATCCGAGACGGCGATGATTACGTGATTAATGGAGAGAAGATCTGGACGTCTTACGCCAAAGGCGCCCACCATTGTTTTCTTTTGGCGAGAACGGATCCGGCAACGACTGGTTCTGAAGGGATTTCGATCTTCCTGGTACCGACAAGTTCGCCGGGATTTACTATTGTACCCGTTAATGGAATTCTTGATATTCACGTTACTCATGTCATGACGTTCGAGAACGTGCGGGTTTCGGCAAAAAACAGGCTTGGCGGAGAGAACGAGGGATGGTCGATCATCCGTGAGGCTCTGGCCGACGAGCGGATCGGCTCTCCACGTCACGTTCGTGCAGCCGTCCTGCTGGATGAGATTATCGAGCGGGCCCGTAATGAGGGCAAGCTAAGCCAAGCGGCTCTCCGGGAAGCCGCCCATGCTCGCGCCGCCTGTCGTGCAGCGAAGATATTTGCATACAAGGTGCGCCATACTCGCGCGCTGACAGGCGATGCGGGACCTGGGGCCTATATCGCTAAATGTATCACCGTGACCGCCGAACGCGCGGTAGCGGAGGTCGCGGCGAATGTTGCGGGTCCGAATGGGCTAATCAGTGGATCATTGGCGGATGGCGAGTTCCGCACTGCCTTGGTCGCGGGTCTTGGTGGCGGCAGCTACGAAGTGCAACTCAATCTTATTGCCCGTCTATGGCTTAAACTTCCAAAGGCAGCTTGATCATGGATTTTGAACTCTCACAAGAGCAGGCCGAGCTCCTCGGGCGATTAAGGGCCGTTCTTCCGACTGACGCCTCGCTGCCGTCGACGTCAAAACGCAGTCTTGACGTAGAGCTTTTTGGAAAATTGCGGGCAGGCGGGTTTCTAGATGTGCTCCGCGATGGCGGCCGGTCAAGCGTTCTCGATGCGGCCTTGGTTGTCGAAGAAGTGACCCGCGCGATCGGGATCGTTCCGATAGGCACACACTGTCTCGTCCTTCCGCTATTCTTCGAACGGGATATGGACGGAGTCGCGGCGATCCGGGATGTGGATGCGCCAGGCCCGTTCCGGTTCGGAGGCGAGGCGACGATCATCATCCGCTACGAAGGCAATGAAGCAAAGGCGTTTCGCGTCTCACCCGAAGCGGCCGTGCACGTGAAGTCGAACTATGTCTATCCGCTCGCGATTCCTGCTAATGCCGAAGGGGACTCCATAGCCAGCGCTCCAGCCTCGGCCGTCCGTCGCCGGCACCGTATAGGCATCTCTGCCGAGTGCGTCGGCGCTATGGACGGATTGCTCAACCAGCTTGTCGCCTATCTCTCTACGCGTGAGCAGTTCGGTCGAAAGCTTGGTTCCTTTCAGGCCCTGCATCACCGCATTGCCGAGCTTTCGGTACTGTTGGAGGGATCTCGGTGGCTATCGCGCGAGGCCGCATGGCTCGATGACGACGAAACGGCCGCCCTCGCGGCAGCCTATAGCACCAAGGCGGCACGGCGAATGTGCTGGGAAGCGCACGAGCTGAGCGGTGCCCGCGGTTTCTCGGTCGACTTTGGCATGTATCAGCACAGCCTCCGTTTGCAGGCACTTAGCGTCGAAGCTGGAAGCATTCAGGCGCATGCGGATGATGCCGCACAGCTCGCATGGCTGGCGGCCTGAATATGCGAAAGGGTGCGCTGAGCTGGATCAGCGCCCTTGCCGCGCTATTGCAGCCGGCCAGCAATATCTGTTTCTTGGGCACTCCGCTCGATGAGCCGTAGGGCACCGGAGATCGCACGGGACCCCTAGGCCCTCGCGGCCGCCGCCGGTGCAAACTTGGGCACCGCTGGGGTGTATGGATTTAAGGATCGCGACCGTTGTGCAATGTTTAGCCTAGTCGTCCGCGATAGGGCTTATCGTGTACTGCTCCGGAACGTTGCCTCTGTTCGAAAAGAGATGAAACTAGACTGCCGGCCGCCGCGCGCTTAGAGCGTGATAAAAACAACACAACGACGCCCAAACTTGGAGAGCGACGATGCAACTATCGAATGACGCCTGGAATTATGCTGGCAAGACGGTGATTGTGACCGGGGCTAGCGGTGCTTTAGGGCAGGCGATGGTGGCGGCCTTCTCCGAGGGCAATGCGAATGTCATTGCCGTCACACGTAGACCGCGCGAAGCGATTGCGTCGTCGGGCCTGGGCCAAATAATGCAAATTACAGCGGACGTCACAGATCGTTCTAATGTTGAGGCAATGGTCGCGACGGTACTCGATCGCTTCGGACGAATTGACGTGCTCGTGAATAATGCTGGCGGTCAGGTCAAGCCGATGCGGTTTGTTGATATGACGCCCGATATGTTCGAGTGGGAGGTCTCGGTAAACATATACGGCACTCTCCACTGCTGCCATTTGATCGCTAAGACAATGATCTCCCAAGGTTCCGGAAATATTATCAATATATCTTCCAACGCCGCCCTGAAGGGGTCGGCTGGTCAGTATTCTTCGGTATATGGAGGCTGTAAGGGCTTCGTCGTTTCTCTGACAAAAATCCTAGCATACGATCTGGCGGAATATGGAATTCGCGTAAATACGATTGCGCCAGGATGGATCGTGCCAGAAACGACTGAAAATCTGTCCGAAGACAGCTTCTGGTTTCGCTTCGCCAACGACATGTTTGGGAAACCGGAAAATTTCAATGAGGAGTTTAAGCGGACCGGGATTATTCATTCAGTGCCGGATCAGCCGCTGAAACGCCTGGGTCGTCCGAACGACATCGCAGCGGCGGCATACTATCTGGCGTCTGACGCCGCGGCTCATACAACCGGTCAGATACTCAGCATTGGCGGAGGCGATTACATGCCATCCTGATGCTTCGCATCGTTTGGGCGTTGCGTCCCGGCCCCGCATGTTCATATCTTAATTGGCAACGCGCCTTCACCATACGATCTTGCGTTGAATCACTGAAATTTAGTTGAATGACCGGACGGAATGGAGACGCTCGTGTTGCCACTTGACGGAACGATAGCTTGGGTTACTGGAGGAGCGAGCGGCATTGGCCTAGCAATCGTTCGCCAGCTACGTGCTGTTGGGGCGACGGTCGAAATCCTCGACGCGCGGCGCGCGCCTGACCTGCCCGACTCCGAAATGGTCCATCTTTGTGATCTATCCGACCGCGTGTCCGTGGATACCGTCGTCGCCGAGCTAGCAGAACGACGTGGCCGGCCTCACATCCTAGTAAACTCGGCTGGCATCGCTGCTGCTGGATCTATGATCAATCACGACCCGGCCCTGTGGGACCGCATCATCGCAGTCAACTTAACTGGCACATTCAATATCATACGTGCGGTATTTCCCATGATGGCTGA
>Ga0302310_10000611_pt1 | contig 32530 bp, 38 predicted proteins | sample III_Palsa_N1_2_FD_200451 | JGI IMG/M metagenome (GOLD analysis project Ga0302310, IMG submission 200451) | Peat permafrost microbial communities from Stordalen Mire near Abisko, Sweden - III_Palsa_N1_2 | ecosystem: Environmental > Terrestrial > Soil > Palsa > Peat permafrost | place: Sweden...
TGCCACTTCGATCTGCCGCAGCAGGTTGACCACCTGCTCAGGTTGGTACTTCTTGCCTCGTCCCATATGCTCTCCTTGTCCAGTTGTCTCTTATCCACTGGCACATTTCAAGCCGGGCACTCCAGTGATGGAGACAGCATGACATGGTTTTCAGCAGGGCAGACGGGCGCCGGAACCTCCAAAGGCAAGCATTATTAAATTCCGTGATATGGAAGTTGTGGTCTCGCTATCACTTGCCTTTTCTGATCTGTTGAAAAATAAATTGGCTCAGTTCACACTCGCGCGTTCGATCTCAACAAACCCGGCCTGTTCCAGCACAGCTGCCTCAACGCTCGCGCTGGTCGAAAGGATACCGTCTCGGGTTTCAAAGTCACTCTCCAGAACTTCATCCTGCTCTAGGATCGTGATCAACCCGATTCGCCCGAGATCGATGGCGCACACTCGTTTCGACGAATACACCCTGCTCCAACCTCTGCACAGGTCAGAAGTCATCACTGTTGCCTGGAAGAGGTCGCCGGGGTGCCAGCAGATGAGTACGCGAACGTCCATGCTTTTGAGATGCGCTTCAGGCCCTGTTGAACATCTGATGAGCACTGTTGTGGAAACCGTTCACCGCAAATTGCAGGATGGCAGAGGACATTAGATCGTCTTTTGTTTTCTCGTGCTTTCGGCAAAACCCGCTTGAACCCATACTTCCGTCTCTACATCGCTCTGGACAATGAATACTCTGTCTTCAAGGTCGAAGTCGCTCGTCAACATCTCGTCATGATCCATCATTGTCACCAAGCCCATTCGATACACGTCATTCGCGCACTCGGCTTTCGAACCGTACATCCTCGTCCAACACCTAGCTAGGTCGACGGTGACGATTAGCGCCTGAAACATCTTGCCTGGGTGCCTGCGAATGAGAATGCAAACTTGCATGGACCTGCGATGCGTCACAACTTCACGGAGTTGCCACGGCCGCCCATGCTGGATCTTGTTCTCGTATACGCTTGAGCAGATCCGCTGGATGGAATGGCTTCTCTAGGAGACTAAAGTCATAGCCTTTCGCCTTAGCCATAGATATAAGGTCTAGTGTGTGCGCATGACCAGAAAAGAGCATGATCTTGCATCCTGGACACTCTTCCTGAATGGCAATGGCAAGCTCGATTCCTGAGAGTTCTGGCATCATCACATCCGATAAGACTATGTCCGGTGCCTCTCGACGTGCTGCATTTAGCGCTTCCCGGGGGTCGGTAAAAGACTTCGCGACAAAGCCATGTTTCCGCAAAATCATAGTCAACGTTTCAGCGATGATTGTTTCGTCATCGACGATAAAGATAGTTGGAAGAATTCTTTGCACGCTCCTCCTTTTGCTTAGGACCCAACTTCAAGGAAATAGACTAATGTAGTTAAGAGACGTTGTTCTGTTCGGTGTCAGACATAGCAAGCCACCCTGGATAGCATGCCCAACCGAGCGACCCTTCAGACCTCATTACATTTTGGACAAGTTGAAACGTGCTGGGCGAATGCTCTCCATTTTGCCAACATATCGAACATAGGATGCGTCATTTCCGTAAACCCTCTTTGCTCAGCCAAGCGATATGCATTTGGGTGTGCATCGGCAAATTGCAACAGAAGCCTCATGCCATCGTCACAAGCTGGCATCGTCTCCATAGTCCACTGTGAGATGAACTCATTGAACCGTGCAGCCGATTCGCCCTTGAGGCGGGTTGCTTCCTCATCCTGGACAGATACGATTTCAGACATGATTCATCCCCCTGTTGAGCATTCTAATGTTTCAGCTTCCAGTACTGTTCCGCAGTCACTTCCAGATAGATGCCACCACGTCCCACTGTGATCGCATGGTCGATGGCCTGGTGTGCTGCCAGGTCCAACCGGGTCGGGGTCCGGGCTATGAGCTCTTTCACCTTGTCCAAGCTGCCCAACTGACGTATACGCCCAATAGTCGTCTTCAGGTCAGGTTCCAAAAACTGAACACTCCAGCCGTCACGGAGCATGTACGTCATATAGACCTTGCGGGTGCCGGCGCAGCGGTCACATCGACGCTCCCCACCTGGCCACATGCCGAGGTCAATGGGCAGGGAACAGGTGGCGCAGATTTTGCCTGCTATCCTCTGCCTGGTCGTTGATCCTCGCTCTCCACCCATGAGGCGAATAATAGGCGAAAATGCTGTGGAGACAACTGTGAGTATCAATGTGGTAGTCTGCCGCTTTCACACCAGAGGTGATACATGTCGAAATCTCATGTTTCTCCAGATGACTGTACGGGCGGTACCCCGGCCAACACGAACTACGCCGGATACAACGGCGCCATGCTGCCCAGTGCAACTGATACGACATATACGATCACTATCGTGTCTAATCCAGGAAACGCTGGAATTAGTTACATTTTCGCGAACTCAGGAGCGGGTTCATGGGTTGGTGGCACTAGTAAAACATTTAGAACACCTGATAATTCTGGCGTCTTTATTTATGCCGGGAAGAATGGCGACCTCGGCGCCTTTCCGGTCGGCAATCAGTGTCCCTTGCAGTTCTGCCAGACAAGCTACGGCTGGCTATTACAAATAGATCCGGGAGATGGATCTTATAGCACGCTGATTACATACGTGCAGGATCGATCAGTTAGGGCGGCCTTGGACGACGCGTGATACCACTCAGACCGCATCCCCAGCGGCAGTAGCCTCAAGATGCACGCATAAGAAGTACGTCAAAGCCAAGCCGTAGAAATCTAGTGGCACTTGTAGTGGCACTTTGCATCTGGGTTCTATACCTGTCGCAGCAACTCTATGCAGTCTATTGGTCTCTGCATCTGATTCATTACAAGGCAGATATATAACCTCTGCGAATTACTGCCATCTAATGCAAAGTAGCTCCTATAGGACTTAAGGAATTGAGTGCCCGCCAGGGAAACCGGCGGAGTAGAACTGCTCAAAGTCGGGGAAACCTTAACTGGCAATCCCGAGCCAAGCCCGGATATTTTCGGGAAGGTGTAGAGACTAGATGGGCAGCACCTAAACCTCTCGCGAGGAATGGTGAAGGGATAGTCCAGACCACGAACTCGCGTAGCGAGGCGGCGAAAGCCGAAGTGGTATGAAAATCCGCAGACCCTAAACAGGTCGTGGGGGTTCAAGTCCCCCCGCCCGCACCACACGCACATGCTTTGGCCAGGATGGAACCATCCTGGCATGTTTTGGGGCCGGAACCGGCCCGTCTCGGCCCGGAACCGGGCCACGCATGCCGCGCAAGCGCGATGGAGTACGGACAGTGACAACACGTAGAATTCTCCCTGATATCTGACCGGGAGATGAACCGATGCAACTGTCCGACTACATAGGCGAACATATCCATGTGTTCCTGCTCGATATTGACCCCGAGCATTACGAATTAGTTAAACTGCTCGGAGTTGAGGCTGGCGGGATTTGGGTTGAAAGCCAGGCAATGGCAAACAAATCTCTGGCGCTGACCGGGCGACAAGCCGCACCAAAGGCCTTAGCATTTTTCTTCCCGTACCACCAATTGCGATATACATTCGTTTCCAACGAGGAGGCTGGACCGGCGTTGAATGAAACAGCATTTGGCGTATGATTTCCGCATTTTTTCGGCGAAGGATGGCTGCTTAGTTTTGGGCATTCCCAATAATCGACTCGAATATGTGTTCATCTAGCTTCTTTGCCATCCGTTGTAGATCAAGAAGTCTCTCACGCGGAACATGCGTAATCTTCGATGCGGTACAGGTGACAATTTCCAAGCCGCCTATACCGGCGGTATTCATTACGTGCGAGCAAAGGATTGCATACGCGGCAAGAGGAATCAGCTGCTCCACCGTCAGCAAATCGTCGTAATACCTGTAAATCCAGTACTTCGACGTGTTCGCCATATCCCCAGCGAAATCATACCTAAATGACTCTTCACAAGATGGAGTCCAGAGGCCGTCTTGCATTCCTATATCAAACCTCAGAAGACGCTCTGGAGGAATAGCAATTAAACCTTGTACGTCACGTCTTTCTCCGACTGGGATGTTCCTCGCAATTTGCTCAATCACGCCCTGGGGATCATTGTCGGCAAACGTCTGGAGAATAGTTTGAGCCGTGCCCTGTGCTGTCTTTTGGTCTGCGGCATAAGAAACGACTATTTGATCGTTGCTTTTGGTCTTGCTGGAATATCTATAGGTTCGTGTTGCTTCTCGCTCGCCGTTAACTGTCGTTTGAAGTACGTTGGTCCACTGCGTATCACTGGCCAAGACGATTCCGTCTGAGCCAATAATTCCAATCTGCATGGTCAATGGGATACCCTCCGAGGAGAGAATACTCCGACATACCGGGCGGCCCAATAACGCGCATCTTTGGGGATCATTTCACTGCTTCACATCAACGCAGCCACTGACATATCCCCTGCGACCATGAACTCGGATAATCTCCTGGTCGCCGATCGTCACATGCCCGATATATGGCACAGTGTCACCCTGATGCACGCTGGCGATCGCTATTGGATCGCCATCTCCATACTTGTCACGGTCCCACACGATTGCATCACAGGTTATGGTCGCTTCAAGGCCGGCATGGGTCTCTTTCTTCGGCTTCGGCTCTGATTTTAGGTCGCTATTAGCTGTGTTCTGATCCAGCTTTACATCAATGCAGCCACTGACATATCCCCTGCGCCCATGAACTCGAATGATGTCCTCGTCGCCGACCGTCACGTGCCCCACGTATGGGACAGTGTCGCCCTGATGCAAGGTGGCGATTGCTATTGGATCGCCATCGCCATACTTGTCACGGTCATATGCAACCACGTCGCAGGATACAGTCGCTTCTAGGCCAGTTGGCGTCTCTTTCCTCGCTTGCGGCTCCGATTTGAGCTGAGGCTCTTGGATGTTCGCTGTGCCTTGGGAATCCGCTGTGATGGGGGGAAATTGGCTTGTGGTCGGAGTGGAGCCATAGTCAGTAATCGCCGGGGGAATACGTTCGGGCCGAAAATCGGATTGTGAGGCGATGTGGATGACTTCGCCGATGGCCACCAGGACAGCGATAACAATGACGATGGCCTTGCCAAGTTCACTATGCGTTTTCGCACGATGCCAATACCAGGAGGCTCCAGCCCAGATGGCCGATTCCACAAGATAAATCGGAACGACGCCTTTGATTATTGATACAAGCAAAGAGATGACGGCCAGTGCCCCAAACACATAGGTGCCAATCTCATTTCTTCCATTGCTTGCGACGCTAGATGCTGGCGCGGTCGCCTCGGTCTCGACTTCCGTGACGAGCGTTCCTTCCAATGCCGAACTCGGCGATTCGACGACTGGCGATCCTCCGATGAGGGCTGTGCCACAGTGCGGACAAAAGCTGAACCCGTCCGCCGCTTCTCTTCGGCACTCATGGCAGACCATTCTTGATGATCTCCTGTTGTTTCGGCAAGTTTACCACCCGCATGAGGACAAACCTCGTTCTCAACTAGAGCTGCCGCTGGTCTCAAGTCAATGCAATCAAAATCGCAATATGGCAGCGGCACCGCTATATGCCGCTCTAGCATGACCGCAAGATGTCATCGAGTTCTACCCTCGACAGAATTGGGTAAGAGTCAGAATCGGAGCAAAGCTGGGCTTCAGCGCGCGCGGCGATCCAATTGATGGTCAACTGCTGTCTAATTCGGCCCAAGCAGGATTCGTTCGCCGTCACGATTGCCAGGGCCTCGGGGATATAGGTCTCGATTGCAGCGCCATTTCGTTGAGTAACTTTCGCTTGATCGTCCCGCATTGCGACGCGGTCGTAATCCCCAAAGATGAATTGCTCGCCAGCGATCCCGCCCGCTAAGAATGCATAGCGATCTATCTTTGGCCGTGACGTTGAATCGAGGTCATCCGCCCATACATCAGTCAGGAGGAGCCCGTTTGCTACGCGCACGCTCTCGACCCGGATACCTAGTTTGAAAGCGACGATGATGTGCCCCGCTTCGTGGCAGGCCGCACGCTTCATGAATTCACTCATCTCGGGATGATAATCCGCCGAGAACTGACGGGCAGGGAAAGCCGACAGGAAACATAGTCAGAAGTTTGGTGCATTTATCTGACATAGGGATATACTAAAGAAGTCAGAAGTTTGCCACATTTATCTGACATGGGGCGCCTCTTATGTCTAGTCCGGCAGTCAGCATTCCATCCGCCATCCGTGACCGCATCTCCGGCCCGGCGCAGCCGCGCGTCTGGACTCCGGAGGATTTTGCCGACCTTGGACCGCGCACTGCGGTCGATCAGGCTCTCCACCGGCTGGTTGCTTCCCGAAGCCTTCGGCGGATTGCGCGCGGCTTCTATGACACTCCCCAAGACAATCGGCTCACCGGAAAGCCCACCTACCCCAACCCACGCGACGTAATCGACGCGCTGGCCCGCAAGGGCAAAGTTCGGGTGGTGGTCGATGGCCTCACAGCCGCTAACGACCTCGGGCTCACCGATGCCGTTCCGGCCCGCATCGGCGTACTCACCGATGGCCGCCTGCGGCCTATCGTCCTCGGCAATCTCACCCTCGACTTTCAAGCCGCCGCACCCAGCCGCCTCTATTGGGCGGGCCGTCCTGCTATGCGCTTTGTGCAGGCGCTCCACTGGCTGCGTGACATGCTTCCGTCCGACGACGGAAGCCTCCGCAAACGCCTTGTCTCCATCCTCAGTGCCCCCGATCATGGACAAACCATTCAGGACGACTTGCGCAGCGGCCTGTCGGCGCTGCCGGAGTGGATGCGGGTGATCGTGCGCGACCTGCTCCAGCAAGCGAATGCTGGAGCGATGCCGCCGGCACAGAAAACGAAGCCCTCCAGACGCACCCCGGTGCCGGCCCCTATCATGAAGAGGGCGAGGAGTTCGAGCAGACGATGACCGAGGGTTTTCAAACCATACTGGCCGCGAGCGATGAGGAGCGCCGCGACCTCTTTGTTGGCGCTGCCGACCGCCTGCGCACCAATGAGCAGAACATCGAAAAGGACTTCTGGGTTTGTTGGACGCTCGATGCGCTCTTCAATGAATTGGAGGCCGGTGGGCCGCGCCTGCTCTTCAAAGGCGGAACCTCGCTCTCCAAAGGCTACGGCTTGATCGAACGGTTCTCCGAAGACATCGACATCACCGTCTTCCGGGAAGATATTCGACAGCCCGCAACTTTCGAGGAGTTGGAAGCTCTGAGCGGCAAGAAACGTAACGCCCGTTTGGAGGCCATCAAAGCCGCCTGCCAGGAGTACATTCAAGGGCCGATGCTGGAGCGGTTGAGCGTGCTGCTGCGGCAGACGCTCCAGACTGCAAATCTAAAGGCGGGTCGGCCACGCGTGGAAGCCGATCCAGACGACCCCGACGGCCAGAGCTTGCTTCTCTGGTATCCCTCCGCGACGGCAGAGGGCAATGCGTATATCCGTCGCGCCATCAAGATCGAATCGGGCGCGAAGTCCGCCCTCGACCCTCATGCTCCAGTCGTCGTAAAGCCGTACATTGCAGACGATCTTCCAAGCCTGGACCTGGCGGTTGGAAACGTGACCACTGTTGACCCGGGCCGTACCTTTTGGGACAAGATTGTTATCCTGCATGGCTTGCGTCGGTGGTGGGACCATCGTGGCGAACTGAAGGGTGGCGGGCAGCGCGTCTCACGCCACTACTACGATGTCTACCGGCTCTTGGCTTCGGAGACAGGCCGAAAGGCAACGGAAGATACAGAGATGGCCGAGGACTGCGTACGCCATGCTCGGATGTTCTTCAACCGGCCCGATTTTGACCTGACCTCCGCCGTTCCAGGCAGTTTAGCTCTGACTCCTCATAACGGGATGCTCACCTATCTGCGACGGGATTATGGAGCCATGTCCGGCATGGTCTTCGGCCCAATACCCAGCGTGGATACTGTAGTTGCGGCCATCTCAGAGTTGGAGCAGAGGCTCAATGGGGGAAATCATCCAGATGGTAGATGATAGCCAACGCATTTCTGAACGTCCCTAAACCTCACAAACGCAATACGTTATCCTATGACGAGAACCCGATGCAGTTTGCCATAAGATCGTCACCGACCACCAACAAGCCGCTGGTCGAGATTACAAGTCGTCACCTATGAATTTAATCAAGTCCAAAAGGCGCGTTGCGGATCACGGAGAGGTATTCACGCCTCAGTGGCTGGTCGAAAACATGCTCGACCTGGTGAAGGGAGAAACCGAGCGCATTGACTCTCGTTTCCTGGAGCCTGCCTGCGGAAGCGGAAATTTTCTAGTTCCCGTTTTGCAGCGGAAACTAGCCGCCGTAGAGGCCAAGTTCGGCGGGTCCGACTTTGACAAGCGGCATTACGCACTGTTGGCGGTGATGTGCAGTTACGGGATTGAACTCCTGGCAGATAATATTGCCGAGTGCCGCGCCAACATGCTCGGGGTCTTTGCCAGTTACCTGAATGTCGTGGAAACGGATGAGCTTTACCGCGCCGCTTTCTATGTTCTGTCACAGAACCTCGTGCATGGCGACGCGATGACGATGCTAATGCATGACGGCCAACCCATAACCTTTTCCGAGTGGGGCTACCTGGGCAAGGGCAAGTTCCAGCGGCGCGACTTCCGCCTAGATTCCCTTACGCAAATGTCTTCTTACAGCCAGGAAGGGTCACTCTTCGCTCATCTCGGCAAGCATGAGGTCTTCACGCCGATCAGAACGTACCCGCCGATGACAGCACGCGAGTTTGCGGGTTTGACTGTGGACGCCGGCCCGGCGGTGGCCTTATGAACCATCAGGCGAGCTTTACGCTACGCGGACGCAACCCTGACGTTCTGACCTGTATAGCCAATCTTTCGAACGACGAAGTATTCACACCGCCCGAGTTCGCCAACCGGATGCTCGATACGCTTACCGAGGCTTGGGCGGCGGATAACGATGGTGCAAACATCTGGTCGGATAAGTCAGTTCGGTTCCTTGACCCATGCGCGAAGTCGGGGGTGTTCCTGCGGGAGATTGCAAGCCGCCTCGCAAAGGGGTTAGCCTCTGAGATTCCTGACCTGCAAAAGCGCGTCGATCATATTCTGAGCAAACAGGTATTTGGCATTGGCATAACGTACCTAACCAGTCTGCTGGCGCGGCGTAGCGTGTATTGCTCAAAGCACGCCCATGGCGAGCACTCGATTGCAAAATGCTTCCTCGACGATGCGAGCAACATCTGGTTCGAGCGCACAGAGCACACATGGGTGCAAGGCAGATGCAAGTTTTGTGGAGCAAGCCAGAGCGCGTTGGATCGCGGTGAAGGATTTGAGACCCATGCCTATGCGTTCATTCACACGGTAGACGTTAAGACTCGGGTAGCCGAGTTGTTTGGAGGCGGTATGCAGTTTGATGTGGTTATAGGTAACCCGCCGTATCAGTTGGACGACGGTGGCTACGGAACGAGTGCGGCACCCATTTATCAGTTGTTCGTGGAAAAGGCGCTTGACCTCGATCCGCGGTACGCCGTGTTCGTTACGCCGTCGCGTTGGATGGCGGGAGGTAAGGGTCTCGATAAATACCGCGAGCGAATGCTTGCCGACAAGCGAATGCGGAGCATCGTGGATTATCCGAAGCTCTACGAGGGCTTTCCCGGCGTGAAGATTCGCGGCGGCATTTCGTATTTTTTGTGGGATCGCGAGCATAATGGGCCGTGCGAGGTGCAGACAATTTGGGACGGGGAACCGACCGGTCCCGCTGTTGCGCGCCATCTCGATGCGTATGACATCCTCGTGCGGCGCAACGAGGCGGTGCCAATCCTCGAGAAAATCAAGGCGAAAGGAGAGGCCACACTTGATGGTCGCGTGTCCAGCCAAAAACCGTTTGGCCTTCGTACCTTCTTCCATGGCAAGCCTGATCCCAAACGCCTTAAAGACCCAGTGAAGCTCTTCGGATCACAGAAGATTAGTTGGGTTGAGCGTTCTGAAATACCGGCGAACGCAGCATGGATCGACAAGTGGAAGGTCTTGATGACTCGTGTACAGGGCACGAGCGCGGCAATCGAGACCAAGTTCCTTAGCAAGCCGATCATCGCCGAGCCCGGAACTGCTTGCACTGAGAGTTATGTCGTCGCCGGCGTCTTCGACAACGAAGTCGAGGCGAAGCACTACGGGAGCTACCTGCGTACACGTTTCGCTCGCTTTCTTGTTTCCCTCCGCAAGTCCACTCAGGACGCGCCGAAGAATGTCTATGGTTTCATTCCAGATCTACCACTAAACCAACAATGGACGGACGCCAAACTCTACAAACGGTACGCGCTGACTACGGATGAGGTCGCCTTCATTGAGTCTCAAGTTGCGGAGCACAGTGATGCAGCTTCCGACGGAGAGGCTGCCGAGGCGGGCGATGAATAAGCCAACCATCGAGGAGATCCTTGCTCCGAAGCCGGAGGCTCGGCCTCGCATTTACGCCTATTCGATTGACGACATGGCGCACAAGGATCTTCTCAAGGTTGGCCAGACAACCCGCAATGTGAAGCAGCGTATCGCTGAGCAACTCAAGACCGCCAGCATCAAGAACTACAAGATCGAACTGAATGAACCTGCCGAGCGCGATGACGGCTCTATCTTCAGCGATCATGACGTACGGGCGGCGCTCGGCAGGAAGAAGTTCGAGAACACCGACCTAGAGTGGATGCGCTGCACTGTCAAGGACGTGAAGACGGTGCTCGCTGAACTGCGCACGGGACAGCAATTCACCGGCACGCACCACCTGGCATTTCCGATGCGTCATGATCAGGCCGAGGCTGTGAAGCTAACGCACGGCTACTTCCTCTCGCGTTGGGCGGAGGACATGCACGCCGTCCCGCGTTTCCTGTGGAACGCGAAGATGCGCTTTGGCAAGACGTTCACCGCCTACCAGCTAGCAAAGAAGCTGGGCGCCAAGCGTGTACTGGTGGTGACCTTCAAGCCTGCCGTGGAAGACGCATGGCAGACCGATCTCGAATCCCATGTCGATTTTGACGGCTGGCAATATCTGTCGAAATCTTCCGGCAGCGACCCGAGGCAGATCGACCGCAAGAAGCCTGTCGTTTACTTCGGCTCTTTCCAGGATTTGTTAGGCCGCGACGAGGCGGGCAACATCAAGTCCAAAAACGAATGGCTCCATGAGGTGACTTGGGATCTGGTGGTATTCGACGAATACCACTTCGGCGCTTGGCGCGACACCGCTAAGGAATTGTTCGAGGGCGAAGAAGAGGCCGTAGCGAAGAAAGAAACGAAGCTCGAATACACAACTGGGCTCGAAGATGTAAACGAAGACCTGGGCGTTCTTTCGGAAAAGGAAACCGAATTTCTGCCCATCACTACAAAAGCCTACCTTTACCTTTCAGGCACTCCATTCAAGGCTCTCGCCACGGGCGAGTTCATCGAGGAGCAAATCTTCAACTGGACTTACACCGACGAACAGCGCGCCAAGGAAGAGTTCGCCGTCAAGAACCCAGGCAAGTGGAGCCCTTATGGTGCTCTGCCGCAAATGCGTTTGCTCACTTACCAGATGCCAGACGAATTGCTGACGGTCGCGAGCGCCGGGGAATTCGACGAGTTCGACCTCAATGAATTCTTTGCGGCTACGGGCACCGGAAAGGGCGCACAGTTTAAACACAAGAGCGACGTACAAAAGTGGCTCGACATCATCCGTGGTCAGAACACGCTGAAGTTTGTCGAAGGACTCAAGACGGGCTCTTCGCCACCGTTCCCTTATTCGGACTCGCGGCTTCTGCCGTATCTGCAGCACTCGTTTTGGTTTCTGCCGAATGTCGCGGCATGTCATGCGATGGCGAACCTGCTGGCCGAGAAGCACAACATCTTCTGGCGTGAGTACGAGGTTGTCGTTGCTGCTGGCCCGTCTGCGGGTATTGGTCTGGAGGCGTTGCCTCCGGTACGTAAGGCGATCGGCAGTGGGTTCACGACCAAAACCATCACACTGTCATGCGGCAAGCTCACCACCGGCGTGACCGTGCCGCAATGGTCTTCAATCCTGATGCTTCGCAACCTAAAGAGCCCTGAAACCTATTTCCAGGCAGCCTTTCGTGTGCAGTCACCGTGGTCTATCAAGAACCCTAATGGTGATAATCCGAACGAGGAAGAAGTCCTCAAGCCTGTGTGCTTCGTGTTCGACTTTGCCCCGACCCGCGCTCTTCGACAACTATCCGAATACGGCATCGGACTCTCGCCCAATGAGTCCAATCCGGAACAAGCCGTCAAGGACCTCGTGTCGTTCCTGCCGGTACTGGCCTACGACGGCGCGAACATGACGCAGATCGATGCTGGCGGCATTCTGGACATCGCGATGGCAGGCACATCCGCCACGCTATTGGCTCGGAAATGGGAGAGCGCGCTGCTGGTGAACGTGGACAACGACACGCTGCGCCGAATCCTGGATAACCCCGAGGCGATGGCCGCTGTAGAACGTATCGAGGGCTGGCGCGCGTTGGGCGATAACATCATCGAAACCATCATCAACAAGAGTGAAAAGGTCAAGGAACTCAAGAATAAGGCAAAGGGCAAGGAACTGTCCGAGAAACAGAAAAAGCAGCTCACCGAGGAGGAGAAGGAATACAAGTCGAAGCGCAAGCTCGTGCAAGAAAAGCTGATCAAGTTCGCGACCCGCATCCCTGCGTTCATGTACCTCACCGATTTTCGCGAAAACACGCTTCAGGACGTGATCACGAAGTTAGAGCCGGACTTGTTTGCTGCTGTCACTGGACTGACGGTAAAGGATTTCCATCTGCTCGTGCGCCTCAAAGTGTTCAATACCGAGCAGATGAATCAGGCGGTCTTCGCGTTCCGTCGCTACGAGGACGCCTCGCTGCGGTACACGGGCATCGAGAGCCACGAGGGGCTCACACATTATGGACTGTATGACACCGTAGTAGGAAGAGAGTGAAGCGATGGGCGAGGCTAGGAATGGCCCGGTGATTCGCCGCAAGGCTTCGCTCATTTAGCGATCTTTGAATGCCCCCTGAGACGGGGCGTTTCTCATTTGAGCCAATGACCGACCAGACCGTTTAGAGGGAGGATGAGGTAGCTATAGGGACGGTATGTTTCTTGCTTTGAAATCCAGCACACGGCCGCGCTTTTTGGGAGGATCGACACCTAATAACTCCGCAACGAGGCTGGTGGGGATGCCTGTCTGGATTGCGAGGTTCTCCAAGTCAATTGGATTGCCAAACTGTAGCTCTGCCATCTTTCGCATCAGCCGTGGCTTCGGCTGAGCGATACGTTCATCTCCCGGCTCAAGCTGAGTCCAACCGTTTGTCCGAACCTGCTGGTTCAGATAGCGGTATTGATTCGGCGTGATCAGCGTCAAGTCATGAGCTCGCCGAATTAGCATTTGCAAGGAAACGTTCCAGCGGGGTTTCAACGGGGCGAGATTCGATAGCGTGATAGGGCTTCGCATCTCCTCGATCATTGCTTCTCGGGGCAGAAGTAGTTCCTGTGCGAAAGCCCTTGCTTGATTGTCAGCGTCCGACACCGAGACCGTTAGTGGAGAGTGCAGTACCAGATGACCGATCTCTTCACCTAATGTGAAATTTATGCGATATCCAACTTTGCCGCCGAGTAGCGCAATGACGGGCCTTGGATATGGAGATCCAACCCATGTTGCGAAACCATCCAGAGAATTGATTTCACGCGGAACCGTTAGGATAAGAATTCCATTCCGTTCAAGACGCTGCATCAGATCGATGACGGGCACATGAGGTGCAACCCCAAGAGATGTACGCGTAATCTGCGCAGCTCGCTCTGGAGACTCCTTGAGACGCGGCAGATTAACTGGCACTTGCTTCAGTTCCTTCCCTAAAAAAAGCGCCAGCTCAAATGCAATCGAGGTCAGCCCGTGTGCACGCTGCCGTTCCGCTTTAGTTACCACCGCGCGTGCGCGATAGAGGAGCGCACCTGATGGAAATTCGTCAATATGGCTTGGCTCAAAAAACGGCAGGCCGAATCCCGTCTCCTTCGCTAGGACCTTAAGGTATTCCGGTGAGGGCCGGTACAAGTTGGCTTCCATCGAAGCAATACCTGATTGTGTCGTCCCAATCAGTTCTCCGAGTTCTGTTTGGGTCAATCCGGCAATCTCACGCGCCAACTTTATCCGACTGCCTATCATCTGCCTCTTCTTCCGAATTTGTTGCTGAATCAGTGGGTGTCTCTGGAGCCCCGGCGGGCTCCGATTGCAATGCGGCTGCCGTGGAATCCGCTGTTGGTTCGGACGTATCCTCCCCGCGCAGGAGTGCTTCAATTTCCAGATCGGCCATCTCATCAGCCGAAGCACCCGCAGAGGTAGGCTGTTGCTGTGCGGCAGCTTCTTGCAGAACGGGGTTTGGTATGGCTTCCTGCCACGCAAGAACGACATCCTGCGACCGTGCGCCTGCAATAGCGGGACACGCAAGCCAAACATTGGCGATCCCGAAACTGGGACTGAAGTCCCAGAGGACTAAAAGATTCGTCTTTGAACCAGTTGGCTTACCATCGTCGCCCAGAAAACGGACGGAGACTTGGTTGTAGAACTCCTTCCGACGCCTGGACAGGCCACACCCAGGAGGGACTCCTCGCTTCGCTTTCAACACCCGGAACGCAAAACCCTTGTAGTGAACGAGCAGGCTGATGAGGGGCTCCGAAGCCAACCGAAACCTGCGTTCTTTTACCTGTGTCACTTGTAGACCATTCTTGACGAGATAACGCCGTGCCTGGTCGCGCACAATCATCTCGCGCAAGTGAGGCTCTGGGTCATCGCCATCGCAGTTCTGTTCGTAGTATTTGCGGCATACAGTCGCGCCCGCGTCGAGCGATTCATAGAGGAGTCGCATCAACGGCCCCACCACTTTCATCACTTCAGCGAAGGCCGGTAGCGGTTCCAGCTCTAACGAGATAAGCGACAGATTTTGCATATATTCATGTTTTTATCATATTAGAGTGAAAAGGACAACTCTGATTGCTGAGGGAGGAGTCTCCTCCCCGACTCCGGCCCTGTGGTCCTCCGTCACCCTACTCTGCGGGCCTGTGTCCTGCCCGCAACGCCGCCCCTATAAATCAAGTGCGCTGACGCGCACAAATAAGGAAACCAGGCCTCACTGAGGGCTCTGCCCTGGCGCGGCGCAAGGGTTTCCCCATAATTTTTCCTTCGCAAAAATCACTGCGCTTCGCTTGCCTCCGCTTCGCTCCGGTGGGCGATACCCCTCTCTTGCGCCTTGCCGCCCCGCCTTCGCCAGGAGGCGTTCGGCATGTAGGTACATGCCACGCATGGCATGAAAAGCAAAAGCAACCGCAAGGGAGACAAACACCATGAGCAGCACAGCTACCACCACACGCACCAATGAACAGCAGCAGCCCAAGACGGCGAAAGAAGTAATCGCCGCCAACGTCAAGAGCCTCGTCGAGCAGTTAGAGGCAGGACACTCTGACGCTCTCACCGCCTACCTGAACGCCATGAGCCGCTTTCATCGTTACTCTCTGGGCAACGTTATGGAGATCGCGAGACAACGCCCCGATGCAACGAGAGTCGCCGGGTTCTGGAAATGGAAAGAGCTTGGCCGCAGCGTGAAGAAGGGCGAGAAAGGCATCCGCATCCTTGCCCCCATCATCGGCATCCGCCGCAAGAAAGACGAGGAGGTACAGGCCAGCAGAGACCCCGCCGCAATCAACAAAGCCGTTTTGGTTGGCTTTCGTTCGGCTTATGTCTTCGATGTGTCGCAAACGGAAGGCGCGGAGCTTCCCGAGTTGCGCGAAATCAGCGGCGACGTGGGTGCGAGCCGCGACCGACTGATTGTCTTTATCGAACAGCAAGGCATCGAGCTTGTCTTTACCGAGCGCATCGCCCCGGCACTCGGGATGAGCTACGGCGGACGCATAGCTATTCTTCCGTGTCAGTCGAAGGCCGAAGAGTTCAGCACCTTAGTGCATGAGCTGGCGCATGAGATGTTGCACAAGGCCAAGCGCCGCACGGCAACCACCAAGACGGTGCGCGAGACGGAGGCCGAGGCCATCGCCTTTGTCATCGGTAAGGCTGTTGGATTGGAGACGGGCACCAAATCCGCCGACTATATCCAGCTTTACCACGGCAATGCATCCTTGCTGGCCGAATCGCTTGAAGTCATCCAGCAAACCTCCGCCGTCATCCTTGCAGCGTTGGAGTCGTCCGTAACCGAGACAATGGCCGACGCAGAACTGGCGAAGGTGGCGTAATGCAGACCATCCTTCAAATCCTCAAGAGGGCCGGAGGGTGGCACCCCGGCCTCCACCTCAAAATCGACCACGTCCCGTAGATGGAGCTTGTCATCGAGGCGATGGAGGAGTCCGGCCTGCGCGCTAGGCAAGGAAGACATCATCACCCACAACTAAGACCGCGAAGAATGCGGCCTAGTTTTCCATCCATCAGGGGGGCGGCATTGCGCCGCCCCCGTCTTCTCGCGCCAAAATCGCGCAGGGAGAAACCATGCTGGTTTCTCCCTGCACCCTCTTCCGCTTGTTCCCGGCCCCGCTCGCCGGCTGCGCGCCAGGAGTCGAGTTGCTCCTCCTGGACCTTCCCCTGTATCTTCATCAGCCAGGTTCACGCCTGTCGGTCGCTGCGAGATAACGAGCAGAGGGCCACGTCGTGACGGTTCAATCCGTCTTTTTCTTCCGCGTCGCCCGTTTCTTTGGCGCAGATTTCTTGGGTGGCCGGCCACCCACAAGGGGGACAAAAGCCTCAACCTCTGAGCGGCGCACAAATTTCCTGCCGCCTATTTCGGCGCCCTGCAATCGGCCTTGCTGTGCGAGCTTGCGTATCCGTTCCTGGGATACGCCGCGCACACGCGCGGCTTCGGCATGGGTGATCCAGTCCTTAAATTCTTCGCCAAAGCCATCGTTTCCTGTTGAACTATTCAACGTGTTTTGTTACCATTCTCTGAGTTAGAGTCCCGGTTCCACTATAGCCGTGACGACGCACCCTCGTGCGCCTATGCAACTCCTTGTTTTCAAACAGCTCTCGTCCCTGGAGGTCTGCCATGAGAACGAACTTCCACCATCACCTGCTCACGCAGATTGAAATGCTGCGTGGCGATATCTCGCACGAAGAGCTGAGCAAGAGGCTCGGCGAGATAACCGAGCGAAACCTGGCTCGATACGCCGCAGGCAAACGGCACCTACTTGAGCGGGAGATCAGAGAGATTGCAAAGGCGCTCTCCATCGACCCGCGAGTCCTGGCGGAGCAATGGGGACGATCTCTGGGCCTGCCAGTGCCCACCAATGATCCTCTCGGTTACATGCAGAAGCAGGCATTTTACTGCTTCTTGAGGCATACGCGGCTGCAAGGTGTCCCACCCCGGCCCTCACCGGTGACGATCATCCGCACCAAGTATGCCGACCGACTCCCTCGGCAGACGCCTCCTCTGTGGTTCGGGCCGCAGGGCGGCGGAAAAAAGGACACTCCTTTAGGTCGCGAAAGGTTTGCCCGAGCCTACCAAATGCTCATCGAAGCCGTACATGATGGGCGGTTGCAGCGTGACATTGGAGCACTGCGCGGCTTCAGTAGACAGAGGGCAAGGAAGCTCATGATGAGGGCGGCTAACGTCTGGGCTATGAGCGAGGGTATTGACCTTGCCCGAGATCACCCAGTGCCTTTCAAAAATGACGCCAAGCTCGTGAAAAACCTGTATGCCGGACTCAGGTTATTCGCACAACAGCAATTCAACAGGCTTGCGTTGGAAGAATTTGCAGGGTGATCCTGCTGACCACCGCATAGGAGGAATCATGAGCGACGAAGCGAACCACAACAACGAGATTCGGCAGAAACAAACGCAGGTGCTCGTAGAGGAAGCCACCGGTAAACGTATCCGAAAACTGGTGATCCAAGGGCCGCCCGACCCTGGCATGAACGACTTCGCCATCTTTCTTACCTGTGACGACGACACGGCAATTTCTATCGAGTTTTCAGCTCAGGTTAAGTTCAGTGTCGTCTATGACCGGATCAACAGAGGTGACTTCGAAACCATCAAGCAGTATCCGGAACGAGTACTCGAATAGGAGGAGTGTGATGCTGATGATGAATCCAAAGGCGTGGGAGACGATCAACGGTCTTACCGCCAACGTAAAAGCGGCCACCAAACGGCTGGATGAGCTGGGCGTTCATTTTCCCGAAAACAGGCAGCAGCTTACCGAGGCGGCGGCCCGCATCGAGGCCGAGTGCAATGCCACCATGAAGTCTGTCTTGACCGAAGCGCTGACCGGCCTAGACGTGAAGGTGGATCGGGCTGAAGACACGGCGGTGTCCATGCCGGCCAAGTTAATCATCGAAGAGGCCGAAGGGGAACGCATCCGGCGCTTGCGTATGGGAGAAATGTACCCCCATTCCCGGCAGATCTATCTGGGTATTGAGTTTGACGACGATACAGAGATTGCGATCGATATCGATGTCGTGTCTCGGTTGTCGTTTGCCATCGACCATCAGGCTCGTGACGAGAGGGGTGAAATGGAGCCGGTGAGAGAGCGACTCAAGGGCTCCCTCCGATCGCTGGTCAAACAGAGCGGCCAGTGACCTGACGGCTTCACCTTGGAGGAAGATCATGAAGAAGCTCAAACCCACATTCGCACCGGGACAAGGCACCCTTATCTACGACGACTTGAAAGGCAAGGTCTTCAGCCAGGTGCGTGTTTTCCAGATCCGGGGTTCCACATCTGTCGTCCTCGTTTTCGAGGATAAAACGACCTTTCATGTCTCCTTAGAACCGGAACCGCTTGTACGTCTCTCCCTGTATGGAGAACACGAGAATGGCGACCTGAAGGAGATCGCCATGAGCGGAAAGATTCCGGTGCCATTGACCGATTGAAGCGCTGGGAGTCAGGGCGCGAAAACTTTCTTTGAAATCTCGAAATGGCAACGTTCGCGGATGAGGACTTGCGGATGAGGATTTATAGAGTAGACAGGCTCTGCGATTTCGCATCTTTTTCTTCGCTCCCATATGTTGGATTGGCGTGCTGGCTCTAGTCGCCGTGGGTCGACGGGGCGAAGATCCATGTCTCGCCGTTGATGGCTAGTCATGAGCGACAGCCTCTTTCATCTTCGCCGAGATGAGGTGATGGGCTGCGTTGAGGAGAGCGATACGCCGGGTGAGGCAGTCGCGGCATGGCCCCGGCTTGATACGGTCGGCGTGGGTGGAGAGAAGGTCGAGCTGGCGATTGATGCGGTACAGTGTGAAGTTCATAGAGCCCCCGAGGTGACCCAAAAAGGTTCCTGCTAGAGACATCCGAAAGTTCAAGAACGTCGGAACGCTGCTTCGCATCGGGAGAAGAGCTGACACATCACCCCCAAATGGGAGCTGTAAGTAAACCGAAAGTTCCCGGCGGTGAACGCGATTACCATCAGCTACTTAGCCATTCCGCGTTTACGTACGTAAACGCAAGTTGCCGCCTGGAATCACTTTGTCGCGTTCGCGTAAACGCATTGAATACTAAAGCACTTGACCGGCAAGTGCGGTTTTGATGGGTTGACTAATGCCGTCGCCGGATGCACTCTGTTTTTGAGGTGGCCCTCCCCATGACCACTCCTCGCATCCCGGCCCCGGCGCATCCTCCATCGCCACCCGACGATGAAGTTCGCCCCGGGCTCCGCGCCAAAACGGTAGCAACCAGACTCACGCCGGAAGAGCTGCGCGAGGTCGAAGCCGCCGCTGGGCGCGACGGGAAGTCGCTTGCGGAATGGCTGCGCGAGCTGGCCCTGAAGACAGCGCGGCAACGTCCAGCGGACACGATGGAGCTGCTGCTTTCGGAGGTCTCGGCGACCCGGTACATGCTCCTGAATCTCTTCCATGCGACCGCCCAGGCGAACGCCGAAGGCAAGCATCTGCTCCCTGAGTCCGTGCTAAAAATCCGTGACCAGGCCGACGCTCGGAAGCTCGAAAGCGCCCGGAAGTTGATGGCGGATTTTCTCGCCCAGGGAGGGCAGGACGGGAGTCAGAATGGGGGCAAGCCCTGAGCCGCCCGATGCAGTTTCCGAGCCGGACAGGGAGGCTCTTCTGGCTACTTGTCTGGGTTACGCTGGGACCGCTCGCGCTCATTGTTTCGGTCTCCGCCTGGCTCGCTTGGACACTCCCCCCGCTCCAGAAAATTTATCTCCCGGTATACTCCGCGAGCACCGTTGGTGCTCGCCTGCCCGGCAATCTGATGACCATCCGGTGGGTGATGAAGACCGCTCCCGGACGAAAACCCGAGAGGCTTTTGCCCGAGGATGCGGTCTCTGGGCCGAGTCCAAAACTGCCAGTCAGCCTCTCGCCCAAGGCCATTGAGGAGGGTTGGCGCGAAGTGGTTCAGACCTCTCCGGAGAAGGTTCGCTCCTCCGAGCTTGCTCCGTATCTCCAGGCTACGATCTACGACGGCGAGAGCGTTTTGTGGCTATTCGCCCGGCCCATGATCTACGGCTTGGCTGGGATTTTGTTGCTGTACGCGCTCCGGCTTCAGCTTAGACGAGGACGCAGTGGGCAGCATGAGGAGCGGCACGGACGGCGGACCAAAGGCCCCGAATTGCTGTCGAGCGGCTGGCGTCGCCGACTCGGAACGGATGGGATTTATTTCCACTTGCGCTTTGAAAGGGCTCCTTGGAGCTGGCTTCCGTTCGGGCCGAATTTCCGGATTCCGCGCCGTCTGGAGTCCAGCCATATCGAGCTGATCGGCGACACCGGTTCGGGTAAATCGACGGCCATCCGTCAGATTCTCCGCGATGTCCAGCATCGCGGCGAGACGGCCATCGTCTACGACCCAGCAATGGATTTCGTGGGGGAGTTCTATGACCCTAGTCGCGGCGATCTGATCCTGAATCCGCTCGACGCCCGGTGTCCCTACTGGTGCCTCGATCAGGAGATCATGCGCGACGAGACGGCCGCCACCATCGCGGCCGCTTTCCTGCCGGAGAAAGAGTATGAGAAGGCATTTTTCACCGACGCACCGCGCCGGTTACTTGCCGCTATGCTGCGGCGTCGGATGCCGACGCATTTCCTTTTGCAATGGATGAGCGACCCTGAGTCGCTTGCCTCCATCGTGGCAGGAACACCGTTGGCTGCGCTGATCGACCCGACAGCTCCGGCACAACGAGCCGGGGTACTCTCCAGCCTTAACTTAGTGGCGGACAGCTTCGAATTGTTACCCGAGGGTGGCGGTGGACGCGCGAGTTTCGCAACGGCGGATTGGAGGAAGGAGCGCAAGCGCTGGGTGTTTTTGACCTCCAGCCCCGACTACCGGGAGAAGGTTCTGCCGCTCCATTCGGTGTGGCTGGATCTCTTCATCCTGCGGATGCAAGGCCCCTGCGATGATCCCGCTGCGCTGCCGGTATGGTTCGTCATCGACGAACTGGCCAGCTTAAACAAGCTGCCCCAACTCCACGCCGCCCTGACCGAAAACCGCAAGTACGGCAATCCCGTTGTGCTGGGCTTCCAGGGCCGCAGCCAGCTCGAGAAACGCTACGGCCAGGACGCCGAGGTCATGCTTTCGCAGCCCGCGACGAAGGTCTTTTTCAAGACCTCTGAGCCGCGCGCGGCCAAGTGGATCTCCGACGCCATCGGCGAGATCGAGGTCGAACGATTGAAGGAGTCGCGCAGCATGGGGTTACTCGGCAGCAAGAAGTCCTATGCGATGGAGATCGCCACCAAAGCGCTCATCATGCCGTCCGAAATCTCCGGCCTTGAGCCGCTGCACGGTTTTATCAAGCAAGAAAATCGCGTCGTGCCGGTTGTCTTCCGATTGGCAAAGAAACGCTCGAAAGAGGCTGAGTTTATAGAGCGGAAGATGCCGCAGGCCTCGCCCAGGCCCGCTCCCCCCGTCCCTGCGTCACCGGCACACACGCTGCCGCCGAAAAAGCCGGCGGCAGCAGTCCAAACTTCACTACCCCTTGCCGATCCGCCGTCCACGAACGGAAGAACAAAGGAGGGATTTGTGTGGGATGAGAGCAAAGGGATTGAGTAACGAGATGTGCGTTTTTGGGGACCGAGCAATACGAGCCACAGGAAACAACCGTTGGTGCGTTGGTTGCTGAGGAACTTGAGGTGGAGGCAATCGGATACCACCAAGCTACAGCGAACAGGCCGAGAGTCTCCGCCAACAGGCTGCGCTCTTAAGGGCGCATGAAACAAAGGTCATCCACATCTGGAGACCGCCAACCAAAAGAGATAGCTGCTACGCTATCTGACGGGGAATTTACGCCATGAGTATGTCGATTGCGCCGTCCGGCTTTGAAACCATCGAAGAATGGATTGTGCATCAGCTCTATGAGCAGCCAAAGGTCAACCACATGACCCACACGCTGTTTCAGCAGCTTGAGCGCGTGCTCCAATCGGAGCCATCACGTAGAGACATAATGAATCAACTCCGGGGGGCAACGGGTCAGCCTCCGTTGAGAGCCGATGACCACATAGAAGGGCCGAAGCTAGTTTATGGCGCGGTTCAATACGCGGTTGAAACGCTCATCCAAAGTGGGTTGGCGAAGGGTGACCGCAACAGCGGTGTGGATGGTGTGTATTTTAGGGACCTAAAACTCACTGCCAAGGGCGAGGCGTCGGCCATCCGACAAAAGCGCAAGCGTGCTGAAGGCGCGGAGGGATTAGCGGCTGCTTCGGAACGTGCCAAGCAGCTTGAAGGAAACGAAGGGCATTAGCGCCGTTTCAATATGCCCTTTATTGCGGTTGTCAGCTCTTTTTCGATTGTGTCGGAGTCAACCGCGCCTGTGTGGCCTATGCGAAGAATCACGTCCTCACGATACTCATCCTTCTCATCCACACGCCGCACAATTAGCACTAGCGGGTCTCTCGGATGGTCTCCCTTCTTGATGCCAGCAGCGCGGGCCTTGAATATCTCGGTGATCAGTTCAACTACGCTTTTTGCGAGAGACAAGGCACTGGCTGTCACCGCCAGATAGAGCAACAGCTCTGGCCCGCTTTCATGCTCAATGACCTCCGCGCACTCTGGCGGCCTTCTGAGGCGTGCGTCAATGATCTTGTACGCTTCAGGCGAGTGCTCACGATGAAAGCATCCTGATTCCACGCGCACTTTGACTGAGACCACATACCCGTTGCCTTGCTGTCTGCGCTGAAAGTCACCAACGGTATGGCGAAAACCCTTCAACCAATGCTTATCAACCATGTGGCATACCCCTTTCAGTCGATTCCAGTGAAGTCTTTTTCTAGCCAATCCTTCAAGTCCGGCCACCAAACGCCCCTTATGTCGGGGTCATCGTCAACCTGGAAGCCGTCTTGCTCCAGCAACCTTTGAGCCGGGAGGTCTTGGATTGGTCCGCAATACGGCGCTGCACTCACTCCCGTAGGGACCACGGTGTTTTCTGCGATGCTGTCTGTATTCCCGTCAATCAACTCTCTACCTACACGCACCCATGCGTGCTTCCAGGCATGAATCCTCTTGCCCTTTGCGGAGAGGTATGTTGCAGTGCCGGTCACAGCAAAACTGTTAAACCCGATATGCCGCAACCCGAGATTGAGCAGTCCGGCAAACTGAAGGCACATGTCGGAACGCCCGCCCACGTTCTCATCAACCAGCTCGGCAACTCTGTCCAGTAGCGCCGCGCGCTTTCCAGGCGTGAGCATGGCTGACTTGTCAATCAGCGACGCGGAGGGCCGGGTACGGGAGTCCGATTCCTTCTGTGTTCTGATTTTTGAGATGAGGCCCTGAAGTGGAGGAGGCAACAAAGAGACGTACTCATCTGCGGATGCGTTTACGGCTGGCGAATTTCACGCTTTTTGGGCATAGCGGAATCAGAGATTGCTATCGCAAGGATAATGCCCATCTCACTATGCGGCCAATCGCTTCCTGTCAATGGGCGGGGACTACAATTACGCGCGAGGACAATGCGGCATGGCATCGAAGCGTGAAACCGTCACATTACCGGGGCATCTAGTCGCCATGGGCCGCGATGTAGCCTGTCGCGTCCGCGTGGTCAAGGTATCACTGCCGGGGACCGCCGAGTACAACTACATCCGCCCGGTCATTCACGATGTACCCTCCGACTTGCCGGATGGCCTTTACAGCATCACATTCGGCGGAAAAACTGAAAGAGTCCAGCGGCACCAGGGTGCTTGGATTGCTCCGATTGCGTGACCCTTCAGAGTTAGAGGAGATGCCGTATGTGCGACCGTCCCGTTCCCGCAGGTTTAGGAAGCGTTGAGGACTGGATTTTCCAGCATCTCTATGACCACCCGAATGACAAGCATTCGACCCTTTCCCTCTTGGAACAACTCGACCAGGTGCTGGGGGATGAACCGTCACAGTTTGGAGAGTGCAACAGGATTAGGGGAATCATGGGCGCAGCGCCCTTTACCCTTGAGGAATACGCGGCCGAAAGAAAACCTACACGGCCCGCGGTTCAACGAGCGGTTGAGACTCTCATCAGAGAGGGATGGGCAAACGGCAAGCGGAATAGTGATACGGAAGGCGTCTTCTTCGAATCCCTAGACCTAACAAACAAGGGAACGCGAGAGGCTCTTGCCCGAGTAAATGACAAAGTGAAGAGGGAGAATCTTCCCCGGAGTTTTGAAAGCACCGTTAGGGAGATTCACGAACGGAAGCGCAAGGAAGCGAATGAAGGGGAGTCCAAGGGCTGATAGCTCCGGTGTATCAGTGGTCATACGGAATGCAAAGTCAATGTCCGCGCAAACATTTGATAACAGTTGGCTTGGCGAGGCAGAGTGACCTCGTGCGACTTCCTGCAATTGAGCCGGAATACCACTTGGAATCTGCAACCATATAACTCCCCAAGGCGGCTTGTGTTTACCATCGAGGCATAGAATTCTGCTGTGGCTCATCTAGTCGTTTGGAGCACGCCCCATGCTCTCGATGTCTCCCAAACCGTTGTCGGCAGGCCAAGCGCGGACGTATCACGAGCGAGAGTTCGCGTCCCAGGGACAGAACTACTGGAGCCGGGACCGGCAGGGTTACAGCGAGTGGCAGGGTAAACTGGCCGAGAGCTGGGGCCTGCAAGGTCCGGTCGCCAATGAAGAGTTCGCCCGGCTGACAGAAGGCCAACATCCTTTGACTGGCGAACAGCTCGTTCGCCATCAGCCGCAGAAGACCTACGAAAACCAGATTGGCAAGGAAGTCACCAGCGTGGAGCACCGTGCTGGATGGGATGGAACAATCTCCGCGCCGAAGTCGGTTTCGATCACCGCTCTTGTGGGCGGCGATGACCGCGTAAGAGAGGCGCACCGTGAGAGCGTTCGTGTAGCCCTAGGGGAGTTGGAACAGTTCACCCAGGCGCGGATCGGCAACGTCCATAAGCCGGAGACGACGGGGAAGTTCGTTGCCGCGACATTCGAGCACGACACGGCGCGGCCCGTCGATGGGTATGCCGCGCCGCAGCTCCATACCCATGCCGTTATCTTCAACGTCACCGAACGAGACGGCGGTCCCGGCAAGCTGACCCGCTCCGTGCAGTCGCATGAGCTGTACGCAGCTCAGAAGTATGTGACGGCAGTGTACCGGTCGGAGTTGGCGACACGGCTGCAAGGGTTGGGCTATCAGTTGGAGCGCGGTGAGTATGGGCAGCCGGAGATCAAGGGCTATACGAAGGAGTATCTCGAAGCCTCCAGTCTCCGCCGGGAGCAGATTCAGGGTTACAAGCGAGAGCAGGGCTTGGATGGTTCATCGGCGGCGCAGATCGCAGCGCACCGGACGCGCGATCACAAGGAGCTGCTGTCGCCGGAAGAGGTCCTCACGCGGCATCGAGACTTGGCCGCGCAATACGGCAACCAGGCGGATCGGATTGTCGCCGAGGCGCGAGAACACGGTCGGCAGCAGACTCGCGAGCCGGACGGAGGCCTAAGCCAGGCGCAACAGGCCGTCACCTACGCCCGCGATCATCTCTTCGAGCGCGGGGCTGTGCGCGCTCAAAAAGAGATACTGGCCGCCGCCCTCGAACGTGGGATGGGACAGGCGACTTCCAGCCAGGTGCGGGAGGAGTTCGAGCGCCGGGTGCAAACCGGGGAGTTTCGCCATGTCGAGCACGTCGGGACTGGCCCGCAGTACACGACCGCCGCGACGCTGCGCATGGAGCGCGAGACCATCGCTCACATGCAGCAGGGCAACCGGCGCGGCTTCGATGACCCGATGCTGGTTTCGCCGAGTATTCGGATTGCAACGGAGGACCGCCACCGAGAGCTAAACGCCGGGCAGCTTCGCGCTGTCGATGAAATTTTTCTTTCGCGCGAAAAAATCGTCGGTTTGGATGGTGTCGCGGGCGGGGGCAAGACCACGACGCTGGCTGTGGTGCGTGAGGGTGCGGAGAGTGCCGGATATACCGTGGAAGGTTTCGCACCCACGTCTCGCGCGGCGCAGAAGCTCGCCGAGGCCGGGATCGAGACCAAGACCCTGCAGGCGCATCTCGCCCAGGGGGCGAAGTTAGACACTGGCGAGCATCGGCTTTACGTGCTGGACGAAAGTTCGCTCGCGTCCACCAAGCAGATGCACGAGTTTGTATCTCGCCTGCATCCGAACGACCGCGTTCTCCTGGTAGGCGATACCCGGCAGCATGAGTCCGTCGATGCGGGGCGCATCTTCGCCCAGCTCCAGGATGCAGGCATGAAGACGGTCAAGCTCGATGAGATCGTGCGGCAGCGCGACCCGGAGCTGAAACAGACCGTCGAACAGCTTGCGCGGGGAGAGATTGGCGCAGCCGTCGCAGGTCTGGACCGCCAGGGCCGCATTCATGAAGTCAAAGGCCATGACGAACGCGTAGCAGCCATTGCGCAAGAGTATGCGAAGTCGCCGGAGAGTACGTTGGTGGTTTCTCCCGACAACCGCTCCCGCGCGGAGATCAACCGAGCCATTCACGCGGAATTACAAGGGCGCAGTGTTGTCGGCCAGGAAGAGCATCGCGTTCAGATTCTCGTTCCCCGTCAGGATCTCACCGGCGCAGATCGTACATGGGCCGAGCGGTACAGCGTCGGCGACGTGTTGCGTTATTCGCGCGCCTCCAGAGAGACCGGCATCGGCAAAGGCGAGTACGCAAAGGTGACAGAGATCGACGCGGCCCGCAACCAGCTCACCGTCGAGATGAAAAATGGCAGTGAGCGCAGCTACGATCCACGCCGACAGCAGGGCGTCTCGGTCTACCGCGAAGAAGAACGGGTGTTCTCCATCGGAGACCGGGTACAGCTCACCGCACCTTTGCATGAATTGAAGGTCGCGAACCGTGAGCTAGGGACGGTGGAGGGAATCGGAGAGGATGGGCGGCTGTCCCTCAAGATGGATCGAGGCCGCGCGGTCGAGATTGGTCCTGAGAAATATCCGCATCTCGATCACGGCTACGCGGTGACCAGTCATTCCAGCCAGGGGCAAACCGCCGACCGCGTGTTGATCCACGTCGATACCGAGCTCGGAGCCAAGGACCTGCTCAACAATCGTATGGCTTATGTCTCGGTCTCGCGCGGGGCTAACGACGCGCAGATCTTCACCAACGACATTGAGAAGCTGGAGGCCGCGCTGGGACGGGACGTTTCACACCAGAGTGCTCTCGCGCCAGGGCTGACGCCCGCGCAGTCCATCCAGCCACAGACGCCCGAGATCGAGCAAGGCCACGACATAGGGCTTAGCCTCTAATTTCTACCAACCCGGATCATGAAGCGTAGCTCGGGCGCGAACTCTGCTAGGACCGCAAGGGCGGTACATTCCCAATAAGCGAGGAGACGCGTTATTCTCCCCAAAAGTTAGTTGATTGCTACAACATAACGTCCTTTATGTTGTAGTAATTGGCTCCACACCTCTTGATTCATCCCGCGTACCTGCCGTTAGGCTTTGGCTTTAGGATGCTATGTAGAAATTTTCCGGCCGACACCCCCGGTGTCGTGAATTCGTCCCAAACTTGCTGCGGGCAAGCGGAGTACCACCACTCCTTACCGTCAGTGAAACGGATATAGATGATCTCCGCTTCAGGGTCATAGCCAATCGCGGTCATGGCGGACGAAACAATCGGAATCCATTCAAACATTTTCACCCTCATATATCCCGCGCCATTGTTTTAGTGACGCCTGGAGGTCAGGAGCGGCGGGTTCAGCTCTCCATGGCTCCAACGATGGATCTTCAGCGTGAGGTTCGGGGCTTGGCCTTGTAAGGAGCGCGCGCGCCGGGAGCACGACGGCTTCGCCGGTTACGATTGCCTCTCCCGTACGTAATGACGGCAGGACAGCCGCTAGTCCTGCGACCGTGTCCGGCAAAGCTGCCCGGATTGCGCCTTGGTCCGCAGTGTTCGATAGCCGCAAAGAAATCAGTGTTCCGCATTGTGACAGCGCGGTATCAGGTAGCTCCGTTGGGCGTTGCGTGACGAGCATCAGGCCGATCCCGTATTTTCTTCCTTCCCGCGCGATCTTGTTTGCTGAACTGCGTGTGAGGATGCTCGCGCTTTCCCCGAGGTATCTATGGGCTTCTTCGAGCACCACCAACACAGGGCTTGCGCGACCTACGCCTGGGCCGCCCTTTTCGCTACGAATAGAGACTTCAAAAAGGAGATTAAGAATGACACCAATCGCTAGATCGGCTGCGATTGCTGGAACACCGCTAAAATCGAGAACTGAAATCGGCAGGGCCTTCCCTAGCCATTCTTGAAGTACACCTATCAGAGGATCAGGGCCTTCGGCCGTACCCTGTGGCTCTTGGAAGAATTTGAGTTGTGGGTTTAGGAGGCCGAGTCTCAGCAATTCGGGAGTGACGCCATATGCGCCATATACCGGGCTTTGGTGAGGCGGCTGTCCACCGGGGCCGTATTGCCGGAAGGTAGCGGGCTTAAGTTCTTGAGCGTTGCCGGCATCGACCAGACAAACGGTTGTCGCATCAACTTTCGTCGTCCTTGTCTCACGATTTTCGTAGTCGAGAGTGTGCCATATCGGCCGAATGTCAAAAGGTACTGGCGTGTCGGACGTCACTGCCGATGGGTCCAGATTTAGCCATGCAGAGGCTTCGACAAAATCTTTTCTGCTTTGTGCGACCAGTTCCGAAAATCGTTTTGAAAACGTTCCACCCCCCTGTGTCCCAGCGAAGATGGTCAAAATTTCGGAGGCAGGCAGCGCCCAGTATGGAACGCGGAGACGGCTTTCTCCCTCGCCTAAGACGCTCCGCACCGAGGCACTATTGCCTAGTGCTTGCGCGTATTCACCGTGCGGATCGATAACAACGATATTCGCGGCTGTCCAGCCTCCGCTAACAAAACTCTGCAGCAGAGATGCGACGGCACTCGTCTTGCCAGAGCCCGTCGAGCCGACGATGGCGGCATGGCGCGTTACAAGCTTTGCTGCGTTGAGACAGACCGGAACCTCCTCAGCGGCAGCGAGGCAACCAAGCCTCAAATGATCCTTGCCAGCCGCAGGGAAAATGGCAGCTAGTTGAGCAGCGGTTGCGAAATGAACCGAATCATCGAGTCCGGGATAAGAGCCGACACCCCTGTGAAATTTGCCAGTCGCGCGGTCGATCTCACCGAGAAGTTGAATCTGCAACCAACGTTCGTCACGTTGAATGCTCTCCGCCGGTGCCGGAGCCCCGGATAACTCGGCGATGCCGACAAGGCTGACCGAACCGATGAGATCAACTAGCCCTTGGGGTATGCGGACGAGCGAGCCGATCTGCCCTATCGGCTGCAAATGTCCTCGATAGATGGGAGCGATGCCGGCCAGGTCGCCGTCTAGCGCGACGGTCACCGTCGCACCGAGCACATGGCGAACCTTCCCAATGCAAGTGGGGTCACGTTCAGGCATTGGCGGTGCCCGTCCCCTTTGCAATGGGTGCGGCTAGCGGAGCAACGGGCGCAGTAACAGCAACTAGTAGATCATCTTCTTTGGTGGCGCTTTTTGCGAGATAAGCAGCGAGGCTCTTGAAGTCCCCCAACAGGAATTTATCTCCTGCCCAGATATTCGCCGGCGTATCTGCTGTCGCAGCCCAGGCCGCGCGGACGCCGCCGATAATCCCTTCGGTGGGACTTGCAACCTGGATATTGGGAGTGACGGTGGCCCGATCGGCAAGAGCATTTGGGATGGTATCGAAGCAGAAGACGATGATCTCTGACCGCTCTCTGCGAGTTGCTGCGTCAAAGATGATTTCATTCAAATGCTCGTCGCCGAAGGCATAGCCGGAGATTAAAGCCAACGTTTCTGGGTGGTGCAACGCGCGACGAAAGCGGTCCTGTAAAACGACGAAGGGCATGCGCCGCGATTCATCGTATTTCGTGTCGGAAGGATAGATGGCCGCACTTTCCTTCACCGCGTAGCCGCACCTGTAAATCTTGTGTTCAGTATCCCATTCCCAATTGAGCGATCCGTGCAGCTTCCAGAGTCGCGTAAAGAACGAGGGTATGCAATCTGAGCCAGGTAGAGGTTCGACTAGGTCGGTCCTGAAGCGCGACCGGAGGGTGCCAATAAAGCCGTCGAAGTACGGAACGTGAAACTCTTCCAAAGCCGTCTCTAAAAGCAGATCGTAATTGACGGTGAAAATTTCCAGAGGCGTGTGGTAATTGGTTCTTGCCGCCCAGGCGGCGAAATCTTTGACTGGTTTTGTATCAGCTGCCTTCAAATCAAGCTCTTTGACAATTGCCTGGCAGACATTTTTATCGAGAGCAGTGGCTGTGGCCGCGGTCAGCCCTTCCAGCGACTCTGACCCACTCAGCAGAGCCGCGATGCGCCGCAACCTGCTAAGGGCTTGCTCAAGGTTCCGTCCGGTGAGTTGCCTTTCAAATAATGGCTTCTCTGCGGCGCTCAAATCGGCCAGCACTTTAGCTTGTAGTTGGGCCACGTCGGGCAAGCCGCATGCCTTAGAAGTGCCCGCACCAAAGAACGTGCAGACATGTCTGGACCGCGCAGCTAATTTTGCACTGACGCCCATCGCAAATTTTGAAGGGTTGTGCGCCATCTTTTCTACTCTTCCTCGGCTGGCCGCTAGACGGCAAGTTTACACACGCCATCAGCGATCGCGCCACTCGGGATTTCGTATTTACACAAAAAATTACACATTTCTTCCGTAGCGTGGACTAAGTCTTTTATTATCATGGTGAAATCGGCAGACACAGCGGACTTAAAATCCGCAGACCTTAACCGGTCGTGGGGGTTCAAGTCCCCCTCCGGGCACCAGGAAACCTATTTGTCCCAATGACTTATCGTGGGAGGCTCGCTGGCGGCCGAGCGACTGCCGCTATCCACGCAAATTCTAGGACACACAGAAGCTCAAGCCGCGCAGGCGGCGATCGCTTCTTGTTCCGTAGCAAAAACGCCAAAAAGGCTAAGAATCCCAACCATCTTGAACGTCTTCGTGGCGAAAGACGAGGGATTGACGAGCTTGGTATCCCCCCCTATCTGCCGAGTACGTCGAAGAGCGTTGACAATGGCGCCGATGCCAGAGGAATCGATAAAAGGCATCTGCTCTAGGTCAAGAACCAGGTAGATGCAGCCATTCGTGAGCGCGGATTCAAGCGCAGCATCAAATTCCGGGACATTGGAAGATTTGAGCTGGCCTTTGATGCGAAGGGAGCAGGTATTTCCGCTTTGCTTTATGTCGAGATCCACGCAGTCTCCTGCAAGCTGGAAAGAATGATTTCACAACGGGGAGAGTGCTTGCTACACTCCGTCTACAGAGATTGACGCTTCAGGCTTGTTTCCGTCAAGCACCGGGTCCCCGATGTTACGTAGACGTTTGTTTGAAATACTCCCATGTCAATGCTCAGCGGCACTGTTTTCGAACTCACGAATGAACTGCTCACCGCCACGGACTCCTCTGTCCGGGCGCGACTGATTGCGGTGGCAGCCGTCGAATCGGTTGCGGATAGCGCGTGCCTGGTGCATCGGCTGGTTGAGGGGGATGATGGACGGGCGCTTTTCCCGATGGGGACGGCGGGGCCGGTGTCTATGGGAGAACAGATGCTTTCCGCGGAAAGCGAACTGGTGCTTCGACTGTTGGCGGGACGTGAGGAGCCTTTGGTGTACTCGGGAGCTGACGTGCCTCGCGAGGAGTATGCCCATGTGAATGTGTCTCGATCGATCGCTTCCCTGGCTTATGTTCCGTTTTCCAATGATGGAATCGTGGTGGGATTGATTGAAGTGATGACATTTGGGGAGCCAATACGTGCGGCCGAACTGGGCCGGCTCACCGAAATAGCAAAACTGGCGGGTCCGGCAATTCTTTCGGCTGAGGAGTTTGAGCGGCAGCGGCAGGATCTGCTGGATTCCGTGCATCGGATGACCCAGCTCTATGACTTGGAAAAGTCATTGAATGCGACGCTGGAATTGGAAGCGGTAACGGCGATGGTGCCGGCAAAGACGTCGGCTATGCTGGAATGCCAGGCCATGCACCTTTGGCTTTTCGATGGCGATCAATTGCGCCTGATGTCTTCCCATGGTGAAGATGCCACGGTGGAAGTGGGCGTGATCCAGACCCCGGAGGAAGGTTACGTAGCGGCGATGGCGGAAGAAGGCGAGTCGCTGCTGATTGATGACGCCGAAGACGCCCGGTTGGCGCAGCGGAATGACGTATTGGAATCGATTCCCGAGGAGCAACGGACCGAGCGTGTGACGAACGCGCTGGTTGTGCCATTGATGCAGGACGAATCAGA
>Ga0302310_10000613_pt1 | contig 32522 bp, 33 predicted proteins | sample III_Palsa_N1_2_FD_200451 | JGI IMG/M metagenome (GOLD analysis project Ga0302310, IMG submission 200451) | Peat permafrost microbial communities from Stordalen Mire near Abisko, Sweden - III_Palsa_N1_2 | ecosystem: Environmental > Terrestrial > Soil > Palsa > Peat permafrost | place: Sweden...
AGGCGAAACAAGGCCTTCGGAATCACTCCCGACGTCTGACATTTCGTCCTTGTTACTTGTCGCTCGCCTTTGTAACTCTTCCCTTTTCTCCAAAAACCGCTAAAATGCCCCGTTTACCGCGCACGTCTCTCGTGTGCCTGCCGATATCCGGCAATTCTGGAGTTTTACTATGGTCAAGATTCGTCTTTCGCGCGGCGGCGCCAAGGGCCGTCCGTTCTACCACGTTGTCGTCACCGATCAGCGCAACAAGCGCGACGGCCGCAACATCGAGAACATCGGCTATTACAACCCGGTTGCGTCGGGCAAGGACAAGCGCCTTGAGCTGAACGTCGATCGCGTCAAGGAATGGGTCGGCAAGGGCGCTCAGTTGAGCGACAAGGTTGCTGCACTGGTGAAGGAAGCCGGTAAGCAGCAGGCTGCCTGAGCATGAGTGAACCCGGTCGGCGCGTCCTGATCGGGCGCATCGTCGGACTGTACGGCGTGCAAGGTTGGCTCAAGATCGAATCTTGGGCCGAGCCACGCATGAAGATCTTCGATTACCAGCCGTGGCTGCTCAGTACAGAGTCCGGCTCGGAAACGCAGATCGCGGGTGCAAAAGGTCGTCAGCAGGGCAAGGGCATGGTGGCCCAACTACCCGGCATTGATGATCGCGAGCAGGCAGCAGCGTTGATCGGCATGGATATCCATGTTGCTCGCGAGCAGTTGCCGCCGCCCGGTAAGGATGAGTATTACTGGGTCGATCTCGAAGGTCTTGAGGTCGTCACCACGGAAGATGTGGTTCTGGGTCGGGTCAGTCATCTGTTTGCGACCGGTTCCAACGACGTCGTGGTAGTGAGGGATGGTGCGCGCGAGCGACTGATTCCTTTCATCCAGGGTTCGTACGTACGTTTGGTGGACATGTCCGCAAAGCGCATGGTGGTGGACTGGGATCCTGAATTCTGAAGTCGCCGGCTGGCGAGATTAGAGTTAGGAACGCAAGACGCCCATACCGAGGTCAAACATCGTGCGCATCGACGTCGTTACTCTGTTTCCCGACTTCGTGCGCGAGTGTGCTGCGGTAGGTGTGGTGGGACGCGCGCAGCAGCGAAAGCTGCTGCAGGTGGAAACCTGGAATCCGCGCGACTACACCACCGACAGGCACCGTACGGTGGACAGCAACTCCTACGGCGGCGGTCCGGGTATGGTGATGTTGATCGAACCATTGCGTAAAACCCTTGAGGTCGTTCGCAATGCGGCGCCAGAACCGGCGCATGTGATTTATCTCAGTCCGCAAGGAGCGCGGCTGACGCAGGGAAGGGTTGAAGCGCTGGCCAAACGGCCGCGCATCGCTCTGCTTTGTGGGCGTTATGAAGGTGTGGACGAACGTCTGCTGGCGCATGAGGTCGACGAGGAGCTGTCGATCGGCGATTATGTGCTCTCAGGTGGCGAGCTGGCGGCGGCGGTGATCATCGACGCGGTGGGCCGCTTGCAAGATGGCGCATTGAACGATGCGCAGTCGGCCGAGCAGGATTCATTCTCGGATGGCCTGCTGGATTGCCCACACTATGCGAAACCGGTGCACGATGCGCTGGGTTCCGTACCGGAGGTGTTGCTTTCCGGTGACCACGCGGCCATTGCCCGCTGGCGCCACAAGCAGTCGCTGGGACGAACCTGGTTGCGCCGTCCGGAGCTGTTGTCACGGCACGCGCTGGATGCTCAATCCCGCGCATTGCTGGATGAATTCCGTCGCGAACATGTTCAATACGAACAGAAGCGGCAAAACGATGCGATCGACGACTGATCGCAGCTGATTGAAAACAATAGGTGTTGCCATGAACAAGATCATTGAACAGTTCGAAGCCGAGCAGATCACCCGCCAGCTGCCGGAGTTCGGCCCCGGCGATACCGTGGTCGTCAACGTCAAGGTGAAGGAAGGCAACCGCGAGCGCGTGCAGGCGTTCGAGGGCATCGTGATTGCGCGTCGCAGCCGCGGCCTGCATTCGGCTTTCACTGTGCGCAAGATTTCGCACGGCACCGGCGTGGAGCGCGTGTTCCAGGCGCATAGCCAGGCGATCGATTCGGTCACCGTGAAGCGCAAGGGCAAGGTCCGCGGCGCCAAGCTGTATTACCTGCGTGGCCTGGAAGGCAAGGCTGCCCGCATCAAGGAAGACGTCGCCGCCGCTGCTGCCGCCAAGGCTGCGAACAAGGCCAAGGCTGCCGCAGCAGCTTCCAGCGCCGAGTAAGCCTAAGCCAGCGCCGGTTTAACCGGTCAGCGTTTTGCGTGCAATAAAACACCCCGTGGAGCGATCCGCGGGGTGTTTGCTATCGGTCAAGGTGTGCCGTGAAATGGCTGCGGCAACAATGGCCGTATTCAACGGATCGATCGTGATTTTTTGCATTGCCGCAGATAGCTAAGGGCACTCAATGCTCCTGCTGGCGCCGAGATTTAGGTGTCGATCAGAGCGCGCGCAATGTCGGAAGCCGTAAGCAAGTATTCCATCGCATGGGATATACGCGATTCACCTGAGCAGCTTTAAAGCCAATCAACTAACCGCCCACAGCCTGAACGACGCTGCCGGCGGCGGATAGCCGTTGCGGTATCTGCAGGAAATTGCCTTGCACGAAATCCACGCCGCAGGCGAATAGCAGCGACGTGCTGGTTGCATCTTCTACCCATTCGGCAATCGTCTGGCGCTTAAGCGCTTTCGCCTGTTCACAGATCTCGGCAATCTTCTTCTGACTTTCCGGATGCTGCGGCAGGTCGGCCATATAGCTGCGGTCGATCTTCAGATAATCCGCGTCGATATGGTTGAGCAACTGGAATGAGTTCAGGCCGGAGCCAAACTGCTCCAGCGCAAATTGGCCACCCAGCTTTTTCCAGCCGTTGATGAATTCCTGGGCCGGACGGAGCATCGTCATTACCTTGCTCTCGGTCATCTCAAGCACGATACGGCCGTGTTCCAAGGCGGCGCGCTTAAGGCGATCGGATAACCACGGCAACAGCGTTTCGTCGTTTATCGAAGCGGCGGTGAGTTTGACGAAGAACGTTGTTGGCTGGCCGTGGCTTTCGCGGACCTGCAGCGCGCTCACGGCCCGATGTAGCACCCAGCGATCAATAGCCCCGGTGAGGTTGTGCTTTTCAGCGATAGGCATGAAGAAGCCTGGCAAAACCTCATCCTGAGGGCCATTCATGCGCACCAGGATTTCCGAATAGTCGCCTTCGTCATCCTGCAGGCTGATGATCTGCTGGTGATAAAGGACGAGTCCATTTTTCTCCAGTGCTTCCTTCAGCAAATCCAGCCAGTAAAGGTCGCGTTCCTGATCCGCTTTTTCGCCCGCGGCAGGATCGTTCAGCTCGACTTTGTTGCCGCCGAGGCTTTGCGCCATGCGCAGGGCCTGACTGGCTTCGTTGAGCAACAGATCCGCGTTTGCATTTTTTTCGCCCAACAGGCTGGCGCCGATGCTGGCGGTGACGCTCATCGATTGCGCGCCCGCGTCGAAAATTTCATTGCTCACACTGAACTGCAGCTTGGTTATCCATTCCTTGATCGCATCGTCCTCGCGCGTGTCCAGCACGATGCCAAGCGTGTGTTCGGCCAGCATGCCGGCAACGTCACCGGTATCAAGAAGGATACGGATACGGTCGGCAAATGCAGCCAGAAGTTCATCGGCCTTGCCGAGGCCAATGCCGGCAACCAGGGTGGTCCAGTTGTCAGGTTCGACCAGCAGCAGGGTTTGGCCCTTTTTGCCATGGGTGGCATCCGCCACCGCGTTGTCTATGTATTCCAGCATGCGCGCGCGGTTGAACAAACCGGTGACCGGATCGCGCTGTAGCTGTTCGAGTACCGCCGGGTCGATCTGTTGTCGACGGAATACGATCTGCAGACAGGGTTCCCCCTCGAATGTCGCGGGCGCGAACTCGACCGTGGCATCGAAGTGGCTGCCGTCAGAGCGGCGTGCACGTAGCGCTAGCTGCGCGCCTACTTTTTCGTGGCGCGCATGGCCCTTGAGCAGCGTCTTGAAGTCATCCGAGTTGGCCGAGTCAACCATGTCCATCACGGGCAGGCCGAGCAGGTCATCGAAGCTCTGGTAACCGAAGTTGTCCAGGTAGGCCTGGTTGGCGCGTACATGCATGCCTTCGTGTACGTAGGCGATCGCGTCGTTGGATGAGTCCAGCAGTGCATCGCAGCGTCGCTCCGACTCACGCAGCGACGTTTCCAGCCGGCGCACTTGTCGACGTGTCTGTAGTGCGTCGAACTCGCGCTGCAACACGATGAGCAATTGCTTGGGCTGATTACGCGGAGCAACCCCTCGAGCACCGTCGACAAAAAGGTTGGCTACCTGCTGGCCGTCGAGCTTGTCCAGCAGGCCAATCAGCGAATAATCGCGGCCGTAGGCATCAAGCGTCTGCACGACATCGCGCAGCTCCAAGCCTTTGACGGACGGATCGAACATCACAATATCCGGCTCCAGCTCGTCGATCGCCTTCTGCAGCTGTTCGGCGTTGGTGGCGCGAGCCGGTCGCACGGCGATACCGCTGTTGCGCATCAGGCTGATGATCTGTTCGGCCTCCTCGAGCGAGTTCTCGATGAAGAGGATCTTGATGACGTAATCTTTTTTCATGGGGCGTCGAACTGTCCGTTGATCACCGCTGACTTTACTTTATCTATCTTCCGGGACGCCCGGCTGAAGACACGCAGGTCTACGTTTGTAGCGGATTCTTTTACCGGCCGCCAGCGAAAAGGGTGGTGAACGCTTATGACAACGGCCGTTTGGATGCCTCGCTCTCCACTTCGCGAACCAGCTTGGGAACCAGATAGCCGGGCAGTCGGGCGCGCAGGCTCTCCACCAGCTGCAGCGCGCGGGCGTCGTCTACCTCAAAATGTGCCGTCCCCTGCACGCGATCCAGCTGGTGCAGGTAATACGGCAGCACACCGGCGGCAAACAGGCGCTCGGAGAGTTCCGCCAACAAGCCAGGGTCGTCGTTGATGCCGCGCAGCAGCACGGATTGATTGAGCAGCGTGACGCCGGCATTGCCTAGCCGGGCACACGCATCGTCGACGCTGGCGTCGAGCTCGTTGGCGTGATTGGCGTGCAGCACGATCACTTTCTGCAGCGGCAGCGATGTCAGCCATGCCAGCAACGGCGCATCGATTCGCTCGGGCAGCACGACCGGCAACCGCGTGTGTATGCGCAGTCGGGTCACGTGTGGAATATCGGTCAGGCCGCGGCTCAGCTCCGCCAGCTTGGTGGTGGTGAGAGCCAGCGGATCGCCACCGGAAAGGATCAGCTCGCTGATCGAGCTGTCGCCTTGCAAATGTTCCAGTGGCTGTCGCCACTGGCCGGCAGCAGCCATTTCCTCACTGTAAGGAAAGTGCCGGCGGAAGCAGTAACGGCAGTTGATCGCACAGCTGCCGCTGGCGATCAGTAAGGCGCGGCCATGATATTTGTGCAGGACGCCGTGAGCGGCACGCGCGGACATGTCGCCGACGGCGTCGATGACGAAACCGGGCACGTCGTCGCATTCGGCGAGTTGCGGCAAAACTTGCAGCAGCAGCGGGTCATGCGGGTCGCCGTGGCGCATGCGCGCTACAAAACCGCGCGGCACGCGCAGGGCGAAACCGGCGTTACCCGCCGGCAGCCGCGCGGCCAGTTCATCAAGGCCGAGCAGGGCGAGCAGTTCCACGGGATCGGTGACCGCGTTACGCCAGAGATGGCGCCAGTCGCTGCCATCGTGACTGGCGGGCGAGGTTAGGCGGGCGGCGGTGCTTGCGGTTATCATGTGCGGCCTTGGGGCGGGCATTGAGCCTGACTGACCCGTGATTTTAGCCGCTGACAGTAGCGGTTTTTACGTTACAACCAATTTTCGGAGTGAAATGCATGGCAACCCTTGGCCTCAATGATGTCAAAACGGGCAAGAAGATCATCCATAACGGCGATCCGTGGATCATTACCGAAGCCGACTTCGTCAAGCCGGGCAAGGGCCAGGCGTTCACCCGCATCCGCATCCGCAACCTGAAGGATGGCCGCACCACCGAGCAGACGCTGAAGTCGAGCGACTCGTTCGAGGAAGCCGACGCCACCGATACCGACATGCAGCTGTCCTTCGTCGACGGCATCGGCAAGGATCGTGTGTGGAACTTCATGCAGATGGAAACTTTCGAGATGGCGCAGGCTTCGCTGGCCGCGATGGGCGACGCCTGGAAGTGGCTCAAGGGTGAGGAAGAGTGCGTGGTCACGGTGTTCAACGGCCAGATCATCGCCGTGCAGGCGCCGAAGTTCGTCGAGCTGAAGATCACCGAGACCGATCCTGGCGTGCGTGGCGATACCTCCGGCGGTGGCGGCAAGCCGGCCACACTGGAAACCGGCGCCGTGGTGCGCGTGCCGCTGTTCGTCAACCAGGACGAAATCATCAAGGTCGATACCCGCACCGGCGAGTACGACAGCCGCGTCAAGTAAGCGCGTCAAGCTCCGGTCATGCCGGAGCGTGAGCATCTAGGGGCGGGCGTCGCAAGGCGTGCCGCCTCTTGTTTTATCCAGTCACGTCATACCGTCGGTCAACCAGAGCGAGTCCACGATGAGCGAAACGTCATTGCAGCCGATTGATCTTCTGATCGAAGCACGCTGGGTCGTGCCGGTCGAACCGCACGGCGTGGTGCTTGAGGATCACGCGGTAGCGGTGCAGGGCGACCAGATCATCGCGTTGCTGCCGATCGCGCAGGCGCGCGCGCGCTACGAGCCGCGCGAGCGCGTCGAGCTTACCGAGCACGCGCTGATCCCAGGTCTGGTCAACAGCCACACACACAACCCCATGACCTTGCTGCGCGGCTTGGCGGACGACTTGCCGCTGATGGTCTGGTTGCAGCAGCACATATGGCCGGCCGAGGCCAAGGTGATCGGGCCGGAGTTTGTGCGCGACGGCGTGGAGCTGGCCGTGGCCGAGATGCTGCGCGGCGGCACCACCTGCGTCAACGAGAATTATTTTTTCCCCGATGTCATTGGCGCGACCTATCGCCAGCTCGGTTTTCGCGCGGTGGTCGGCTTGCCGGTGATCGATTTCCCCACCGCCTGGGCCAAGACGCAGGACGAATATTTTGAGCGAGCCTGCGAGGTGCATGACAGCTTCCGTGGCGACGCGCTGATCACCACGGCATTTGCGCCGCACGCGCCGTACACGGTGTCGGACGAGAGCTTCGAACGCATCCGCGTGTTGTCCGACCAGCTGGATATTCCGGTGCATCTGCATACGCACGAAACCGCACACGAGGTTGAGGAAGAGAAAAAGAAAAGCGGTCTGCGCCCGTTCCAGCGCCTGCAGAAACTGGGCCTGGTCAACGACCGCCTGATCGCCGTGCACATGACCCAGCTGACGGATGGCGAGATTGCTGTATGCGCTGAATCTGGCGTATCGGTGGTGCATTGCGCCGAATCCAACATGAAACTGGCCTCAGGTTTTTGCCCCGCCGAAAAGCTGCGCCGGGCTGGCGTCAACGTAGCGCTGGGTACTGACGGATGTGCGTCGAACAACGACCTGGACATGTTTGGCGAAATGCGCAGCGCGGCCCTGATGGCCAAGGCTGTGGCCGAAGACGCTGCCGCTTTTGATGCGAGTTACACCCTGCGCGCCGCCACGCTCAACGGCGCGAAGGCGATTGGACTGGAGGCAAAGATCGGTTCCATCGAAGTCGGCAAGCAGGCCGATCTTGCCGCGGTGCGCTTGAGCGATCTGGAAACTCAGCCGATGTTTCATGTGGTGTCGCAGCTGGTCTATGCGGCTGGTCGCCATCAGGTCACCGATGTGTGGATCGCTGGCCGGCGCAAGCTGACCCATCGCGTGTTGCCGGACATCGATACTGACGCGGTGATCGCCCGGACGCGCGCCTGGCGCGAGCGCATCGCTGCACACTGAGCGCATATCATCGAACCGCGTATCGAGACCCCGGAGTCGCCATGAATCGCTATCTCGTTCTTGCCATGCGTCGCGCCAGCTTCGATGCCGCCGTAGTGCCATTGCACAAGCAGTTTCTGGAAGACCTGCGCGAACAGGGGCGGATCGAGCTGTCCGGCCCGTTCGACGACAACTCCGGCGGCGCTTATTTGTTGCGTGCGGCCGATCGGGCCGAGGCAGAAAAAATGGCTTTTAGCGATCCAGCACATACCAGCGGCGGCTGGGATATCACGCTGTACGCATGGGCCGCCCGTTAAACTCGCGCACTGTTCCGGAGAATCGATGATGCAGACCGAACCGCACGTCAGTGCCAATGTAAGCGCCCAGGAAATCGCCCATTTCGACAAGCTGGCCTCGCGCTGGTGGGATCCGGATGGCGAGTCGCGCCCGCTGCACGATCTGAACCCGGTCCGTGCGGCCTACGTGGCCAGGCATGTCGATCTGCGCAATGCGCGCGTGGCCGATGTTGGCTGCGGCGGCGGTTTGCTCAGCGAAGCGCTGGCGCGTGCCGGTGCCAACGTCACCGGCATCGATCTGAGCCACAAGGTGATCGATATCGCCAAGCTGCATTTGTACGAGTCCAACCTCAGCGTCGATTACCGCGTGCAGTCTTCGTCTGATCTGGCGGCTGAGGAACCGGAAGGTTTCGATGCAGTCTGCTGCATGGAGCTGATCGAACATGTACCCGACCCGGCGGCGCTGGTGCAGGATCTGGCGGCGATGTTGAAGCCTGGCGGCTGGTTGTTCATGTCCACGCTCAATCGCACACCGGCCTCTTTCGGTGCAGCGATTCTCGGCGCCGAGTACGTGATGCGCATGCTGCCCAAAGGTACGCATCACTATGCGCAATTCATCAAGCCATCCGAGCTTGGGCGGCTTTTGCGCCATAGCGATCTGGAGCTGGAGGAAGTGTCCGGGCTCGCTTACAACCCGCTGACCCGCAAGGCGTGGCTTAGCCGATTCACTGCGGTCAATTATCTGCTTTGCGCGCACAAGCCCGTATGAATGCCGGCGCGTTGAAGTCGTTGTCAGTAAACATCGAGGGCGTGCTGTTCGATCTGGATGGCACCTTGCTCGATAGCGCGCCCGATCTTTACGCCGCGTTAGTAGTGCAATGCGGGGAAGAAAATGTGCCGCCACCGCCATACTCGCTGGTGCGTCAGGTCGTATCACGCGGTGCGCGGGCGGTGCTTCGTTGCGCCTTTGAGGATCGGGGTGAGCCTGCGATCGCTGCACTGGTACCGCGTTATCTGGAAATCTATCAACGTGTGATGGGCGAGCAGACCACGGCGTTTGACGGTATTGAACGCCTGCTGGGCCGCATCGAAGCGCTTGGTTTGCGCTGGGGCATTGTCACCAACAAGGCGGCCTTTCTTACCGACGACTTGCTGGTGCGCATTGGCTGGGGTGGCCGTGCGCATGCGGTGGTCTCCGGCGATACGCTGCTAGTAAAAAAGCCCGATCCGGCGCCGGTGCTGCTGGCCTGCGAGCAGGCAGGCATCCAACCGGCCAACAGTGTTTTCGTCGGCGACGATCGCCGCGACATTCTTGCCGGTGCCGCCGCCGGGTTATATACCGTCGCGGTGAGCTGGGGTTATCTGGACGGCGGTGACCCGCAGACCTGGGGCGCCGATGCTGTGGTGGATCATCCGGCACAGCTCGCCGAGCTGCTGCGGTTGCAAACGGTTACTGCCTGAAATGGTCGAGATCGTCGAACAAAGCGCCAAACTGCAAAGCTTCATCGACAAATGGCTGGCGGTGCAGCCGCAGCAGCGTGTCGCGCTGGTCTTTGTCGATGGACAGCGCTATCCCGGGCATATCGCGCTGGCAGCGTTGGAGCAGGAGCTGGTGGCCGCGGCCTATGGCATCCGCGAGCCGCAGGTCGCTGTGGCAAAGCTGAATTGGTGGGCGGAAGAGCTGGCCGGAGCGGCTAGCAGCGGCGGCCGCCATCCGCTGACTCAGGTGATCTTTGACGACGAGCGAGCGCATGCGATTGCCGGTGAACGCTGGCTGGCACCGGTGTTGGCGGCGATGACGCAACTGGAGCAGGGTACGCCAGCGGACTTCGCCACGCAGATGACTGCTGCGGCTCCATTGCACGGCGCCTTGGCGGCGTTGGAAACGGCATGGTGGTACGGCGCCGATGCATCGCCCGAGCGCGCTGCCCGCGTTGCTACTCTCAATCACCTGTTGTACGCGCTGCTTCGCCTGGAGCAGGACGCTGATCGCGATCGCCTGTCACTGCCGATGGCGCAGCTTGCTCGCCATGGGTTGAGCCGCGATAGGCTGCGTACGCCGAGCGACGCACGTCAGGAGGCGATCAAGGCACAACTGGACGATTTGCTGGCGAGCTGGCGGGAGTTGTCCCGATTGCGCGGGCCGCTTAGCGTGTTTCGTGCGCTGGAGTCGCGTCATGGCCAGCAGCTGGCGCAAAATGCCGCACGAGCGCCGGATGCGCTCGTTTCCCTGCAGTCGGGTCAGCCGCGCACTGGACTGGGCACGACGATTCAGGCTTGGAAAGCAGCGCGTGCCTGGCGTCGTCAGACGGCTTGATGGGTAAGTAATTGCAGACGTTTATCAGCAGGTTTTTGTTACTCGTTTGACTGAAAGCAACGCCTCGGCGAAACGAAGGCACTCACGCAAGACGCACTGTTTCCAGCAAGCCCCTATTGCGCGATACATGGCTTGCCCCAAGATTGAAAGCTTTCGCGACGGTCTGTTCGCCGATGTCAGGATTATCTATGTCAAATCAGGAAAGTACCGCTCGCTTGCTGCCCGACGTAGCCGTGCACGCGCAGCCGCATCTGGCCGGTGCGCTGGACTGGGTCGGTATGGCCGACATCCAGGTTCCGGTGCATTTCGATGCCGGCGATGGTCAGGTGCATCGCGCCAGTGCCAAGGTCGGCGCCTTCGTCAATCTGAAGCGAGCGGACAAGCGTGGCATCCACATGTCTCGACTGTATCTGCAGGTCGAGCAGGTACTCAGTGCGCAGCCGCTGACGGTCGATACACTGCAGAGCCTGCTGCGCGGTTTTCTCGAGTCGCACAAGGACCTGTCTGATCGTGCCTGCCTCAGCGTCAAGTTCGAGCAGTTGGTGCGTCGCCCCGCGCTGCGCAGTGACAACAGCGGCTGGCGCTCCTATCCGGTGACCATCGAAGCGAGCCTCACCGGGGACGCCTTTCTGCTTGAGCTGGGCACCGAGGTGGTTTATTCCTCGACCTGTCCGGCGTCGGCGGCGCTGTCGCGGCAGTTGATCCAGGACCAGTTCTCAAAAGACTTCGATGCAGCCAAGCCGATTGATGCCGCTGCCGTGCTGGCGTGGCTTGGCAGTGAACAGGGCATCGTCGCCACGCCGCACGCCCAGCGCAGCGTCGCCTGCCTGCGCATTCGTCCCAAGGCAGGCGCTGGTCTGCATCTGATCGATCTGATCGACCGCGTCGAACACGCGCTGGGTACGCCGGTACAGACAGCCGTCAAACGCGAGGACGAGCAGGCTTTCGCGCTGGCCAACGGCGGCAATCTGATGTTTTGCGAAGACGCCGCGCGGCGCATCCAGAAAGCGCTGGATGCCGACGATCGCCTCAACGACTTCCATGTCCGTGTCGAGCATCAGGAAAGCCTGCATCCGCATGATGCGGTGGCTTATGCGAGCAAGGGCGTGGATGGTGGGTTCGGTTCGACACCCTGATCAGCTTTCATCCTTGCCTCAGCGCTATCCGTGATCCTTGGTGGAGAACGGAAGCGCGGCCGACTGGGTCACTCACGGCTGCGCGATACCCGGCAAAAGCAGTGGGTCGAGCCGCACGCCGAACCAGTTGAAGCCCCAGTGCAGGTGTGGACCGGTGGCTCGCCCTGTCATACCCGATAGCGCGATGATCTGGCCCTGGCTGACGCGCTGGCCGACATGCACCTCCAGTCTCGACAGGTGCAAAAAGTTGGAGCTGAGGCCGAAGCCGTGGTCGAGCAGGATGGTGCCGCCGGTGAGGTATAGGTTCGGTTGGGCGAAGGTGACGATGCCGGCGGCAGGCGCGCGAACCGGGGTGCCCTGCGGCACGGCGATGTCCATGCCGGAGTGTGGGGCCTTGGGGTCACCGTTGTAGATGCGCTGGTTACCGAAGCGTCCGCTGATGCGGCCTTGTACAGGCCAGACGAAGCCGCTGAGGAAATCCTCGCGATCATCGTCGCGGTTGCGTGCAGCGGTGACGGCGGCCTGTTCACGCTCGATTCGTGCGGCGAGTTCGGGTGGCGGGTTTACTGTCGCGGGCGGTACGCCGTTGATGCGCTCGATCGGCCAGTCCCGCGGTGTAATGGTGATGCGTGCGCTTGCTTCATGGCCGTCGGGCTCGACGATGCTGATCGCCATCGGTCCCTGCTCATCACGGCTGGCGCCGAAAACCGCCACGCCATCATCGCCGACATGCACGAATTTGCCGGAGACACTCAGCCTGCTTCCCGGTTTCAGCCCGACAACGACCAGACCACCCTGCGACAGGGTGCCAGGAAGGTTAGGCGCGACCGAGCCAGCAAGCGCTGGCACGCAGAGCAGGACGAGAAGCAGCAGCGCGAGCCCGAGAACCTGCCTCACTGATTGAAATCCTTGATACGCGGGTGGGCGGAGAAGCGCTTGTCTTGGTGGACCCGTTCGGCGTTCTTGATCAGCCAGTCATGGAGCATCGGGGGAATCTCCGTGGCCGCGACAGCGCGGATAGTGAAAATGGTCAGGCACCGGATCGTTACCGCCTGCGCACAGCGGTTGGCAACGTAGTAGCCGCCAGCCGGACAACAGGCCGCCGCGCCACGGACCGAAGCGCAGCACGGCAATCCGTGCATAATCCGAACAGCTGGGATGGAAGCGGCAGCGCTGGCCAAGCAAAGGACTGATCCAGCGCTTGTACAAACGGAGCAACCACAGTATCAATCGGGTAGGGGGGTTCACGTTATCGGCACGGAATACAGCGTCTAGTGGCGCGATTATTCCAGATGCAGGCTTGCCGGTGGTGAACACTTTGGGCTATAACACCCGGCCGTCACGGCCGAAACGGTGAAGGGATATGGCAAATACGACACGTAGTGCAAGCGCCACCAAGGCGCAGAAAGGAAAGGCTTCGGCGAAGGCGCATGATGTCAAGGGCGGCGGGTCGAAAACAGTCGCCAAGAAGGGAACCGCCGTGAAGAGCTCCAGCAAGACATCTGCCAAGCCAACTACGAAAAAGTCAGCTGCCCCCAAGCCGGTGAAAAAGGCCGTGGCAAAAAAAGTCGTTCAGAAGCCGAAGCCGGCTGCTGCGAAAAAGCCGGTTGCCAAGGTTGCCGTCAAGAAAGCCGTCGCCAAACCGCAATCGAAAAAAGCCATTCTGTCTAAGAAGCCCGTCACCAAGAAAGCCGCCGTAAAAAAGGTAATAGTGAAAACATCAGCATCCAAAGCAGCGCCCGCAAAGAAAACGCCAGTCAGCAAGCCCGCTGCCAAGGCAGCACCCGCCAAGCCTGCAGTCAAAAAAGCTGCCGCGCCGGTCAAGCCGGTCGTGAAGCCAGCAACGCCACCTCAGAGCAAGACAGCTCCGGTCAAGGCGGCACCAGCCAAAGTGGCGGCCAAGCCTGTCGCAGCACCGACTCCGAAAACCGCATCTTCGGCATCCGCAACCAACCTTTTCAAAGGCAAGGTTGCGAGTGCCACCGCCATGGTGACACCGCGTGCAGCATCGGCTGACGCGCATCATGCTTCTTCCAACAAAAATCAGAAAAACTCGTCATCCTCAATGAATAAATTGGCTACGAAAAAACTCGATAACGGCGTTACCCGCGAAGACGGGCGCTATGCATTACCCGCGACCAGCGTGATTGTGTTGCCGAAGGGCTTCAAACCCTCCAGCAAAGAGGAGTACATGAATCCGGAGCACCTGGCCTACTTCCGCAACAAGCTTCGCGACTGGCGCGATCAGCTGGTGGAGGAGTCGCGTCAGACCATGGACAATCTGCGTGATGAAGTGCGCGATGTCGGCGACGAGGCCGAGCGCGCCACGCGCGAAACCGAAAACTCGCTGGAACTGCGTACGCGCGATCGCTACCGCAAGCTGATATCCAAGATCGACAAGGCGCTGCGCCGGATCGAAGACGGCAGCTACGGTTTTTGCGAAGAGACCGACGAAGAGATTGGTGTCGAGCGTCTCGATGCCCGTCCGATTGCCACGCTATCGCTCGATGCGCAAGAGCGGCGCGAGCATCTGCAGAAGCAGATGGGCGACTAAGTTCTCTGTTCACTGCTTGAATGAAAAGCCCCGCCTGTGTGCGGGGCTTTTTTTGCCGGGTATGGATGAGCGAGAGCCGAGTTGTGAGGGGCGTGATGACGTGTCGAGTGATGCGGTTTATTTCAACGCCAGCGCCGCATACTGCTTCAGCTGGGTCAGCATGGCAGCAAGGCCGTTGGAGCGCGTTGGCGACAGATGTTTGGCCAATCCAATGGTGCCGATGAACTCTGGCGCGGTATCGACGATCTCCTGCGCCGAACGATCGGAATAGACCCGCAGCACCAGCGCGATCAGCCCGGATACGATGGCCGAATCACTGATCGCATCGAAGTGCATACTCGCTGCGTCACCGCTTGGCACCAGCCACACCATGGACTGACAGCCATGCACGCGGTGCTCTTCGGTTTTCCATTCGTCAGGGAAGGGCGGCAGCTGCTTGCCCAGATCGATGAGGTATTGATAGCGCTCGGTCCAGTCACCAAAAAAGGCGAACTCTTCGGCAATCTCGCGTTGTGCATCGGCGGCGCTGGTGGTGGCAGTCGTATTCATACGTGGATTATCGCGCGCTTCGCGTGAATTCCGGCACGCGTCCGCATACCTCAGCTCTTCAATACGCTCCAGCGGGTACCTTGGGCGCCGTCCTCGATCACGATGCCCATCGCGGTGAGTTCGTCGCGGATCGCATCGGCGCGGGCAAAATCTCGTGCGCCGCGGGCGGCACGGCGTTGTTCGAGCAAATCATCGACATGTGCGGCGTCGACGTCGCTCTCGCCGCGTTTGAGCCATGCCTCGGGCGCTTGCTGCAGCAGGCCAAGCAGCGCGCCACCGCCGAGCAGGGCAGCCTTGGCTTCGCCGCTGGCGCTTTGGCGGGCCTGATCAGCAAGTTGTGACAGCTCGGCCAGCGCCTGTGGTGTATTGAGGTCATCGCACAGCGCAGCCTCGACGCGCTCGGGCACCGGCAGTTCGCCGGTCGGCGCGTCGACATGGGCAAGATCACGCAGCACGCGATACCAGCCATCGAGCGTGCTGACAGCTTGCTGTATCGCGTTCTCCGACCAGTCCAGTGGCTGACGGTAATGGCCACGCAGCAGCAGCAGACGCAGCGCCTCGGGCGGATGCAGCTTCAGCAGCTCGTGCACCAGCAGCACGTTGCCCAACGACTTCGACATCTTGCGACCGTCGAAGGTCAACATGCCGTTGTGCATCCACCAGCGCGCAAACGTCTTGCCACCATGCGCACTGGTCGACTGGGCGATCTCGTTCTCATGATGCGGAAACAGCAGGTCGACGCCACCGGCATGGATGTCGATGGTTTCGCCCAACTGCGCGGCGCACATCGCCGAGCATTCGATATGCCAGCCCGGACGGCCGCGGCCCCAGGGGCTGTCCCAGCCCGCAAGGTCGGGTGTGGACGGCTTCCACAGTACGAAGTCGGCAGGATTCTTTTTGTACGGAGCGATCTCCACCCGTGCGCCAGCGATCAGCTCCTCGGTATCGCGGCCCGACAGTGCGCCGTAGGCCGGATACGAATCGACGTCGAACAGCACATGGCCCTCGGCAGCATAAGCATGACCGTTGCCGATGAGTGCCTCATTCATCGCGATGATCTCGCCGATGTGGGCGGTGGCGTGTGGTTCTAGATCCGGCGGCGCGATGCCCAGCCCGGCCATGTCCTCGCGGTAGGCGCGGGTATAGCGGTCGGTAATCGTGGTGATCGGTACGCCTTCGCGCTGCGCCGCTGCGTTGATCTTGTCTTCGACGTCGGTGATGTTGCGGGCGTAGACCACGTTGGGATAGTGCCGGCGCAGTAGCCGCGCCAGCACGTCAAACACCACTGGCCCGCGCGCATTGCCGATATGCACGTAGTTGTAGACCGTGGGGCCGCACAGATACATCGTCACCCGTTTCGGGTCGAGCGGTGCGAACGCCTCGGTATGGCGCGTCAAGCTGTTGTAGAGCGAAATCGGCATGGGCGAAAAATCCGCGACGTGGGCGTCGTGCTTTGGCAAGGCAAAGTTAGCCCAACATCTTAACAAGATGTAAGTGGAACGGTTGCGAAACGTTAATTCTAAGCCTGTATTCAGTGTGAATTTGATGCAATGAGAACAGGGAGCACACCTCGTGCTCCACGTCCCGAGATCGGAGGTCGCAATGACCAGGTTATGGCTTTCCACGCTGGCGTTGGCCTTTATGGCCACCAGCATCCACGCGCAGGACGTGCGTTATTCCAATCAGCCGCCACCGCCGCCTCCGGGCGCACCGGGTGCGCCGGGTCCTGGCCCAGGTGGTCCTGGCCCCGGGGATGACAACGCGCATTTCGGCTGGGCCGATGTGCTGCGTGCTGATCCTGTGCAGGGTGTGGTACGCACCAGCGTGCCGCAGCAACAGTGTTACAACCAACAGGTGGTTCAGCACGATCCCGGTAACAGCGGTGTCGGCACGGTGCTTGGCGCTGTTGTTGGTGGCGTGCTCGGCAGTACGATCGGCAAGGGCGGCGGCCGGGTTGCAGCCACGGTGGGCGGCGCGGTGGTTGGCGGTGCGGTAGGTAATCACGTGTCCGATCAGGGTGGCGATTACGCCACCACCCAGACCAACTGCCAGCAGGTCAATACGGTAAGCGATCAGCGCCGGATCATCGGTTATGACGTTGAGTACCGCTATCGCGGCGAGGTGTATACCTCGCGCTTGAACTACGACCCGGGCGAGCGCCTGCGGGTTCGCGTGCAGGTGCAGCCGGCTGATTGATTGCCTGAACCGGCTGGCTTGTGTCACTGGATCGCCGCCTTCGGGCGGCGATCCTCGTTTGAGGCCACCGATTTTTCTGTTGCATGGCAGCGAAATTCTCGCCATTATGTGGACTCACCCGCTGGAATATTCATGTCCGCAGCCGTCTATACCGCCAATGTCCTGACTAGCGCCCGCATGGCTGCTGGCATGACGTCGCGCGCGCGCCGACCGTTGTATCGACATTCGGCCGGGTAGGCTGTCGCACGCGTTTCATGTGTATCGACGATAAAACCCGGCCATGCGCCGGGTTTTTTGTTTTTAGGTTTGAGTTTGATTTCACGCAGATCCCTCTGCAAAAGCCGAGCTCGGCCATCCATGGCCGGACTCTTTACCAAGAGCTGCTACCTATGACGATTCGACATTTCATCACCACCCAGGATTACAGCCGCGCCGAGATCGATGCGCTGCTGGCGCAGGCCGCGGAGTTCAAACGCTCGCCGCACGGCCAGCAGCTGGCCGGCAAGTCGATTGCACTGCTGTTTTTCAACCCGTCGATGCGCACGCGCACCAGTTTCGAACTCGGCGCGTTTCATCTGGGTGGCCATGCGATCGTGCTGTCGCCGGGCAAGGACGCGTGGCCGATCGAGTTCGAGGTGGGCTCGGTGATGGATGGCGATACCGAGGAGCACATCGCCGAAGTGGCGCGCGTGCTGTCGCGCTACGTCGACCTGATCGCGGTGCGCGCCTTTCCGAAGTTCCAGGACTGGGCGGTCGACCGGCAGGACAGCGTGATCAAGGCGTTCGCCCAGTACGCCACCGTGCCGGTGATCAATATGGAGACGATTACCCACCCCTGCCAGGAGCTGGCCCATGCGCTGGCGCTGAAGGAGCACCTGGGCGATCTGCAGAACAAGAAGTACGTGCTGACCTGGACCTATCACCCCAAGCCGCTGAATACTGCCGTGGCCAACTCGGCGCTGCTGATCGCGACCAAGCTCGGCATGGACGTGACCCTGCTGTGCCCGACGCCGGACTACGTGCTGGACGAGCGTTATATGGAATATGGCCGTCTGAACGCCGAACAGAATGGCGGTTCGCTCAAAGTGAGCCACAATATCGAGGAAGCCTACCGCGGCGCCGACGTGGTCTACGCCAAGAGCTGGGGAGCGCTGCCGTTCTTCGGTCAGTGGGAGAAGGAAAAGCCGGTGCGCGAAGCGAGCAAGCACTTCATCGTCGACTCGGCCAAGATGGCGCTGACCAACAACGGACTCTTCAGCCACTGCCTGCCGCTGCGCCGGAACATCAAGGCCACCGACGCGGTGATGGACTCGCCGGCCTGCATCGCCATCGATGAAGCGGAAAACCGCCTGCACGTGCAGAAGGCCGTGATGGCGTCGCTGATCGGCCAGCGCTGACTTTATGTACACGCCAGCCTCTTTTCGCGAGTCGCGCATCGACGTCCTGCAGGATCTGATGCGTGCGTATCCGTTTGCCACGGTGGTAGCGAACCGCGCGAACGGCTTCGTCGCCAACCACATGCCTTTCGAAGTGGCCGGCGACGCGCTGCTGCACGGCCATGTGGCACGCGGCAACGAGCTGGCAAAGATGGACGGCGCCGAGGTGCTGCTGATCTTTCAGGGGCCGGACGGCTACATCAGCCCGAACTGGTATCCGAGCAAGCACGAGACCGGCCGTGAAGTACCTACCTGGAATTACGCCGTCGTGCACGTGCACGGTCGCCTGCAGGTGATCGATGATGCCGCGTGGAAGCGCACGCTGCTGGACGCGCTCACGGACCACCACGAAGCCAGCCAGCCGTCGCCGTGGCATGTGGCCGATGCGCCGGCCGACCACATCGAAAAATCGCTGAAAGCGATTGTCGGTATCGCCGTGACGATCGAGCGCATCGAAGGCAAGTTCAAGCTGAGCCAGAATCATCCGGTGCGCAATCAGGCGGGCGTCGTCGAGGGCCTGCGCCAGCGCAATGCCGACGGCGACGCCGAGCTTGCGCAGCTGATGCTGCGTACGCAGGAGAGTCAGTCATGAGTCAGGGCATGCCACACCAGCATCGGTATCGCGTGGATGTCGACTGGACCGGCAATCTCGGCACCGGCACCCAAAGCTACCGCGGCTACGAGCGTAGCCACGAGATTCGCGTGTCGGGCAAGCCTGCCTTGGCCGGTTCATCCGATGCGGCGTTTCGCGGCGATGCCTCGCGCCACAATCCGGAAGATCTGCTGGTCGCCGCGCTGTCCTCGTGCCACATGCTGGCGTATCTGCATCTGGCGGCGACCGCCAAGGTAGTGGTGACGGCATATAGCGATGTTGCCGAAGGCATGATGGAAACTGACGCTGGCGGCGGTCGCTTCGTCGAAGTGGTGCTGCGCCCCACCGTGACCATCAGCGCGACCAGCGACGCGGCAAAAGCCGAGGCGCTGCATGCCGATGCACACCACGCCTGCTTTATCGCCAGCTCGGTCAATTTTCCGGTGCACTGCGAACCACGCATCGTGGTCGAAGCCGCCTAAACCCCACAGCCCCTTTCCCCACCAAGGATTCGCACCTCATGAGTCAAGCCAGCGCCCCCAAAGCCAACGCCTCTGATAAAAATGTAGTCCTCGCCTTTTCCGGCGGCCTCGACACCAGCTTTTGCGTGCCGTATCTGCAGGAACAGGGCTGGGCCGTGCACACCGTGTTTGCCGATACCGGCGGCGTCGATGCGGAAGAGCGCGCCTTTATCGAGCAGCGCGCCGCCGAACTGGGTGTGGCCTCGCATCTCACGGTCGACGGCGGTCCGGCGATTTGGCAAGGCTTCGTCAAGCCGTTCGTTTGGGCGGGCGAGGGCTATCAGGGCCAGTATCCGCTGCTGGTATCGGATCGCTATCTGATCGTCGAAGCCGCGTTGAAGCGTGCTGGCGAGCTGGGCACCAAGGTCATCGCGCACGGCTGCACTGGCATGGGTAACGATCAGGTGCGCTTCGATCTGGCGGTGAAGTCGTTGGGCGATTACGAAATCGTGGCGCCGATCCGCGAAATCCAGAAAGAGCACACGCAGACACGCGCCTACGAGCAGGCGTATCTGGAGGAGCGCGGCTTCGAAGTTCGCGCCAAGCAGAAGAGCTACACCATCAACGAGAACGTGCTGGGCGTCACCATGTCCGGTGGCGAGATCGATCACTGGAAAACGCCGGGCGACGGCGCGCGCGGCTGGTGCAAGCCGCGCAGCGAATGGCCGTCCGAAAAACTCAGCGTGACGCTGGGCTTCGAGAAGGGCGAAGCGGTGTCGATCGATGGCCAGAAAATGGCCGGCGACAAGTTGCTGGTCAAGCTCAACGAGCTGTTCGCCGCTTATGGCGTGGGCCGCGGCATGTATACCGGCGACACCACCATCGGATTGAAGGGTCGCATCTTGTATGAAGCGCCGGGCATCGTGTCCCTGCTGACCGCACATCGCGCGCTGGAGGAGGCTGTGCTGACCAAGCAGCAGAATCGCTTCAAGCCCGAGGTTGCGCGCAAGTGGGTCGAGCTGGTTTATGAGGGTTTCTATCACGATCCGCTGAAAACCGATCTCGAGAGATTTCTCGCCTCCAGCCAGAGCTGCGTGAACGGTGAAGTTGTGCTGGAAACTTACGGCGCGCAGGTCACCGCCGTCGAAGTGCGTTCACCGCATATCCTCAACGCCAAAGGTGCGGTCTACGCGCAATCGGCCGACTGGGGCGTGGCCGAGGCCGAGGGCTTCATCAAGCTGTTCGGTATGAGCAGCACGCTGTGGGCGGAGATCAACCGCTGATGAGCGCGTTGCTCGATGCCACCATCGACCATCTCAAGACGCTGGTCGCCTTCGATACGCGCAATCCGCCGCGCGCCATCGGTACGGATGGCTTGTTCGATTATATACGTGCGCAGCTGCCGGGTTTCACCTTGACGCTGACGGATTACGGCGCGGGTTCGGTGACGCTGCATGCCGTACGCGGTGCCCCGAAAGTGCTGTTCAACGTGCATCTGGATACGGTCCCCGATTCGCCGAACTGGACGGCCGATCCGCAGACGCTGCGCCTTACCGAAACCCGGGCGATCGGACTGGGCGCGTGCGATATCAAGGGCGCGGCGGCGGCGTTGATCGCGGTGGCGAATGCCGGTGATGGCGACATGGCGATGCTGTTTTCCACCGACGAAGAAGCCAACGACGCACGCTGCATTGCCGGCTTCCTCAGCGAATCGCATCCCTACGAAGCCATCATCGTGGCCGAGCCGACCAAGGGCGAAGCGGCGCTGACGCATCGTGGCATTCATTCCGTGCTGATGCACTTTGCCGGTCATGCCGGTCACGCCTCGGGCGAGCAAAAGGCGACCGACAGCGCTCTGCATCAGGTGATGCGTTGGGGCGATGCCGCGCTGGATTTCGTGGCGGCGCAATCGCATGAACGCTTCGGTGGACTCACCGGCTTGCGTTTCAATATCGGCCGCGTCGAAGGCGGCATCAAGGCCAACATGATCGCGCCGATGGCCGAAGTGCGTTTCGGCTTCCGGCCACTGCCGACGATGAATCCGGATCAGTTGCTCGAACGGTTTCGCAGTATGGTCGAACCGCAGCCGGCCGAATTCACCGAGACCTTCCGTGGTGCCTCACTGCCCGCCGGCGATACCGCGAATGCGGAAGCCAATCGCCTCGCGGCGCGCGATCTGGCCGACGAGTTGGCGATTCCCGTCGGCAACGCCGTGGATTTCTGGACCGAGGCCGCGCTATTTTCCGCCGCCGGCTACACCGCCTTCGTGTATGGCCCCGGCGACATCGCGCAGGCGCACACCGCCGACGAATGGGTGACGCTGGCCCAGTTGCAAAAGTATGTAGAAACCATTGATCGGATCGTCAATCGTGCAAGAGCATAAAAACACCCGCCAGACCATCGTGCGCCTGCTGGAAAGCATGGGCAGTGCGAAGGAAATCCAGCAATACCTCAAGCGTTTCTCGCAGCTTGATGCGAAGCGCTTTGCCGTGGTCAAGGTCGGCGGCGCCGTGCTGCGCGACGAGCTACCCGAGTTGACGTCATCGCTGACGTTTCTGCAGCAGGTCGGCCTTACCCCGATCGTGCTGCACGGCGCTGGCCCGCAGCTCGATGAAGAGCTGGCCGCCGCCGGCATCCAGAAGCAGACCGTCAACGGCTTGCGCGTTACGTCACCGCAGGCGCTGGCGATCGTACGCAAGGTGTTCCAGCAGCAGAACCTGCGCCTGGTCGAAGCTTTGCAGTCGATGGATACGCGCGCCACCTCGGTGCCGTCTGGCGTATTCACCTCGACCTATCTCGATCAGAACGTCTACGGTCTGGTCGGCAAGGTGCAGAGCATCAACCTGGCGCCGATCGAGGCCAGCCTGCGCGCCGGTTCCATCCCGGTGATCGCCAGCCTGGGCGAGACCGAGCAGGGGCAGATTCTCAACATCAACGCCGATTTCGCTGCGAACGAACTGGTACGCGTGCTGCAGCCGTACAAGATCGTGTTTCTCACCGGCACCGGTGGCCTGCTTGACGACAAGGGCACAGTGATCGACTCGATCAACCTCAGCACCGAGTTCGAGCATCTGATGGCGCAGCCGTGGATCAACGGCGGCATGCGCGTGAAGATCGAGCAGATCGCCGATCTGCTGAACGATCTGCCGCTGACGTCCTCTGTCTCGATCACGCGCCCGGCCGAGCTGGCCAAGGAGCTGTTCACGCACAAGGGCTCCGGCACCCTGGTGCGGCGCGGTGAGCGGGTGCTGACGTTTGACTCGTGGGAGGGCATCGATCTGGCGCGCATGCGTGTACTGATCGAGTCGAGCTTCGGCCGCACGCTGGTGGATGACTATTTCGAACGCACCAAGCCGCGGCACATCTATCTCAGCGAAAACTATCGCGCCGCGATGATCCTCACGGATGAGGAAGGCCTTGCCTATCTGGACAAGTTCGCCGTACTCGACGACGCGCAGGGTGAAGGTCTTGGTCGCGCCGTGTGGCAGGTGATGCGCGAGGAAAACCCGCAGCTGTTCTGGCGCTCGCGCCACGGCAATGTGGTCAACCATTTCTATTACGCCGAGTCCGACGGCAGCCTCAAACAGCCGCGCTGGAAAGTGTTCTGGTATGGCTTGCCCGATTTCGACACCATCGCCCGCTGCGTCGCGCACTGCGCCACGCGGCAGCCGACGTTGCTGGACTGACGCCATGACTTCATCGAACAACGCAGCGCAAAAAAAATCCATTGGTATTGTCGGTGCGCGTGGTCACACCGGCGTCGAGCTGATCCATTTGATCGCAGCGCATCCGTTACTTGAGCTGGCTTTTGTCTCGTCGCGCGAGCTTGACGGTCAGTCCGTCGCCGATCACGTGGGCGGCTATAGCGGCGAGCTGCGTTATGCGAGTCTCGATGCGTCCGCAGTGGCGGAGCAGGCGGCGGATGTGGTGATACTCGCACTGCCCAATGGTGCGGCGGCATCGTACGTTGAAGCCATCGAGGCAGCGCATCCGCAGACGTTGATATTGGATCTATCCGCCGACTATCGCTTCGACGAACGCTGGTATTACGGCCTGCCCGAACTCACCCGCGACAAGTGGCGTGGTCAAACGCGCATCAGCAACCCTGGCTGCTACGCGACCGCCATGCAGCTTTCCATCGCGCCGCTGAAGGATCTGCTCGCTGCGCCGCCGGTGTGCTTTGGCGTATCGGGTTACTCGGGCGCAGGCACCACGCCGTCGGACAAGAACGATCTGGAAAAGCTGCGCGACAACCTGATGCCGTATGCGCTGACCGGCCACATGCACGAGAGGGAGGCCTCGCGCCATCTCGGCGTACCAGTGGAGTTCATGCCGCATGTGGCGCCGCACTTTCGTGGCCTGACCGTCACCACCAATCTGTATCTGTCGCGCAAGATGACGCGCGAGGAAGTAATGCAGCGCTTTCGTCATGCCTATGACACCGAGCCGTTGGTCAACGTGGTCGACGAGGCGCCGTGGGTCAGTCGCATCGCGCATCGCCACCATGCCGAGATCGGTGGCTTCGCCTTGTCCGTCGACGGCAAGCGTGTGGTGGTTGTGGCGACACTGGACAATCTGCTGAAAGGCGCCGCCACGCAGGCGATGCAGAACATCAATCTGGCCATCGGCTGCGCCGAGCTGGCTGGCATCGATCCGGATACGACGGGCCGACCGTGAAAGGGCATCGCCCTTCTCATCGTCGTGTACGTCAACTACCGGAGATTCACCATGCGCCTGTCCCGCTATCTGTTGCCCACTCTGAAAAACGATCCCGCTGAAGCGCAGATCGTCTCGCACCGACTTATGTTGCGCGCCGGCATGATCCGGCAGGAAACCGCCGGCATCTATGCGTGGTTGCCGCTGGGCCTGCGCGTGCTACGCAACGTCGAGCGCATCGTGCGCGAGGAAATGGATCGGGCCGGCGCGGTCGAGCTGCTGATGCCGACCCTGCAGCTGGCCGATCTGTGGCGTGAGAGCGGTCGTTACGATGCCTATGGCCCGGAAATGCTGCGCATCACCGACCGGCACGACCGCGAACTGCTTTACGGGCCGACCAACGAGGAAATGGTGACGGATATTTTTCGCAGCCACGTCAGCTCCTGGCGCAGCCTGCCGCTGAACCTCTACCAGGTGCAGTGGAAATTTCGCGACGAGCAGCGCCCGCGCTTCGGCCTGATGCGCGGACGCGAATTTCTGATGAAGGATGCCTATTCGTTCGACCTGGACGAAGCCGGTGCGGAGCGCTCCTATCAGCGCATGTTCGTCGCCTACCTGCGGATGTTTGCGCGGATGGGTCTGAAGGCGATTCCGATGCGCGCGGAAACCGGCCCGATCGGCGGCGACCTGTCGCACGAGTTCATCGTGCTGGCGCAAACCGGCGAGTCGGCCGTCTACTGCGACCGCGACGTACTCGATCTGCCGGTGCCAGCCTCAGACGTCGACTACGCCGGCGATCTGCAGCCGGTGATCGATCAATGGACTCGACTCTACGCGGCGACCGAGGACGTGCATGATCCCGCGCGCTTCGAGCGCGAGGTGGCGCCACCGAATCGTGTGCACACGCGCGGCATCGAAGTTGGGCAGATTTTCTACTTCGGCACCAAATATTCGCTGCCGATGAAGGCGACGGTAACCGGCGCGGATGGAGTGGCTCGCCCGATTCACGGAGGCTGTTACGGCGTGGGCATATCACGCCTGATCGGTGCCATCATCGAAGCCAGCCATGACGAGCACGGCATCGTGTGGCCTGCAGCGGTAGCCCCGTTTGATGTCGGTCTGGTCAACTTGAAGTCTGGCGATACGCGCACCGATGAAGCCTGCGAAACGCTCTACGCACAGCTCCAGGCAGCGGGCGTGAGCGTGCTTTACGACGACACCGACGACCGCGCCGGCGCGAAGTTTTCCAAAATGGATCTGATCGGGCTGCCCTGGCAACTCATCGTGGGTCCGCGTGGCCTCGATGCGGGCGTGGTAGAACTGAAGCAGCGCGCCAATGGTGAGCGTCAGGAGTTTCCGATCGAGGCAGCCATAAAATTACTGACGGCATCGCATGCCAATCTGGCCGGCAATTATTCAGGTGAAACGAACTCATGACTGATCTTCTATGGCAAAAAGCGGGCGTGGCCACAAATGCGCGAATCATGGCGTTTCTCGCTGGTGACGACGTGCTGCTCGATCGCGAGTTTTTTCTGCACGACATCACCGCCAGCAAGGCGCATGTTGAAGGGCTGGCGAATATCGATGTCGTCAGTGCTGACGAGGCCGCTGCGCTGAAGCGCGAGCTGGATGCGCTGGCCGAGGATTTTCGCAGCGGTGCGTTCGTGCTGGACGATCGCTACGAAGATGGTCACTCGGCGATCGAGGCGCGCCTCACCGAGCGTCTCGGCGATGCCGGTCGTCGCGTGCACACCGGCCGTAGCCGCAATGATCAGATCCTGGTCGCCACGCGCCTGTGGCTGAAGGAGCAGCTCGCCACGCTGCAGTCGCATTGCCGCGCGATTGCGCAGGTCTGCCTCGACCGCGCCGGGCAACCGGCCATTCCGCTGCCGGGCTATACGCACCTGCAGCGCGCGGTGGTGTCGTCCACCGGCATGTGGTTTGCCGGCTTCGCCGAGGGTTTTATCGACAACGCGCTGCGCGCGAAACAGACGTCCGAATGGGTCGATGCCAATCCGCTGGGGACAGCCGCTGGTTATGGCGTCAACCTCAAGCTGGATCGCGAGCACACCACGCGGGCCCTGGGTTTTGCGCGGATGCAGGTGTCGCCGATCTACGCCCAGCTGTCGCGCGGCAAGTTCGAGATGGCCGTGCTGGAGGCCATCGCCAGCGCGCTGCTCGACCTGCGTCGGCTGGCTTGGGATCTTTCGCTGTTCACCACGGCAGAATTCAACTTCGTCAGCCTGCCGTCTGAGTACACCACCGGCAGCTCGATCATGCCAAACAAGCGCAACCCCGACGTGGTGGAACTGCTGCGCGCCAGTTACGCCAGCGTCGCTGCCGCTCGCACCGAGATCGAGCAGCTGCTCTCGCTGCCGTCGGGCTATCAGCGCGATCTGCAGTTTTCCAAGGGCTCGCTGTTTCACGGCTGCCGACACGGCCTGATGGCGCTGGCGCTGGTGCCCGATCTGCTGGCGCGGCTGCAGTGGAATGAAGCGCCGATGCGTGCCGCGATCGAGCCGGCGATGTACGCCACCGACGTGGCGATCGAGCAGGCCGCAGCAGGTGTGCCGTTCCGCGATGCTTATCGCGCGGCTGCTGAAACTGCCGCCAGCGCCGGTGAAGGCCGCACGCCTGAATCCAGTCTCGCATCACGCACATCGCCCGGCGCTGGTCATGACTTGCGGCTGGATGAATTGATCGCGCGGCTGGCGCAATTCGACGCATGAACGCGTCGGTCTCCACGGACAATGCCGCGCACTATCGCTGGGGTGGTGTCTGCGATGGTTGGCATCTTCTGGCTGGCGATGACCTCAGTGTGATTGAGGAACGCATGCCGCCCGGTGCGGTCGAAGTGCGCCATCGTCATGCGCGGGCACGGCAGTTCTTTTATGTGCTGGAGGGTGTGGCCACCTTGGAGGCTGATGGTGTGACACAGGTACTGAAGGCAGGGGAGGGACTGCACATACCGCCGGGCACGGCGCATCAGATGCGCAACGACGGTGCTGTCGATCTGCGTTTCCTGGTCATCTCTGCGCCGAAGAGTCACGGTGACCGCGAACCCGCGCCGCTGGATGAGGAGGGATAGATGGAGGTCCAGACGTCCGTTCACGATCTACCCGCACAGCCGTTGCCGAGCTGGCGTCGAGCGGTGCTCAAGGTCGGCAGCAACCTGCTGGCAGCGGATGGCGGCGGGCTGACCGCGCGCCATGCGTCCGCGCTGGCGCAGTTCATCACGGCCAGCCACGCGCAAGGCAAACAGGTTGTGCTGGTTTCCTCCGGCGCCGTGGCCGCGGGGCGTGCATTACTGCGCGAGCACACGGTCAACGCCAGCGATCTGGTCGCACGACAGGCCCTGGCAGCATTGGGACAGGCGCCGATGATTGCACTGTGGCAGAGCCTGTCGACGCGTCCGGTTGCGCAGGTGCTGCTGACCCACGATGACCTGCGCCATCGCCGCCGTTACCTCAATGCGCGCGCTACGTTGCGCGAACTGCTGGCGCTGGATGTGCTGCCGGTGATCAACGAGAACGATACCGTGGCTGTTGACGAATTGAAGCTTGGCGACAACGATAATCTCGCGGCCATCGTCGCGGCGCTGGTCGATGCCGATCTGCTGCTGATTGCCTCGGACATCGACGCGCTTTATACCGCCGATCCGCGCATTGATGCCGCAGCGAAGCCGATCGCGGAGGTGACCGAACTCACGCCAACGATCCACGCCATGGCGGGCGGCAGCGGCAGCAGCGCGGGTACGGGCGGCATGCGCACCAAACTCGAAGCAGCGGGCAAAGCCGCAGCGGTAGGCATCGCCACGGCGTTGTTCTGCGGTAGCGATGTGGCCACCATGCAAGCGCTGGGTGAGGGTCAATTGCACGGCACGCTGTTCCACGCGTCCGGCAGCCGCATGCAGGCGCGCAAATACTGGTTGCGCCATTCGCCGGCCGCACCGGGACACATCGTGGTCGATGACGGCGCCGCCCGTGCACTGGCCAGCGGTCGCGCGTCGCTGTTGCCCGGTGGCATCGCCAGCGTCGAAGGTGAGTTCCATCGCGGCGACATGGTCGAAATCATGGATGCCAACCATCGCACCATCGCGCGCGGCCTCAGCCAGTACGGTGCGGCCGAAGTGCGTCGGCTGGCCGGCCATCACAGCCGTGAGATTCCCGAGCTGCTTGGCTATAGCTATGGCGGTGAGGTGGTTCATCGTGACGACATGGCATCGCTGGGCAAAACGGAGACCGCCGCATGAGTTCCATACGCGCACAGGCGCTGGCTTGTCGCGATGCGTCCCGCCACATCGCTGCGCTCGACACGGCGGCGAAACAGCATCTTTTGCGTGACATGGCTAATGCGCTCGAATCGCAGGTCGACGTTGTGCTTGAAGCCAATGCCGAAGACATGCGGCTGGCGATCGAAAAGGGCGTGCAGGGCGCCATGCTCGATCGCCTCAAGCTGGATGTGCCGCGTGTGCAGGCCATTGCCGACGCGTTGCGCGAAGTGGCCGATCTCCCCGATCCCGTTGGTGTGGTCACGCGCCGTGAAACGCGGCCTAACGGCCTGCGCATCGAACGCGTGCGTGTACCGCTGGGCGTAGTCGCGATGATTTACGAGGCGCGCCCCAACGTCACCGCGGACGCCGCTGCGCTATGCCTGTTCGCCGGCAACGGTGTGATCCTGCGCGGAGGCTCGGAAGCGCTGCACTCCAACCTCGCCATCGCGGCCGCGCTGCATTCCGCCCTGCGGGCCAACGACGTGCCCATCGCGGCGTTGACGCTTATCGACGACCTCAGCCGCGAGGCGATGGTCGAGCTGCTGCAGCTTACGGACATCGTTGATCTGGCGATTCCGCGTGGTGGTGAGGGGCTTATCCGCTTCGCTGCCGAACACGCGCGCGTGCCGGTCATCAAGCACTACAAGGGCGTATGCCATCTGTACGTGGATCGGGCGGCCGATCTGGCACTCGCACTGAATCTTCTGATCGATGGCAAGACCACGCGTCCCGGCGTCTGCAATGCACTGGAAACCCTGCTGGTGCACGTTGACGTTGCAGCAAGTTTTTTGCCGATGGCTGCGGCCGCCTTGCAAAAACGCGGCGTCGAGTTGCGCGGGTGCGAGCGTAGCCGTACGTGGGCGCCGACGATGTCCGCCGCGACGGATGACGACTATGCAGCTGAATTCCTAGACCTGATTCTTGCCGTGCGCGTGGTCGATGATCTGGATGAAGCCATCGCACATATCCAGCGCTACGGCTCCGACCATACCGAAGTCATCGCCACCGCCGACGAAGTGGCGGCTGATCGATTCGTGCACGCTCTGCGTTCGGCGATGGTAATGGTCAACGCATCCTCGCGATTTTCTGACGGCGGCCAGCTCGGTCTCGGCGCCGAGATCGGTATTTCCACGACACGTCTGCATGCCTACGGGCCGATGGGTGCGGAGTCATTGACCATCGAGCGATTCGTGGTGCGTGGCGAAGGACAGATACGGCACCCGTCGGCGGACTGATCGGCTCCGGCTACCTCACACGGATCTGTTGCGCCAGCTGTTGATCAGAAAACTGATCAAGGCGACTAGCGGTATGGCGCTGCCGACCTTGACAATGAGCACCCAGCCGCCCTGTTCGTAAATGCTGCTGGCGATGGCCGAACCCAGTGCGCCGCCGATGAAAATGCTGGTCATGTACAGCGCGTTGAGGCGTCCGCGGCTGCCTGCGTCCAGCGTGTAGATGGTGCGCTGGCCAATCACCATGCTCATCTGCACGGCGAAGTCGAGCAGCACGCCGGTGAGCGCCAAGCCGATGATGCTGTAAGCGGGATGCACCAGCGCTGTAGTGAAACTCAGCGGCGCGAGGATCAGCGCCACCAGCGATGCCGGCCAGGTATGGCCTGCATCAGCCAGGCGACCGGCGATGGGTGCGGAGATGGCACCGACGGCGCCGACCAGCGCGAAGACCGCAATCTGGCTCTGGCTGAAACCGTGTCGACGCGCCAGTTCGAGCGGTACGGCCGTCCAGAACAGGCTGAAGGCGGCAAACATCAGTCCCTGATAAAAAGCGCGCTGACGCAGTTCGCGATGACGCACGAACAGCGTGCCGAGCGAGCGCAGCAGCTGGCCGTAGCCGGTGGTGTGATCGGGGGTGCGCGCCGGCACCGTGGCGGCGATGACGCCGATGATCAGCAGCATGATGGCCGCGGCCACCATGAATACCGCTCGCCAGCCGAAATGGTCGGCGATCAGGCTGGCCAGCGGTCGGGCCAGCAAGATGCCGAGCAGCAGGCCACCCATGATCGTGCCGACTACGCGACCTCGGGATTCTTCCGACGCCAGATGTGCCGACAGCGGTATAAGCATCTGCACGGATACCGAACTGAAGCCAATGAGGAGCGAGAGCAGCAGAAACGTAATCGGCTCGTGGCATTGGCTGGCACCAATCAAGCTGACGATCGCCAGCAGGATGGTGCCAAGCATCAGCTTGCGATTTTCGATCAGGTCGGCCAGCGGCACCAGGAAAAACAGCCCCAGCGCATAACCGATCTGGGTCAGCGACACGATCAAGCTGGCGCCGTGGGCCGACAGGTGAATGTCTGGCGCGATCAGATCGATGATCGGCTGTGCATAGTAGATATTGGCAACAATCGCGCCGCAGCAGAACGCAAACAGCGTTACCAGGCCACGACTGATGGTCGGCGCCTTGCCGCGCGTGGGTTGGATGGTGGTTGGCATGAAGTCGGCGAAGAAAAAGGCGGGGATAGTAAAGGGTAGGGCTTGCTAGCGCAGGTGACCAGCGCTGCGGTGCACAACGGCCGATGAGTGCTCGTTGGATCGATCGTCTACAATGCCAAGTCACGCTTCAGCGGGACGAAGTGGCGTACCGGATCATCACTTATTTCGCTCGCCGCGCTTTGCACGTTGAACAAGCGGCCCAGTCTAGGTGGTTTTCGTTTCGCCGCTGACACAACGTAGCGAAGTCCTATTTTTTGCGGCAGTGTTTCAACGTGGAATGGCCTGTGCATTGTTCGACAGAAAACAGCGGCGACGTCGAATGCGTTGATGTCATGGGTCAGGTGGCCGACGCGGGTGTGCGGAACGCGCGCGGCGCCGCAGCGAAGGTGCGGCGTCCGACACGGGTTTACTTGATGGCTCCGTCGCGATGGAAGTCGTCTCGCGTCAATGCGAACGCGTTGAGCATGGAATGGACGCGGCTGGCACCAGCGCCTTCGGCGTGGTTATCGAGCCGGCAACCGGCTGTCGAACGGCCGGCGTCTATCGCTTACCGCACGGATTTGTGTGCACTCGCGGAGCGGGCCTCGACTTATGCGAGGCCACTTTTCGCGGCGCTGAATGCCAATCGCCTGAGGCAATGGGGGCTTGTTGGCTTCAAACGCGCGCAGCATGGGTGGCTGACGTGTAACCATTCCTATCGAGGCCGGGCGCTTAGCGGGTTTTCGTTTGGGCTGGTGGCGGCCATCGCCGTCCCGTTGGGCATGGTGGTCGCGCATCCGCAACCGGAATGGCAGAAGCGATCATCAGCCGTGCCTGCCGACACGGCGCTTTCCGTCATGGCCGCACCTTCTTCGATCAGTAATGCTTATGTCGCGCCGGTGTTGCTGCCCACCGTCGCCGACCTCGATGGCGCCACTGTGAACGCGTCAGCTCCGGACTCGGCATCCAGCAGCCTTCGCGACGCAACCCAGCAAGGGGTGACGACAACACCTGATTCGGTGGCCGAAGCCTTTGTGCCGGATGCGAGCACGATGGACCTGATGATGCCGATCGCCGAGCCCGATCTGAACATCGCCTCGCATCAAAGCCTGTGGGCGCAGGTGGGCAAGGCATCCGGTGTGGACCCGCTTTTGCTCTACAGCATCGCCCTGGTCGAATCCAAATCATTGCATCCGGGCGGCGAAGTAGCGCCGACGCCGTGGCTGTTCCGCGTCAACGATCATCTCGTCATGGGCGAGCGGCATCACGTGCAGATGGAGATGGCCGTCGCAAGCCAGCTCAACGCCACGGTGCAGGACGTCGGCATCATGCAGGTCTACTACCCGATGCACCGCAGCGCGGTTCGCGATCCGCTGAGCCTGCTGGATCCAAGAACCAATATCTCGGTCGCCGCAAAAATCCTGCACGACGGCATGCATGAAACGCGCGATCCGGTGTTGGGCGTCGGCTATTACCATAGCCACACGCAACAGCTGGCCAGGGACTACGGCACCGCCGTAATGACGGTTTATCAGCGTCTCAAAGGTGTCTATCGTTCTGGAAAGAACGTGCAGGCTGTCGCTCGTTAGTACAAATCGTTTCTTACTTCGCCCACTCCTGCACCGCCTCGACAAACGCCAGACAATCCGCAAACCGGTTATACAGCGGGGCGGGCGAGATGCGGATGACGTCAGGTTCGCGCCAATCGCCGATGATGCCGTGATCCATCAGGTAATCGAACAATGCGCGGCCGCGCT
>Ga0302310_10000614_pt1 | contig 32521 bp, 26 predicted proteins | sample III_Palsa_N1_2_FD_200451 | JGI IMG/M metagenome (GOLD analysis project Ga0302310, IMG submission 200451) | Peat permafrost microbial communities from Stordalen Mire near Abisko, Sweden - III_Palsa_N1_2 | ecosystem: Environmental > Terrestrial > Soil > Palsa > Peat permafrost | place: Sweden...
ACCTGCCGCGCGCGCTGCGCCTGCGCACCAGTCCCGACCCGCAGGCCGGGGCACCAGTCCTCACGCTGCCGCGTGCGCATCTTCTTGTTCTTCAGCGTGTGCCTGCGTTTCGATCTGCGCCTCACCGCTCGACCCGGCGACCGTCGCCTCCACGGGCTCCGGTGTACGCGACATCGCCAGCAACCAGCCCGCACCCGCGCCAGCCGTCCGGCCTCGCTGGCGATCTGCGCCTTCTTGAGCTTGGCCAGCCGTGCGACATGACCCGGTACGAACGACTCCACTGCTTCCAACGCCTTGGATCTCGAGCCGTGATCGAAGAAGTCCGCCGCAGTCGACGTCCAGCAGTCGTTCGAAATCCTACTCACAGTCGGCGTTGATAGGTAGCTGTTCTGTAGACAGGTTGCACAACTATCAGATTCCAGCTTTCAGTGCAGACGGCGCTGGCCGTGTAAGCGGCGGCGTGGGGCCGCTTGTTCTCGCCATCGCAAGCGCTGTCCGACGATGGTGCGCCGAATCATCGAGCGACACGGAGGCGTCTCCACGCTGGGGGACCGATTGATACGGCGTCGCGGCCTTTCGGCTCGAGATCGCTCTTTTTCGATGACGGAACGATGTTGACGCTGCAGGAGATAGCCGACTCATTGCGAGTCGGCGCGCACATAGATCAAGATCTGGCGGCGCAACGGTCACTTCTGCGAGGACACCTACAGCGACAAGAACGAGTCCCTGTACGACCCGCGGACCGAAGAAGCCCCTTCCAAGAGGCCGGGCTCAAAGCTCTCGTTGCGGCGCTTGACCGCGACGCTCCCACTGGATCGGACGGAAGGGGTGCCGTATGCGGCGCAGTCCTCGTCGGGCCAGTAGCCCTTACCGTCCGTCGAGACGCGGACGCCGTGGCCGCGCAGCAAGCGTCGCGAACGCGCTGCTCGTGAACATCAGGTTGCTGAAGTGGCTTTGGCCCATCCTTGCTCCAACGCTTTGGATGCCCCAGCGGCGCGAGCGATATCGAGAATGCTCAAATTCGCATGTGCGATGGCACGCTGTTTCACCTCCGCGGACAGTTGCAAGTTCGCCGTGATCGGCGACACATAACCTTCAGCGAACAAGCGCTGTCCTATGTCGGACAGCACAAAGTTCAGCCAAAGGCGGCCAGCCTGCGGGTGGGCGGCCCCTTTCACCAAACCCATCGTATACAGCGCCGAAAGCGCCCCTTCTGCAGGGGAGACGATGTCCACCGCATCACCCATGCGATCCCGGTATTTCGCGCGTAGGCCGTCATTGACAAAGTTGACCCATATCGGCACCTCGTTACGCAAAAACTGAGCGTAAGGCGTCGTTGGCACCACACGCAGCACTTGGCCTGCCTTGTGCAAACGCGCGATGTAGTCCAAGCCAGGACTCAGATTGTCATAGGAGCCGCCACTGGCAAAATTGGCCGCCCAGACCAGTACTTGGCCAACCCCGGCCGATCGGGGATCAAGGTAAACCACGCTATTAGCGAAATTGGGATGGAGAAGTTCTGCCCAACTGCGCGGCGTCGTTTTGACCAACTTTTTGTTGACGATGAACACAATTTCGAGCTGATGAACGGCAATCCATTCACCACCGGCGTGTTTGCCTAAGACGGGGACGCGCTCAGACCCTACCGGTCGAAAGACATCCAATAGTCCGCGCTGCTGGGCCTCAATGCCGCTGGCTCCGAAAAAGTAGGCGGTGTCACTCAAAGGCGATTGGCGGTTGACCTCCAATGCTTTGACGGCAGCACCGGAGCCCACGTCGTTGTACATCAGCGTCACCCCTGGATAGCGGGCATCGAAGGCGCGGAACACGGCGCCCCAGTTGGCCCAGCCAGGACCCGTGTTGCTAGAAACCAAGGCGCCTTCTTTCAAGGCTTGCTGGTAAAGCTCGCTTTCGCCCTCATACAGCGCTGAGCTGGCACTCATCGACTGGCCGCCTGAAACGCCTGGCGACAGGGTTGCCAGCGTACCGACCAACGCTGTGTTGAAATTCCTGCGGTTGAAGTTCATTGGAGGCAATTCGTTTGAGTTCTCAAAGCCGCAGCTTCCCCTCAGGATCGAGGATACCGATGTTGCTGTAGCCCGACCCCTCCTTGGAGCCTTCCTTGAATAGGATAGAAAAATCCCCGAGGTCGACACGACGCATCGCATTCAACGTACTAAGGGTGGAAGCGGCGCTTGGGTTGTCGCCTCCGCGCTTCAGGGCTTCTACCAACACTTTGGCGTCAATCAAGCCCTCGAACGCCAAAGCGCTGGGCTTCGTGCCGTGGGGGCCGAACGTGTCCATAATCTTGCGATACTCGATGGCGCTGGGGCTCGTTTGACTCGACGCGGGGGGCAGGGTCAATACCACTGCAACGCCTTGCGCCGCGTCCGCGCCAATGTCCTGCACCAAAGTGGCTGCGTCGGTAGCGCTGCTCGCGAACCAAGGAATGCCCGCGCCACCGGCTTGATGAAAGGCCTTCAAGAAACGCCCCAAGTCGCCAGCGCTGCCAAAGTAGATCACGGTTTGAGGGGTCGATTGCACCAAAAATTTCGCCGCTCGATCGAGCCACAAGCGCTGCTCTCGTTCACTGGCCGAAGGCCCGGGACGCTTGCTAGGCACGGCAGCGATTACCGACAAGCCAGCAGATTCCGCCTGATCTTCGATTTGCCGCAATCCATCGCGCCCCAAGTCTTCATTTTGATAGACGACCGCTACGCGCCGCAGGGAAACGGTCGACACGTGCTGCAGAATTACCCCGGCTTCTTGCCGAATGCCCATGCGAGTGAAAAAGAGCGTCTGCTGCGTTTGACGTCTTACGGCAGTCGACGAGGTGAATGCACCGACGACAGGGATGCTTTGAGAAGACAGGAAGCCATCATCCAACAAGGCTTGATTCAGATCGGCGTTCATCGTGTGCAGAACCGCAACGGGATGGGTGCGCTTCACCGCTTGCCGAATGTCTTGGGCAGCTTGCAGCGGATCGGGCGCCACTTCCGGCGTCAGTAGTTGCAACTTCTTGCCTTGAATTCCACCGCTTTGATTGACGAATTCAAAGTAGGCTTTGGCACCCTGGGCCAGTTGCTGCGCCGCCGCCAGTGATGTGCCCGAGGCGGGCATCGGCTGGACTATGTTGATGGTGTTGGGCTGAGCCAGTCTCAGCGTCGGTGGCGGCAAAGCGTTCGCGGACTGCGCGTTCGCGATTGCGCTGACCACTACCAACGCAGCGAGTCCGCCGTAGATGGCCGGCGAGTTTTTCATGTAGCCTTTTTTGGGTTGTCTCCGGGCCGCGCCTTGCGGGCGCCCTGCGAAACTTTATGCGGCCACCCCCACGCCATGCGTGATAAATAGCTGACTACATTTGACTGGAAGGAAAGTGTTTTTGGCACAGCAATCAAATTCATGAAACGCAGTTGCCGAACCTCCCTTCCAATGGCAACAGCGTTTCGGCACAGTCCGGGCCGCCCAGATCAAGCTGCCTGATCCACGACGACAAGGATGGCCGCCCCACCGCATCGAGGTGGCCCAAGAGATCGGCAGCAGCGGCATGGAAGGGCACGGCGGATCGGCCTTACCTGTCGATGACGGTGGCGCTCATCAGCATTCCCAGGATCACGCCCGTCAGCGTCGCCCAGGACGGCGCCACGCACAACCGGGCGCAGCACGGCCGGTCGTACCCCGCGCGGCGGCGCGGGGCTGGCCAGGCTCCCGCGGAGCGCCGATCAAAGCGCGCGGCATACCTGCCGCGCGCGCCGCGCCGACTGCGACGGCGCGACGCATCGCCGGAAGTCGCCCCCTCCACGACCTTCGCAGCCGGCGAAAGCAGATCGGCCCTGCGCGTTCCCGCTCGATGGACGTCCCATGCAATACGTCGCCGACGAAAACCCTCGAACGCGCCTGGCTCCACGGACTCGATCAACCTCCGCCGCGCCGGCGCCCTCCTCGCCGAACGGCCCCTCGGCGGCGGCGCGGCGGGGGTTGGAATTGACGCGCGCGGCACACCTGCCGCGCGCGCTGCGCCTGTGCTGCAAAAGCCCCGGCCCGCAGGCCGGGGCACCCGTCCGCTCACGCCGCTGCGTGCGCGTCTTCTTGTTCTTCGGCGTCTGCCTGCGCTTCGGCCCGCGCCTCACTGCTCGACGCGGCGTCCGTCGCTTCCACGGGCTCCGGCGCACGCAACATCGCGGGCAGCCAACCCGTGCCCGCCGCCAGTCGCTCCGCCTCGCTGGCGATCTGCACCTTCTTGAGCTTGGCGAGCCGCGCGACCTGATCCGGCGCGAACGCCTGCACGGCCTCCAACGCCCTAGTGCAGTGCGCGTGAAGTTATAGAACTTATTTCGTCCGGCATACTCCAACGGCCCAGGAGGCTGGAGCGATGCGAGTAGCTAAGGCGATTGAACTGGACGAAGACACCGAGCGAGAGCTTCAGGTGCTGGCCAAAGGGCGGCGAGTCGAAGCTCGGTTGCAGCAGAGGGCGCGCGTCATCTTGCTGGCCGCAGACGGCATGCAGAACAAGGACATCGCCAGCGAGGTGGATCTGGATCGGCGCCAGGTGGCGCAGTGGCGGCAGCGCTTCTTGGAGGGCGGCCTCGATGCGCTGCGCAGGGACGCGCCGCGCTCGGGGCGTCCTGTCACGGTGACCGCCCAGATGGAGTCGCGCATCGTGCAGGCCACGCTGCACGACACGCCGGTCAACGCCACTCACTGGAGCACGCGCACGTTGGCCGCGCACCTGGGCACGGGTGCCACGACAGTGCGTCGCGTCTGGCAGAGCAATGGTCTGAAGCCGCATCTGAGTCGCAGCTTCAAGCTCTCGCGCGATCCTCATTTCGAGGACAAGCTGCTCGACGTGGTGGGCCTGTACATGAACCCGCCCGAGCACGCCCTGGTGCTCAGTTGCGACGAGAAGAGCCAGATCCAGGCGCTCAACCGCACGCAGCCGGGCCTGCCGATGAAGCGCGGCCGAGCGGGCACCGTCACGCACGACTACAAGCGCCATGGCACGACCACGCTGTTTGCCGCGCTCAACACGCTCGATGGCAGCGTTATCTCGATGTGCCAGCCGCGCCATCGTCACAGCGAGTGGCTGAAGTTCCTGCGGCTCATCGACCGGCGCACGCCCAAGCACCTGAGTCTGCATCTGATCGTGGACAACTACGCCACGCACAGCCACGCCGACGTGCAGAAATGGCTGGCCCGGCATCCTCGCTTCGTTATGCACTTCACTCCGACCAGCGCGTCGTGGCTGAACATGGTCGAGCGCTTCTTCCGCGATATCACCGACAAACGCATCCGGCGCGACAGCTTCACCAGCGTCGCCGAGCTGGAACTGGCGATCAACCTGTACGTCGCGCATCACAACATCGCTCCCAAGCCGTTCATCTGGACTGCCAGCGCCTCAGACATCCTGGCCAAGGTCACGCGCGCGAAGGCCGCGCTTGTCGCTGCCGGCGGATAAGTACAGAACAGAGTGGCGCACTACACTAGCCTTCGAGACGTGATCGAAGTAGCCTGCCGCAGTCGGCGTCCACCAGGCGTGCATGTCGAGCGCCACCGCCTGCGCCAGCACGGCGGCGGGCGCATCCCCCTCGCGCGCGGCGATGGCGTTCACGGTGAAACCCACGCACACCGCGAGCAGCGACAGCAGTTCCTGCTGCGGCGTCGCGAGCAGTTGGGCGAACAGCGCCTGCGGGTCGGCGGGCAACCGCTCGGCCCAGGCCTCCTGCACCTGCCGCATGCCGACCGCAGCCGGCGCCTCGGCCACGTCCGGCGCATGTACCGCCAGCTCATCATGCGGATGGGCGGCGATGTCGACCGACGAGTCCTGATGACCGTCGACGATCAGCCGCAGCGCGAGCCGATGCACCACGGCGACCAGTGCCACGTGCGGATGCCGGGCGACCTCGGCTTGCAGCGCCGCCGTGCGGTGCGCGCTCAGGCGTCGCACCAGCTTCTCCGACAGCGTGGGCTTGGATGCCTCGCCTGGATCACCGCTGCGCTCGGCGTCGTCCCGCGCGTCCGTTTCGCTGCGCTCCTGCGCGCGCATCGCCTTCACCTGATCGTCGCGCAACAGGCCCCGATGCACGACGATGCGGCCCGCATGATCGAGCGACAACACCGCGCCCGCCCGCGCCACGGCGCCGGCCGGATAGACCGCCAGCGTTCGCTCGACGGCTTCGAGGTCGTTGCCCAGGCTGTCCATCTCGTCTTGCAGCGCCTGGGCCTGCTCGTCCGTCATGTCTTCGTTTTCGTCGTCCAGACGTTCCTGCAACTTGGCCTGCTGCGCTTCCAGCCGGGCGATGCGCTTCGCCTCCGTCTTGCTCGGCTCCCGCCGCCGGCTGCGCATGCGCTGGAACTGGTGCAGGTCGGCGCAGGTGGCGCGCGGCACCACGTCCACCCATCCCCATCCCTCGGCCCGAACCTGCTCGGCGGCCGGAGCGAGCTGGTCGCGCGCCAGGGACTCCAGCAGCCCGCCATCGGCCAGGAAGACGCCGCCCTGCTCGTCCGCGAACAGGTCGCGGCGGATCCCACCGCCCGCCGCTTCGTAGGCCTGGACGCCGACGAATTTCGCCAGCGCGTCGCGGCCGGCGTCGATCTCCTCCTGCGTCAGGTGATCGCGCAGCGCCTCCGGGTTGCGCTGCCACTCGGGCGACTCGTAGAACGCAGCTTCCTGCGCCGCATGGTCGTCGGTGATGGCCAGCGCCATCAACTGGTCGAGCGTCACGGCGTCCGCCCGGTAGTCCACCAGCAGCCGGGGCGAGACGTTGGCGAGCTTCAGGCGCCGCTGCACCACCAGCGGCGTCACGCCGAAATCGGCCGCGATGTCCTCGACGGGCCGGCCCTCGGCCACCAGCGCCGCGAAGGCCTCGAACTGGTCGGCCGGGTGCATCGCCTCACGCTGCACGTTCTCGGTCAGGCTGACGGTGCGCGCCGCCGCGTCCGGAACCACCAGGCAGGGCACTTCGTGGTTCTTCGCCAACTTGCGGCGCTTGACCAGCAGCTTGAGCGCGGCCAGACGCCGGCGGCCCGCGACGACCTCGTAGTGGTCGCCGTCGGGCGCCACCGTCACGGTGAGGTTCTGCAACAGGCCCACGCGGACGATGCTGGCGGCCAGTTCGGGGATCGACGTGCCGCCGCTCTTGCGCACGTTACGCGCCGAGGGCCGCAGCGTGTCCAGCGAAATCAGCAGCAGGCCGCGCGCGGCAATCTCGGCCGCGACGGCGACGGCCTGCACGGCGTGGGTTTCTTCAAAGGTAGCGGTATTCATGATGGTCACTCCTGTCCCATGCCGGGACGTTGAAGATGAACGGAATGAGAGAAATCCGATGGGGTTCAAGGTGTCGATGTCTGCATGCGCATCCTCCTGGGGTTGTCGAAGCCGACCGGATTCCAAGATTCGGAGCCCGGTGTTGGCCTCGAGGGGTTCGGCGCGGTGACCGGGGTGGCCGCCTTGGCCGTCTTCGATCGCCGTCTTTCCTGAGTTCATCGCCCGCGAAGAACCGGGCCGGCGGAGACGGGCCGTCAAGGAAGAAGCGCAGGGTGGGTGCGGCCCGCAGCGCAGCGAGGACACGGCCCTGCGCGCCTTGACGGCCAGGCGCCGCCGGCTACGGTCGCGGATACAGCGATGAAGGCAGGAAAGACCGACCCGCCGGCCAACGGCCAGGGGAGCGACGACCCCACGGCCGCGCGGCGAGCGCCTCCGCGTGCCGCAGGCACGCCTAGTTGGAAGTGAGCACGGCGCGGAGCGCGATTGACGCCGTCGACGGACGCCCAGGCGTCGCCTCTTCGCCGGCATCCCAAGATGCCAATCCGATGCGGCGACGCGCTCTCGCCGCGTGGGCGAAGCAAAAAAGGGGCATCGCCCCTGCGGTCAGAGCAGACCGCGCTCCGCGAACGACACCAGATCGCTGCCCGCCACGACCATGTGATCCAGCACCCGGACGTCGACCAGCGACAACGCGGTCTTGAGCGTCTGCGTCAGGAACTCGTCGGCCCGCGACGGCTCGGCCACGCCCGACGGATGGTTGTGCACCAGGATCAGCGCCGCCGCATTGCGCGCCAGCGATTCCTTGACCACCTCGCGCGGATAGACCGACGTCTGGCTCACCGAGCCGCGGAACAGCTCGACGTACTCGATCACCCGATTCTGCGCATCGAGCATCAGCACCGCGAAGACCTCGTGCTGCAACGCTCCGAGCTTCACCTGCAGGAAGTCGCGCACCACCTGCGGCGACGAGAGCACCTCGCACCCGCGCAGCTGCTCGCCCAGCAGGCGCTGCGCAGCCCGCAGCACCTCATCGGCCTCCGCCGGCCGGTAGTCGCCAGCCCCGTCGCGAACCAGAAGAACGGAAGGATCGAAAGAGAAGAGATCGTGCGCCATCGTCGGCTCCGTGAATCGGGCGGGATTGCCCGAGACCGGCTCCGTCACGACGCAGCGCAGGGGTCAAGGTTCGAAGACGGCCGCCAGGACGCCAGCGCACCGCGTGCGCGCAGACCTTGACGACCAGAACGGCGTGATACGGTGAAGGGAACAGCAAGCCAGCCCCAACACGACACCGCATCGATGCAAGCGGAGCGCGCAGGCCCGCCGCGCCAGCAAAGGGCCGAAGGCGTGAGGGATAGAAGCCGGATGGCCGAGATTCACGCAGTGAAGCTCGGTGCGCAGCACGACAGCCCGACCCGAAGGGGCACGCCCATCTGATGAACGAGAAGTCTTCAACCTCTTGGGCAAGGTCAAACGGCAGCGATCATCGCGAAACTCGGGCATTCTGCGAAGAACCGACGACCCCTTGCGACAACGAACAGATATGGCAACTGACATCTCAGCGCTCTTGCGTGAAGCGGAAACTCATAGTGCAGACACGCCTGAGTTTCAAGACTGGAGCGACGCAGCGGTCTGCATGTTCCCGATCGCGCCTGGACCGACGCTGGAATGCCTCGAGGCCGTTCGCTTCGACTACCCAGGCAGCCCGGGCCATGAGTTCCGCCTACAGTCGGCCAAGCCCATCGACGATGAGACGGCGGTGCTCCTGCGCAATGCATGGCGAGCCACAGGCGCCGACAAAGACCCGGGCCGCGGTCTTTCCGCCCTAACGATCGCCAGCGTCGAGTTCGTGCGATCCCAGCTTCACTCGGTGCTTTGGATGGCTTCGCGCCTCAAAACATACCGAGAGTTCCGCCCCGGGATGGCGGAGCAGTTCGTCGAACGAGTCCAATCCATCGACTGGCACAGCGGAAGCGCGGTCATTCAAGCGAATTTCCAGGTTCTTTCAGCGCTCGGCGTCATGGAGTCAGCCGCCGACAACCTGTTCAACTGGACAGCCAACGTCGATCGCTCGAGCGGCGAACCCGCGTTTTGCTGCCGCCCTCCCGCGACCGACTCTGCCCAGCCTTTCAGTCAAGAGGCGATATTGGCTGGCGCCGCGGTGTTGTGGGTTGATGCGGCGCTCGCCTCGTCGGACATGCCGAGAGCCCTGGCCTTCATGTCGTGTGCTGCCAACGCGATGTGGCAAGCCGGCTTCATGTCGGGATGGGAAGGCAAAGAAGAGATGCTGCGAACGGACGCCCGGCACGCCGGCAAGAAGGGAGGCACCGAGCGGCACAGGGCAACTCAAGAACTCAAGCAGTGGGCACTGGCCGAGGCGGTGGCGATACGAGGGTCCGACATGGAGATCGCACGCAGCCTGGCGCGGCGAATTCCTTCGCGTCTCGATGGTGTCTCCGCAGACCCGGAGCGCCTGATATATGACGCCCTGAGGGCCGTCGCGGCAAACCGGCGGACCGGCGGCGCACCGTGATCGCGGCAAGCTGGGCAGCCGTAACCTAAGGACTGCCTGCGGTAGCGCCAACCCGGGCAGCCCTACATGCGGGCGTCCCAGTTCCGACACACTGCAACCACGCTTGCAGCCGAATGGTGAACCCCGTGGATCCAACGAAACTGAGCCCGAACGTCCTCGCCGACTACCTTGCAGCCATTGAGGCACATCCGTTCGCCGCCTTGCTGGTCGCGATGACGATTTTCGGTTGCTCCTGGGCTTGGCGGCGGACGGGTTGTTCTCCCAAACGCTGAGCTTCGCGGCGGGTAGCACTCCCGCCAAAACGATGGGGGTACGCAGGTGTCAAGACAGCTACATTGCGCCGTGACCCACTGACAGGGATGTGCAGCGACGCGAGTTCGGATAGGCTGCACACTATGGATGAGCAGCAGATCAAAGCAACGATGGCACGCCATGCGGCCACGCCCGAAGTCTCGGTTCATGAATACGTTGATCGGCTCACGAAGGAGCTCCACGCGTCGATTTCCGGCAAGCGCAAGCTCTACCTCGACACACGCTACTGGATTCATCTACGCGACGCGGCAATGGGTCGCCCAACCCGCCTCGAACACAGCCAAATCCTGGACTGCGTTCGAATGTTGGTTTCTACCGGCGCCGCGATATGCCCGATAAGTGACGTGGCGTGGCTCGAGCTATCCAAACAGAGCGATCCCGCGACTCGACGGTCGACGGCGGTACTGCTCGATGAGTTGAGCTTGGGCATCGCCATCATGACCGAGCGGGAGCGGGTGATTGCTGAGATCGAGCAGTTCATCACGCGTGCCACCGAAACAGGACCGAATCCCATCCTGAGGAATCGGGTCTGGGTGAGGGCCGGCTATGTCCTCGGCGTCGCCATCCCAACGATCAAGGAATTCTCGCGAGGGCAGAATTTGCTAACGCAGAAGACATCGGTCGATTTGTTTTGGCAAATTTCCATCCAAGAGATGCTTGAGACTACCGGTTCGTTTCCAACAATGCCCGATAGTTTTGAAGAAAGCGCCGCCAAGATCACGGCCGCAATGCAGCGCTATGCGTACCAGATACGCAGCATCAAGCAAGCCTTCACCGCCGAGATCGCCGGCGCGCTCCGCGTGTTCAAGGATGACATTGGGCCTATCGTTCTACGCCACTTCGAACGCAGCGGGGGCGACCGCCGCTCTGTGACGCACGAGCGCGTCGAGCAGGCGAGCCAGAAGACCCTAACCGCGCTAATCAATGCGTTCGTGCTGAAGCCCAAGATCATGGCTCAGCGCATACCGTCGCTTTATGCCAGTGCGATGTGCCACGCTGCGGTGCGCATGGACAAATCTCGGACGTTCAACGGACACGATCTACTCGACATTCACCACGCGAGCTCAGGTATTCCGTACCACGATGCCGTATTCACCGAGAACCCGCTTCGCGTTCTGGTCACCGGCGGCAACGTCAGACTCGACAGGACATTTGAATGCGCGGTGTTGTCCCAGGAACACGATGTTCTGAGCTATCTAAGAGGACTGTCAGACGCCTAGATTGAGCCTGAGCCTGTTCCTGTCCAGACGTAGAATTCGCCGGCGAGTTGCCGCCGTCAAGCATTCTGCAGATTTTCGACGTGAGCACGACCAAGTCCCATAAGCAAACCGATACTTGAATCGCGACGATGCTCTTCGTGAGCACATGACCAGGATTGAATAGGCACGCGCGGCTTACGACGCTTAGATCGCTGCGCACACCCAACGGCCGTCGTGACTGCCCGGAGGCGCCGCCAGACTTCTTGGTGCGCTGGCCTCCAATGACCTTCGCAGCGACTGCCCACTGTGGCGGCGGACGGGATTCCAGTCTTGTCTCGTGGTAACATATGTGGTACCAATAGACCAGGCTTGACGTCGGGCTGAACGGCAATAGCGCACCCGATATTGACGAGGGAGATCATGGCACTTACACGCGATTTCAAGGAATCGATCCAGGCACGGGTGTTGGCCGATCCGAAGTTCCGCGATGCCCTGCTAAAAGAAGGCATCGAGACCATGCTGACTGGTGACGTGGACGGAGGCAAAGCGATCCTGCGCGACTACATCAAGGCAACTGTCGGCTTTGAAAAGCTTGGTGCAGATACCGGTTCATCGCCAAAGAGCCTGATACGCATGTTCGGCCCCGGCGGCAACCCGCAAGCGCGCAACCTGTTCGGTGTCATCAGCCATCTTCAGCGTCACGCTGGCCTCACGCTGCATGTCACGGCGCAGCAGAACGGGCGCGCGTGATGGCAGCGCACGATGTGCTGGCAGCATGCACCCAAGAAGTAGCCGATCCGCTCTGTCGCAGTTGCGACCACGCGGATTTCACAACGGAATCCCGACCATGGACGTGGTACCAACGACGCGATGGTTCGCAAATACAAGGTGATATCGCATGAACGCCGATATTCTCAAGAGGGTCGTCCGAGCTATCGCCGATGGCTCGCAAAGCGATCTGGATCGCCTGGCAGGCAAGATCGTCGAGGCCGAACGCAAGACCGGCCATGTGAGGCTGGCCGCACAGCTCGACGCGATCCTCAAGCAGCCTAAGCCGAAAGGCCCCCAGCCTTCGCCCACACCAGCGGCCGACCTCGACCGGACACTCAAAGAGTTGCCGATGAGTCGGCGGCACGGCGAAACACTGGCGACCCTGATCCCGACGGAACATCTTGAACACCACATGGTGTTGCCCGAGGCCGTTGAGCAGCGCTTTGCCCGCATCGAATCCGAGTATGCGGCGCGCGACCGGCTGCGTACGTATGGCCTGAAGCCGAGGAAGACAGTTCTTCTGTACGGCCCATCAGGCTGCGGCAAGTCGCTGGGCGCAAAGCGGTTGGCGTGGAACACGGGCCTCCCGCTGATGAAGGTTCGGTTCGATGTGCTGATCTCATCGTTCTTTGGGGAGTCAGCTCAGAACCTGCGATCCATCTTTGGCGCCGCGAAAGAGAAGCCCTGCGTGCTATTGCTGGACGAGTGTGACTTCATTGCTCGGTCACGGACGAACTCGAAAGACATCGGTGAGGTATCGCGGATCGTCAACTCGCTGCTTCAGCTCATGGAGGAATACGACGCGCCGGGACTGCTGGTCGCCACGACCAATCTCGAGTCAGCCCTGGACCCGGCACTATTCCGGCGCTTCGATGAAGTGTTCTCGATCCCGTTACCTGGCGCAGTCGAGATCGAGAAGCTTTTGCGGATGACACTCTCGACCGTGCGGATGGAGAAAGACGTTCTCTGGCACCAACTGGTCGAAAAACTGACGGGGTCATCAGCGGCAATGGTCGTCAAAGCTGCCCAGGATGCCGCAAAAGCTGCTGTATTGGCGGGCGGTCTGGCGCTGTCAAACGACAGGCTATTCCAAGCGATCGATGAGCTGCAGCGGCACGACGCCGCACAAAGGGCGTAAGCCATGCCGGGTGCGCACAATTTCGAATACCTGCCGCTGATACGCACCTTCAAAGGCCCGGCCAAACTGCGCGGCGGCGGCAAGGCCTCGCCACAAACCATCGCGAACCGGAACGCGCGCCAAGCACACAGTCTCGCGCTCGACACAGCGGCGCAAACGTTCATCGCGAATTGGCAAGCGCGCAAAGCGCAACGGCAAGTGGCAGGTGCGGCCTTGCCGGAGATCCCTTCCGGCGTCCCGATCCTCTTGCAGGTCGATCCCGGGCTCGACTTGGATGCGCTGCGCGAGAAGTTCGCCTTTGAAATCGTCGCGGAGCAAGAGGAAGGCTACGTGATCGTGGCTTCTGAAGACATTCAGATCGCCCCCTTTCGCGCGATGCTTCAAGGCTTCGCTGTCACGATGCATGGGTCAGCAACGATTGCCAAAGTGCACAAGTTGTTTGACGATCCGGACCAAACCGATCGCTTGGGACGCATCCTCTCCGAACACTTAATGAGCACATGGGGGAGCATCGTCGATGACCAGCTCTACATCGTCGACATCGGCATTGCCTGTGCCGGCACCCAAGAAATTCCGACGCGTCCCAAGCGCGGCAAACGTGCCACGGACGCAGAATGGGCGACCAAAGAGTTTGCCTGGTCGGAAGCTCGCGCCAGCGCCTACAACGAGTGGGACGACATTAAGATCGAACGTGAAAGCGCGATACAGAAATTCGCCGATTTCTACCAGGCTGAGATTCTGCATCTCGTTGACGGCGCCGACTTCGAGGCCGGTGTTCTTCCCGACAGTTTCACGATCAGGTTGAAGATTTCGGGGAAAGGATTGAGGGATTTCGTTTTCAACTATCCCTACGTCTTCGAGGTCGTTGAACCGGAGGACATTGCACTCCCGCAGAACATCGGCCAAGCGGCTGCACAAGCGCAGCCAGCAGTTACGCCGGTCGCACCCGACGCCGATGCACCTGCGGTCTGCGTGATCGACAGCGGCATTCAGGAGGGACATCTGCTGCTCCAGGCCGCCATTGACCAGACCACGTCGCACTGTTTCCTGCCCGGAAAAACTGCTACCGACGTGGGCGACTATGTGGCCGGCGGTGGCCACGGCACGCGTGTCGCGGGCGCGGTCTTGTACGGCGAGGAGGTGGCTAGAGCTGGGACACCCAAACTGCCGTTCTGGATTCAAAACGCTCGCGTGCTCGACGACAACAACCGCATGCCCGATGAAGTCTTCCCGGCCGAAGCCATGCGCAGCGCAGTCGAGCTCTATCACTTCGGGCCACGCACCACGCGCATCTTCAATCACTCGATCAACGCCTATGGCTATTGTCGCGTGCGGTTCATGTCGTCGTGGGCAGCCGAGATTGATGCGCTCTCGAATGAACTCGATGTGCTGGTCATTCAAAGCGCTGGCAACATTCGGCCCACCGGACCATTGCCTTACCCCGGGGTCAAAGACCATCTGGACGCTGGTCGCACATATCCGGGTTATCTCTACGAGCCAGCCGCTCGTATCGCCAATCCAGGGCAAAGCCTTCAGGCTCTGACAGTCGGATCGATCGCCTATGACGTCTTTGAAGCCGGCAACTGGCGCAGCTTCGCGACTGCGCCCGACCTTCCGTCGGCATTTTCGCGGTCCGGCCCTGGCATTTGGAACGTCATCAAGCCGGAAGTGGTTGAGTATGGCGGTGACTTCATTCGCACGAACAATCAACCGACTGACGTGCAAGGCGGCGGCGGCATACCGGCGTCTTGCCCGGAGTTGGTCCGCTCGACCATGTTTCCGCCGGGACCCGCGGTCGATCGCGATGCAACGGGCACTTCTTTTGCAACGCCGAAGGTAGCCCGAATTGCGGCACAACTGCAGCGCCTCTTGCCAGCTGAACCGACGTTGTTGTACCGCGCGCTGTTGGTGCAATCAGCACAATGGCCAGCCTGGGCTGAAAGCGTACTGGCGCAACTGCGCGTTCCAAATGGACAGCTGACGCAAGCGGCTCGCCAGCAGCTGCTGGACGATGCTTCTCAGATCATCCGCTGCATTGGTTTTGGGATTCCCGACGAGACTCGTGCCACGGTGAACACGGACCACCGAACGACATTCATCACGAGCGCCGAAAGCCCAATCCATGCAGGCGAATGTCATATCTACCAAGTGCCAATCCCGGCCGCTCTGCGTCGGCAGGCGGATGAATACGAGATCCGGATCGATGTGACGCTATCCTATGTGGCACAGCCGCGCCGTACGCGCCGCAACCTGCGTCGCTATCTGTCCACCTGGGTTGATTGGGTGACCAGCAAGCTGGGCGAGGGGTTGAACGACTTCCGAGTTCGAGCCATGAAGGATGAAGAGAATGAAGGCGAACCGTTGCCGGGTTCAACCCTTCCCTGGACGCTACAGGATAGTTCGACGACGGGTCTCATCCGAAACACCCGCCGCAACAGCGGCACGGTGCAGAAGGACTGGGCCATAGTCAAGTCAAACACTTTGCCAGATCACTTTTGCATCGCGGTGCGCGGACACCAAGGCTGGAGCCGTGACCCCGACACGACTGCACGTTATGCGCTCGCCGTGACATTCGAAATCGTCGGCCAAGAAATCAGCATCTACGACCCACTTCGGACAGCTGTCATTGAACTTCAAACGCAGATCGAAACTGAGATTGAAGTCGAGATGGAGGTCGAAATCGATGTCGATGAGTAGCACACGGGCGGCGCCGCAGCAGCGCTTGAGCAATTGAAAGCCTCTCAGGTCGCTGCCATGGAGCTACGGTCGTGACCGATTTAACTTCGGTCATCGGTCGCCTGTGCGTGTTCAAAAGCGGGCCCGGGCTCTACGACTACGAGCTGACCTGCGATGGACAATCGCTGCTCTCGGGCGATGGGTTCGGCTCCATTCGCGAGGCAATTCAGGCTGCGGCCGACATCACCGGGCCTATCACCGCGCTTGAGGTAGCCTACGGCGGCATCACCGCGGGCACTTTCACCCTATACCAGTTGCGGGCTAGTGCCGAGCAGATCGCGCAGCACGCGGTGGGTACGTATGCCGCTGTGACGTCATAGCGCGAGCTACCTCAGGCGAAGCGATATGCACCTTGGAATCGACATCAACTCGGGATTGGTCTACGAGGGACTCAGCGTTCCCGATACGCCCTCCCTGCCCCCGCCAAGCGTGACGCTCGCCAAGCTGATCGAGTCGGAAGCGGATTGGGACGCCCTGCCGCATGCACTGAACTCGACCCCCACGCCGTGGATCTTCCGGGAGGACTCCTTCGATCCGGTGAGCCGGACGCGCCGCGGCCGACTCTACGAACCGCGGCCAGGCGAGGGGCAGCCGGCTAACCAGACCGTCTCGCCACATCCCCTCGAGGATCCACGGATGCGGGCGTTTGGCGGCGACGGGCGAGTCTCCAAGTCGATGCACACGTTCAGCGCTTGCATGCCGCTTCTGGCCAAATCGGGCCGAGGCCAGGGCATGACCATCGCGCTGGGTTCGGCGCGCGCGGCGTCGGCTTGGCGCATCATCCAAACCGAAATGCTCGTCAGCGGGGCCGTGATGGTCACGCTAAAATCCCTCTCGGCATTCGCGCTGCTTCCCGCAATGGACTACTCGCGCGTCGAGGAGCGCTTCCGGCCCGCCGTACGCTCCGCTATCGAGCGTGTCATCGACTCGGCGTTCCGTGAGTCGGCCATCTCGGTTGTTGACCATTGCAGGGCCGCCCTGACAGTACTGCTGTCCCGGTGGCTTGTCCAGATGGGACAGCCGGAGTCCGCGCTCGGGCTCGACCTCGGCGACCTGGCGAGGAAGCTGGACGATCCGGCCAATGCGATGGGCTGCGCGAGCCGTGTCTCGCAGGTTGTGGCGCGGCTTCATTCGCGTGGCAAACCTAACGAGCAACACGCGAAGTCGCTACGCCATCCGGTCGACGGCGACGCCGAGTTCGCCATTCAAGCCGTCGCGCTGGCTCTGCGCGACTTCGGTTGGGCGATCGACTGACCGCGTGGGAGATCATGTCCAGCTCGTGGCATCGGCTACGGTCGCTGATCGCGATCAGCGCGTTAGCCAATACACCAGTAACGCGCTTGCTGCGCCGGAAGCCAAGCTCACCGCAAACGCAGCGGCCAGGAGCTGCCAGGCCTCAAACTTGACCAAGTTTTCAAGCTCGATTATCACGCTGTGAGCAGCTTGCGCCGCCTCTTCCAAAGGCTTGACGGCATTCTTGACTGCGGTTGTCACACCACTATTGAGCTTGTCCATCACCTCTTTGGCAACGTCAGGCGGCATGGCCTTGACAGCCTGCCGGACAGACCCAATGAGCTCTACGGTTCGTTGATCGAACGAGGCCGTCATCGTGCTGATTTCGGCGCGAAGGTCCGACATCCTTTCGATGGTCTGCGCGGTATTCGTCGCAGTCCTGTCCACGTGTTCAAGCGCTGAAACCAATGAAATGGCCAGCTCCTTGATGCGTTCTTGCGCGCGTTCGAGTTCGTCGCTCATAGTTTTCTGGTCAATAGAGTGTTCAGGTTCGTTTGCGGGCCAGGATCTGACGCCCTAGCGTGTCAGTTCATGCTTAAACGTTGGATGTCTCTGCACCGGCTGGTGTTCGAGCGTGACCGCCGCCTGTTGGTATTGCTGGGCCGCATGGGCCGCACGCATTGCCTGCTCAATGGCGAGGTGTCGTTGAGTCTGCAGCTCGAGACACTTAGCGCCAGTTCGCCCTAGATCCGCAAGGTCATCGACCACGGCGTACGCGAGTCCGCCGCTGCTCGAAACCGACACCAACAGCCCGGTCGCGGAATGTGGTCCTGCGGAACCCCACGTTTCGACAACGTCTCGGACGTATTCGTTTGCCAAATGGTTGGCGATTTTGGGGGCTGACGCCAGCGCCTCGGTTACGAGTTCGTCGACGAATAGTTTGAACTCGGTACGCTTGACCGCGAGGTCGCGCATATCGAGATAGGGGCACGCATCGAAAACAAAGCCTTCACGACCAGGCGCGGTCTCCACGTACCAATGAACCACCCTCGAGGTAGCACGTTTTTGTGGCAAATGCTGCAGAGCCGCACAGATCAAAGAGTGTTTCGATCTTTCCTTGGCCGGATTGCGTCGTCTCTTGAACTCGAGAAGGCGCGTAGCTCCGGTAAACGACAGCATCACGTCGCCCAGCGCCTTGTCGTAGGAGGTTTGCTGCAGGAGACTAACCGCTCCGTACGGAGCTCCGGTTCCCGCTCTGACCCCGATACAAAGACCCAGGCCGTAGAGAAAACTTCCGATGGCGATATTTTCTTGGGGATCTACCAAGTTTGCTCCAACATCGTGCGGTGCAGAGTGCGGTTCGGCTACCTGGTTGCATGATTGCCTATACGGTATATGGTATCAGCGCTCACGCGCAATGCACAGACGGCCGACGGATCCGAACGAAGGGGAAGTCTGGAGCGGCCCGGCATCGCGTCACCTCGTTCATGCAGGTCGCAACACAAGCATTTGTCGCGAGCATGCAGACCTGAAATCCGCACAAGGTGGAAGACGTGCAGCCAACCGCAGTTCACATCGGCTCGCGTCCGTGCCAACATACGTCTCGTTACATAAGGCGAAGAGCCAGGGAGGCAAGGATGTCAGTAATCAGTGAAATCGCGGCGTGGGCAAACGAGCAGGACGATTGGATTTCGGATGCCGTGCGCAGGCTGTTCGCTCAAGGAGCCCTATCGGAGCAGGATGTTGCGGATTTGGCCGCGTTAATGAAGACGTCGCGCGGATTGGAAGACCCGAACAAGCGAATCGCGGTGATGCTCGACCCGGCGGCTGTCTCCGCGAGCGAGGCGCTGGCGGCAGATGTCTCTCTGACGGCCATCGTTGCCCCGAAAAACATCAACGCGATCGGCTCACCCGAGGGAATCACGTTCGAAGCAGACGGCTTGACGATCGTCTACGGCAACAATGGTGCGGGCAAGTCCGGCTATGCCAGGGCATTGAAGAGGGCGTGCAGGGCTCGCAGCAACGAAGCGATCGTTCCCAATATCTTCGCGCCCGCGAAGACACCATCGCCCGCGGCGGCACGTCTCCATTGGCGAGCCGCGGGCATCGACGGCAGCGCAGACTGGGTCGATGGCGCGGCCGCGCCATCTTTACTGGCCAAGATCGGTGTCTTCGACACGCGCTGTGCTCGCGTCTTCGTCGATGACCAAGCAGAAGTGTCCTACATCCCATATGGCATGGACATCCTCCGCGATTTGGCCACCGGCCTTCAGTCGGTGCAACGTATCCTCGAAGCGGAAGCGGGCGTGGCCAAGTTCGACAGAAGAAAGCTCGCGCCGCTCGAGGGCGACACCGTCGTTGGAAAACAGGTCAATTCTCTGAAGCCCACGACAGACCCAGAGGGGTTGAAGGTACTCGCTGAGCTGTCGGCCGAGGAAGGCGAGGAGCGTACGCTGCTCGCAAAGCAGCTTCGAGACGAGGACCCTGCGAAGCATGCTGCCACGCTGCGGCGTTTCGCCGCTCGCCTCCAGGCGCTTGAGATCGAGCTGGCGGCTCTCGCCGAGCCGCTTTCCGACCAGCATATTGGAGCGCTCAAAGCGGCATTCGAGCAGCTCGTCGCCGCGGAGCAGGCTTCAAAGCTCGCGGCTTCGGCGCTCCAAGAAGGGGGAAAGGCGCTGCCCGGCACAGGAACTGACCCCTGGGAAGTCTTAGTTCGCAGCGCCATGGCCTTTGCCACGGCGGAGGTCTATCCGGGCCAACAATTTCCAGGCCCCGATGAAGGCGCGAGTTGCGTCCTCTGTCAGCAGCCGCTCGCTGACGAGGCCCGAGAGCGTTTGCAGAATTTCGTCAAATTCTTGGAGACTGATGCTCAGAAGCAGTTCGCCGAGAAACGCCGACGTGCTGGCGAGCTGTACAAGGCCGTCGTGGCCGTGAACTTACCGGCGTTCCCGTCTGACCGGACGATTCTCGAGGAACTCAACGAGTTTGCCCCGGAGCTAGTCGTCGCGATCAAGACATACGTCACCGGTCTCGGTGCGCGACAGGCCGCCGTGAAGGCTTCAGCTCCCAATCGCCGTGTCGATGCACTGGAAAGTCTCCCCCCTGCACCTGCAGAAACGCTCAAGACACTGCGAGAGAGGCGCGTTGAACAGGCCGCGAAGCTGGAAAAAGCGATGACGCCGGAGCAGCGCAAGGAAAAGCTGGCGCGTCTGGCAGAACTTGATGCACGGCAAAAGTTGAAGGAACACCTGCCCGCGGTTCTGGAAGCCATCGCGGTACTGAAGCTGGAGCGTGCCCTTCGCGAGTCCATCAAACTTTGCAATACGCTCACGGTAACCAAGAAGATCAATGAACTCTACGACAAGACGGTAACCGCCGAACTACGCTCAGCCCTGACGAAGGAGCTTACTGAACTGCGTCTCCAAAATATCAAGATCGGGTTGGAGATGTCGGGGCAGAAAGGCTCCCGCATGCAGCAGCTGAAGTTTGTTACGCCCACCCCATACGGGCGGGTCAAGGTGTCCGACGTTCTGAGCGAGGGCGAGCAGCGCGCGATTGCGATCGCGTCCTTCCTCGCCGAAGTCAGCCTCGAACAGAGCAAATCTGGCATCGTCTTCGATGACCCCGTCTCTTCTCTGGATCACGCTCGGCGTGAGCTCATCGCTCGTCGACTCGCGGCCGAGGCGCGATACAGGCAAGTCATCGTCTTTACCCACGACCTCTCCTTCGCCTGGTCACTGCGTGATTTTGCGCAAGACCTTGGCGTGAAGCACGGCGAGCGACACGTATATGCGGCGGGCGAAACGAAGGGGCATTGCTCATCGACGTTGCCATTTGAGGCAAAGAAGCTCGATGCGCGGGTGAACGACCTTCGTGCGCTCGGCGCTCGGGCGAAGAAGACACTGGAGCAGGAAAAAGACCACGACGCATACAACGACCTCGCACGCACGTGCTACCGTCGAATGCGTGACACCTGGGAGTTGCTTGTCGAAGACCAGCTATTCGGCGGAGCCGTGAAGCGGTTCCGCCGCGCGGTCAACACCTTGAATCTGCGCCGGGTGTTCGTCGAGGATGAGGACGTCAAATCGGTCTACGACGGCATGACTCGTTGCTCATACTTCACTCACGAGGGCGGCGCAGAGGCGCCGCCCGTGCTGCCGACGCCTGATGAACTCACCGCGGACATTGAGACGCTGGGCAATGCGGTAGCCGCCGTCAAGGCGAAAGGCGACGCGGCGGAAAAACGGCGTACCGCCTCAGGTATGTCGGGGTACACCAGCGTGACTGAGGCTTGAGCCGAGCTGCGTAATGCACGTTTTCTGCGATGAGTCCGGAAACACCGGGCTTGACCTCCTCAACCCGGATCAGCCACTCTTTGCACTCGCTTCGACCAGCCTAACCTCGGACGTGTGTCAGCGACTTGTCGCACCGTTGCTTCGTCAGGGCCAAGTCGAGGCGAAGTACTCGAGACTGAAGGGCACGGGCGCAGGGCAAGCTGCTTTGATGAAGCTGTTTTCGGCACCTGAACTCACACCGGACGCTGTGAAATTCTCGCTGGCGGACAAGCGGTACTACGTCATCACGCACCTTGTCGACAAGCTCATAGAGCCGCCTCTGCACGAAGCTGGCATTGATCTGTATGAAAACGATGCTCACGTCGGCTTGGTCAATGTCTGGTACGTCGCTGGCCCGACGATTTTTCCGAACGGGCACTGGGAGAAGTTGCTTCGGGCGTTCGTCGACGCCATGCGTCAGCGCACGACTGCGGCCTACATGGCGTTTGACCGCACGCTGACCAACGCCGCCGCCGCGGCGCCGCCGGACAACAGCGACTTCGTCACAGGCATTGTCCTGGCGCGAGGCCGTCTGGATGAATTCATAGGGATCTATGACGGCAGCGACGTTTTCGATCCCGCTGCAGATGTCTTCATCTCGTTGATCAACGCCTGGATGGCACAGTTCCCGGGTTGGTTTGCGGTGACGCATGACCGCTCAAAGCCGATGGCCAGGGGCGAGAGGCGCCTGCGCGCGATGATGAGCCCGGTGGCACCTCGAACCATCGGCTACGGTGGTCGCCAGGCGGAATTGCCCTTACGCGTGGCATCGCTCGACTTCGCAGACTCGACGGCGCATCCGCAGTTGCAACTGGCTGACCTGGTTGCCGGCGCGGCGGTAGATTGCTTGCTGGCCTGGTCGGGACGGCGTCCGAAATCGGCATATCACAACGCCATGAAGACTTCGCGTTTGAGCGATCTGTTCGTCGGCGGCATGCTTCCGGACGGCATTGTCGTGCGAGAGAACGCACGCCAGCCCGGCGAGCTGAGTTTGGTTGACGGTTCTGCCGAGTTCTTCCGCGAGGTGGGCTCTTGACGAGGCGTCCGGGCACGCTTTGATTGTCCTGAGATCGGCACCGTTCGCGGTCGAGTCGGAGACAAAAGCTATTGGCTCGCTTGTATACGGCACGCCACGCTACGTGCTATCGGGTTTGCTTGCGCCTCCTTGGGACGCATCCTTTCGACGCCGCTCGACGAGGATCTGCCATGCTCTTCCACCAGCCCGCGCCCAAGCCGAACCTTTCCAAGGCCCAACCCGCCTTCTACCGCCTGCGCGACGTGATGCGCATCACGGCGCTCAGCCGCTCGACGATCTACCGGCGCATTTCGGAAGGCCGCTTTCCCCCGCCCGTCCACTTGGGCGGGCGCGCGTCGGCCTGGCAAAGCGCGGCGCTGCAAGCATGGATCGACGACCCCGAAGGCTATCGGGCGGCTACGCCGGAACACTGATCCCCTGTTCACCGCCGATCTCCGCGGCGGGGTCGGCTGCGGCCAGTGACCGGGACGGCCGCGCGCTCAGCGCGCGCGCATCGGCCACCGGCTGTATGGCCTTCCCGGCAGCCAGATCGTCCAGCAGGTCCGCCCACAGCTGAATCATTTGACGCCGCTGATCGAGATGGGTCGCGCGATCGTAGCTGCCACCCAGCTCCTCATCGGACACGTGGGCCAGATGCCGCTCGATGACCTCGCGATCCCACCCCAGCAGTTCGCGGATCAGCGTGCGCGCTGTCGCCCGGAAGCCATGCCCAGTGATCTGCTCCTGGGTGTCATAGCCAAGGGTGCGCAGAGCGCTGTTGACCGTGTTGTCGCTCATGTAGCGCGTCGCTTCAGACCGCTTCGCCATGCTGCGGAAGATCGGCCCGGTGGGCCCGGTCAGCGGAAGAAGGTCGCGCAGGATTTCAATGGCCTGCGTCGGTAACGGCACAAGGTGCGCCGGCGTCCGCGGGTCGCGCTTCTTCCACTCCCGCAGCTTCATCTTTTCCGGCGGGCAGCGCCACAGCTTCTGGTCGAAGTCGACGTCCTCCCAATGCGCCAGCCGCAGCTGACCAGGCCGCTGGAACAGTAGCGGCGAGAGCTGCAGCGCTGCCCGCGTGACAACGTGGCCCTTGTACCCGCGGATGTCGCGCAGCAGCTTCCCGAGCTCATGCGGATCGGTAATCGCCGCGTAGTGACGCGCTCGCGGCGCCGGCAGGCCGCCGGTGCGGCCGTTCACGAAATTCCGGGCCGGCTCCAGTGTCCCCACGTCGACCGCGTACTGGTAGACGTGCTGCACCGCTTCGCGCACCCGCTGCGCCGTCTCGAGGTGGCCGCGCTCCTTGATGCGGTGGAGGCAGCGCACCAGCTCCGTCGGCGCAACGGTTTCGATGGCCAGCCTGCCGATCCAGGGAAAGATGTGCAGTTCCAGATGCCGCATCACCTTACCGGCATAGTTGGCCGACCACTGGCGATCCTTCTGCGCCTGGGCATGCCAGGCGCGCGCCGTCAGCTCGAAGGTGTTGAGCCGCGCGACGCGCTGGCGCTCCTGCTCTTCGCGGCGCACATCGCGTGGATCGATGCCATCCTGCCGCTTTCCGGCTTGCTCGCGCGCCTTCTTGCGGGCCGCACTGAGCGAGACCGTGGGGTAGGCGCCCAAGCTCAGCTTGGTCGCCCGCCCCATGTACTTGTAGCGATAAATCCAGACCTTGCCAGCAGGACGCACGCGAAGGTAGAGCCCTTCACCGTCTGCCAGAAAATATTCGGATTCGCGCGGCTGCGCCGCCTTGATCAACAGGTCGTTGAGCTGTCCCACGGTGTACCCCCAGAGAAACTGCAGTTGAAAAGCAGTCTGGGGTACACCTTAGGGTACACGCAAGAACGGGACGGTGTGGGATTCAGCGAGTCCGCTTGAGCCGCCTTTTCAGGCTAAGTCCTTGATTTACATGGACTTCTGAGCTTGCTTGGGATCGCTTGAGAAAGCGGGGTGGTGGCCTGGGGCGGAATCGAACCACCGACACGCGGATTTTCAATCCGCTGCTCTACCAACTGAGCTACCAGGCCGTCTTCTTCAGACTTGCTTCGCGAGTCGGCCCGTTTCCAGGCGATCAGCGAAGCCCGCTAGTATAGCAGCGCGCAGACGGCCCGCGGCAAGCTTTTTTGCTTCTGCCAGGCTCAGCCCGCGCCGCGCTTTCCACGCGAGAGGTCGACACCCAGCTGCTTCAGCTTGCGATAAAGGTGCGTCCGCTCGAGGCCCGTCTTCTCGGCCACGCGGGTCATCGACCCGTTCTCGCGCGCCAGGTGGAACTCGAAATAGCTCTTCTCGAAGGCGTCGCGCGCCTCGCGCAGCGGGCGGTCGAGATCGAAGCTCTGTTCCGGCTGCGGGCCAAGGTTCAGCGGGCCGGCGGGCTGCAGGCCCAGGCCGCCGGTCATCGCCGCTTCGACGGTCATCGCGTCGGGGCGATAGCCGCCGTTGCCTTGCAGCATCGCGGTCTGCACGTCGGCAGCCGCCGCGGGACGCGCGCTCGGGCGCGCGAGGCCCTGCTCGACCGCTCGCAGCAGCTTCTGCAGTGTGATCGGCTTCTCGAGGAACGCGATGGCGCCGTACTTGGTGGCTTCGACGGCGGTGTCGATGGTGCCATGGCCGCTCATCATGATGACCGGCATGTTGAGCTGGGCAGTGGCGCCCCACTCCTTCAGCAGCGTGATGCCGTCGACGTCGGGCATCCAGATGTCCAGCAGGACGAGGTCGGGACGCAGGCGTTCGCGCACGAGGCGTGCGTTCGCGGCGTTTTCCGCGACTTCCACCGTGTGACCCTCGTCGGTGAGGATCTCGGACAGCAGGGCGCGGATGCCCATTTCGTCGTCAACTACAAGAATCGTGGCCATGAATTTGGGAACGGTGCGGGGCCGCTCGGCTGAGCGCGTGCCGCGAAAGAGGCTTTATACAGGGGTTTCGCGGGACGACTCGGGGGGAGCCGGCTCGACGAAGCGAGAAAATGATATCGAAACTTGGGCTCCGGCCGCGCCGGTCGCGCCGTCTTCGCCGCTGCCCAGGTTCGCGATGCGCACGCGGGCTCGATGTTCGTCGGCGATCTTCTTGACGACCGCCAGGCCCAGGCCCGTGCCCTTGGACTTGGTGGTGACGTACGGTTCGAACGCGCGCTGGAGAACATTCTCGGGAAATCCGGGCCCATTGTCCTCCACCTTGAGGCGCACGGCGCGTACGCTGCCGTCGTCCTTGCGCGCGCACTCCGTGTGCACCTGCACGAGAGCGTCGGGCCAGATCGAGGCGGCGTCCAGCGCGTTCTGCACGAGGTTGTGCACCACCTGGCGCAGCTGCGTGGTGTCGCCCATGATCTGCGGCAGGCCGGCCTCCAGCTTCGAGACGAGATGGCCCTTCTCCTGCGCGTCGCCGTACAGCGCCAGCACCTCGGCCACCAGCGCGTTGAGGTCGATCGGCTGCAGGTTGGCGTTAGGCAGCCGCGCGTAGTCGCGGAACTCGTTGACGAGCTGCTTCATCGACTGCACCTGGGCGACGATGGTGCTGACGCTGCGCGAGAGCATCGCCTGGTCTGCGGCGTCGGTGAGCTTGCTCTCCAGCTTGAACTGCAGCCTTTCGGCCGACAGCTGGATCGGCGTGAGCGGGTTCTTGATCTCGTGCGCGAGCCGGCGCGCCACCTCGCTCCACGCGGCCGATCGCTGCGCCGACACGACCTCGGTGATGTCGTCGAACACCATCAGGCGCGCGTCGCCGGGCAGCAGCGCGCCGCGCACGAGCAGCGTCAGCTCCTGGCCCTTGTCACCCACCTTGAGGTCGAACTGGTCCTGCCACAGCACGCGCTCGCCGGCCTCGGGGCTGCTCAGGTGCAGCTCGAAGCGCTGTTCGACGGCCTGCGCGAACTCGGCCAGCAGCGGGATGTCCTGCAGCTTGCGGCCCTGGTACGCGGACAGCGGCGCGCGCAGGATGCGCGTCGCGCCGGGGTTGACGGTGTCGATGCGCCACTGCGTGTCGAACAGGATGACGCCGGCGGTGAGGTTGTCGAGGATGGTCTGCAGCCGCGTGCGCGCACGCTCCACCGCCGTGACGCTGCGATCGACGTCGGAGCGCGCCTGTCCGAGCTGCTCGGTCATCTGCGCGAACGAGCGCGTGAGGCCGCCGATCTCGTCGCGCGACTCGTAGACCGGCTTGGCGCCGAGATCGCCCGCGGCGACGGCGCGCATGCCGTCGGCGAGCAGCAGCAGCGGGCGCGCGAGCTGGTTGCCGAAGGTGATGGCGATCAGCACCGAGCCGAACACGGCCAGCACCACGGTCAGCGTCAGCGTGCCCACGTACATGCGGCGCAGGCCCTCGCGTGCGAGGGCGCGCTGCTGGTAATCGCGATAGGCGCCCTGGACGGCGAGCGCGTTGGTGACGACGACGATCGGCAGCGGCTGCACCGCGAGCAGGAAGCGCTCGCTGTTGTCCAGCGACAGGCTGCTCGATGGCACCTGCACGAGCGCCCGCACGCGCGCGGCGACGCCCGTGCCGGGCGAGGCCTCGTCCTCCAGGCCTTCCACCTGGCTGGCGGTGCCGGTGGCGCGCGCCTGGCGGATCAGCGCGGCGGACGGCCGATCCGGCAGCAGCGACGGCCGCGAACTCGCGGCCAGCATGATCTGACCGGTGCCGGCCACCAGCGCCAGATCCTGTGCGCCGATCTGGTCGCGCATGCGCTCGAGCGCGAGCGCGGCGCCGGGCGCGTGCGGATCGCCGATGCGCATGGCGACGTTGCGCGCCTTCTCGACGAGGTCGGCGGACAGCGCGTCGAGCGTGCCCTTGCCGAGGTTCAGGCCGGCGACGAGCGCGTGGTCGACCTTGGTGTCGAACCAGGCGTCGATGCTGCGGGTGACGAACTGCAGCGACACCGTGTAGATCAGCGCGCCCGGCACCACGCCCACCAGCGCGAAGATGGCTGCGAGCTTGAGCAGCAGCCGGCTGCCGAACTTGCCGCTGCGCCAGCGCAGGCCCAGCCGGATCGTGGCGCCCACCAGCACGATGAGCAGCGCCAGCGCGACCACCGCGTTGATCCAGAACAGCCAGACGAAGTTGCGCTCGTACAGCGCCGTCTCGCCCGAGGCCAGCGCCACGACGAAGCCCAGCACCAGCGCCACGCCCAGGAACGCGAGCAGCGCGACCGCCCACAGGAAGCGGACGGAGCGCTCGCTCATCTTGAACGACGGGCGCCTGCGGGTGGTCCGCGAGACGTCGTCGACAGCGACGGGGTCGGCCATTTACTCGACCGGGATCGTGCGCTCTACGCCCAGCTTCCACTCCGACTGGGCATTGATGTCCAGCCTCATCGGCGGTGGGAGTTGGGAGGAATCGAGGAAGAACTGGAAGTCGACGTAGTAGCGGTCGGTGGCGTCGACGCCGGCGTCTGCGATGCGCCAGTGCGCGATGCGGGTGACGGTGGTGAGCGCCTCTTCCAGCGACGGGTACGACTGGCTGAACGCGCCCAGGCTGACGCGCCAGGCCGAGGTCAGCGGCTGATACGACAGCCGCCAGCTGCGCGTGACCCGCGAGACGCGCTCGTCGCGCCAGTACCAGCGCGGCTTCTTGACGCTGGCCTCGGCCACGAAATAGACCGGCACGCCGTGACGCAGGCCGTCCTCGACCGCCTTGGTGAGCGTCAGGTTGGCGGCGAAATCCAGCACCACGCCGCCGTCCTGGCGCTTGGCGACGATGGACGGCAGCTCGACGCCCTGGGCCCACGCCAGGGGCGCGAAGCCCAGGCCGGCCACCAGCCAGGCGGCGGCCAGCAACGCCGCCGCCACGGCGCGGCGGGCGTCTTGGGCCAGGGCAATCCAGCGGTGAGGCGGTCGGACCAGGGACAGGTGCACGTTGGCGATGCGAAATTGCGTCAGTCGGACGCGGAGTTGCATTTCTTGATACGTTACCCCGGGCATCAATTCCCGCCGGCAGTCGACTCCTTGCGCAACAGCGCGTAGTAGAAGCCGTCGGCAACGCCATGGGAGCCCATGCCGGCACCGCTGCCGGGCGACGACGACCCGGTTGAGCCATTGTCCGGCAGCGGCAGCAAGTGGCCGGGAGAGCGGCCGTCCAAATGGGCGCCGGAGGCACCGCGGCGTTGCAAAAATGCGTCGATCTGGTGCTCGCCCTCGGTCCGGAACACCGAGCAGGTGGCGTAGAGCAGCCAGCCGCCGGGCTTGAGCGTCGGCCACAGCGCGTCCAGCAGCTCCGTCTGGGTGGCGCCCAGCGCGGCGATGTCCTCGCTGCGGCGCAGCCAGCGGATGTCGGGGTGGCGGCGCACGATGCCCGAGGCGCTGCAGGGCGCGTCCAGCAGGATGGCGTCAAACGGCTGACCGTCCCACCAGTCGGCCGGACGCCGGCCGTCGCCCGCGCGCGTGCGCGCCCGCAGGTGCAGGCGGGCGAGCGTCTCGTCGACCCGCGCCAGCCGCTTGGGGTCGGCGTCCAGCGCCAGCACGTCGAGATCGGCCAGCTCCAGCAGGTGCGCCGTCTTGCCGCCGGGCGCGGCACAGGCGTCCAGCACGCGCGCGCCGGGTGGCAGGCCGGCGCCCACCAGCAGCGTGGCGGCGCGCTGGGCGGCGGCGTCCTGCACCGAGACGGCGCCGTCGGCGAAGCCGGGCAGCCGGTCGACGGGCACCGGGGCGTCGAGCACGATGGTCTGCACGTCGATGAGCCGGCCGGGCAGGCCCGCGGCCTCCAGCCGCTGCAGGTACTGCGCGCCGGTGGACTGGCGCACGTTCACGCGCAGGCACATCGGCGGGCGTTCCTGCGCGGCGGCCAGGACGCCTTGCCACTGCCCGGGCCAGTCGGCCTTCAGGCGGTCGATCCACCACTGCGGATGGTTCCAGCGCGCGATCGGCTGCTTCAGCGCGGCGGCCACCAGCGTGTCGCGCTCGCGGATGAAGCGGCGCAGCACCGCGTTGAGGAAGGATGCCGACTGCGGCGCGCGCTTGCGGGCGGCGGTGACGGCCTGGTCGACCAGCGTGTGATCGGCATACGGCGGCGCGTCGTCGGGCCACAGCAGCGCCAGCGCGCTCAGCAGCAGCGCCTCGACGGCCGGCGGCGGCGTGCGCGGCGCGAGCATCCCCCGCAGCGCCTGGGCCGCGCCGAGCCGGCGCAGCACGAGGAAGGACAGCGCCTGCGTGCCGGGGCGCAGCGGCGCCGGGCAGGCGGCCAGCAAGTCGGTCAGCGAGCGGCCGCCGCGCACGGCCTGGACGGCATCGGCCGTCTGTTCGAGCAGGCGCGAGAGCGCCGCTGCCTGGCTGGCAGGCGCGGCGCGGGTGTGGTTGTCGGAATTCACACGGTCAGTCTACCCACCGTGGTTTGCTGCCGGGCATCGCCGGGATGTCGGAACCGAAACCTGTCGGAACGGCGCGACCGAATCCGCGCAACCGATGGATTTCCGGTGCAAAAAAGGGCCGGACGGTCGCCGCGGACCCATCAACTGTGGCGCCGGCGCAAAATACGCGACCCGGATCCCCGCGTCTCTCCAGGCCAAGCACGCCATGCCCACACCCGTCCCGCCGCCCGAATCCTCGCCCAACGCCGGCGACGCGTCGTCGCGTTCGCTGACGCTGATCCGCAGCGAGGCCGACCTGGCCGCGCTGCCGGCGTCCGAGCGCATCCGCTACCGGCTGGTGGGTGCCGACTGCCGCTTCCACGCCAACGACAACATCTCGGAGTACGTGCGCCCCGGCGAGACCGAGGAGCTGAAGGCCGAGGTCGCCGAGCACATGCAGGCCGTGCTGCGCGCGCTGGTGATCGACACCGACTCCGACCACAACACGCAGGAGACCGTTCCGCGGCCGCTACCAACCGATGCCCTCGGTCACCGAATTCCCCAACGTCTCGCGGCTGAACGAGCTGATGATCGTCGGCCCGATCTCGGTGCGCAGCGCCTGCTCGCACCACATGTGCCCGATCCTCGGCCGCATCTGGATCGGCGTGCTGCCCAACGAGCATTCGAACCTGATCGGGCTGTCGAAGTACTCGCGCATCGTCGACTGGATCATGACGCGCCCGCAGATCCAGGAAGAGGCCGTCACGATGCTGGCCAATGTGCTGCAGGAACGCGTCAAGCCCGACGGCCTGGCCATCGTGATGGAGGCCGACCACTTCTGCATGCAGTGGCGCGGCGTGAAGGATCTCGATTCGGCGATGACCAACAGCGTGATGCGCGGCGCCTTCCTGAAGGATCCGCACCTGCGCCGCGAGTTCCTGTCGCTGCTGTCCAAGAAGACCGCCTGAACATCGGAGCACCCCATGCTGGTACGACTGATGTACGCAAGCCGCGCGGCCGCCAACCTCGACAACGAGGAAGTGGCGGCCATCCTGCGCAAGTCGCGCGCGACGAACGCGCGCGAAGGCCTCACCGGCGCGCTGTGCCTGTGCAACAGCGGACGCCTGTTCATCCAGGTGCTCGAGGGCGGCCGCAACGCGGTGAGCAGGCGCTACAACCGCATCGTGGCCGACACGCGCCACACCGACGTCACGCTGCTGCAGTTCGAGGAGATCGACGAACGCCGCTTCGCGGGCTGGTCCATGGGCCAGGTCAACATGGCGCGGCTCAACCCGGGCCTGATCCTGAAGTACTCGGAGCTCGGCAACCTCGACCCGTGGTCGGTGCCGGGCGAGGCCACCGCGGCGCTGTTCGACGAGATGATCGCGACTGCCGCCATCATGGGCCAGCCTTGAGCTGAGCCCGGTTCAGATCGTCAGACCCGGCCGGCCGAACGAAAGCCCAGCGCCGACGCGATCAGGCGCGTCGGCACCTGGTGGATGGCCTTGTTGTACCGATCCACCGCATCGTTGAAGCCCTGGCGCGCGAACTGGATGCGCGGCTCGGCCTCGCCCCATGCCGCGAGCACGGCAGCGAGTTGCGGGCCCTGGGCGGACTCGTGGATCAGCGCGGGCTGCAGCTCGATCAGCGCGCGCAGCCGGCTTGCGGGCGACGCCAGGCCGGCCTCGGCGGTGACCCACAGCGACACGTCCGCGATGCGCGCACGCGCCTGGCGGACGCCGTCGGCGGCCGTGCGCTGCTTCGCGTCGGCATCGGCCAGCGCCTGCAGCGTCGCGGCCTCGGCGGCCAGCGGCTCGCGCACCGCCTCGGCCACGGCCGCCATCGCCTCGCTGCGCTTGACCAGCGCCGCGACGATCTGCTCCCACGCCGAGACGATGGCCGCGCGCAGCCGCACCAGGCGGTTGTACGCGCCCACCACCCAGGCGAGCAGCACCGCCAGCAGCACCAGCTGGAACAGCCAGTGCGAGGTCATGCGCCGGCGCGGCTGGCGGCGAAGCCGGCGTAGCCCGCGGCGCGCAACTGGCAGGCCGGGCACAGGCCGCAGCCGTAGCCCCAGTCGTGCCGCGCGCCGCGTTCGCCGAGATAGCAGGTGTGCGTCTTCTCGACAATGACGTCGTTGAGCGCCGCGCCGCCGAGCGAATCGGTCAGCGCCCAGGTCTGCGCCTTCGTGATGAACATCAGCGGCGTCTCGATCGTCATCGGCGTGGCCAGGCCCAGGCTCAGCGCGACCTGCATCGCCTTGAGCGTGTTGTCGCGGCAGTCGGGATAGCCGGAGAAATCGGTCTCGCACATGCCGCCCACCAGCACCGACGCGCCGCGCCGGTAGGCGATGGTCGCGGCGAAGCCGAGGAACAGCAGGTTGCGTCCGGGCACGAAGGTGTTGGGCAGGCCGTTGGCCTCGAACTCGATCTCGCGATTGGAGGTGAGCGCGGTGTCGGACACCTGCCCCAGCAGCGCGAGATCCAGCAGGTGGTCGTCGCCCAGGCGCGCGGCCCAGTCGGGGTTCAGCGCGGCGAGCGCCTCGCGCACGCCGGCGCGGCAATCGAGCTCGATGCGATGGCGCTGGCCGTAGTCGAAGCCGATGGTCTCCACGCGCGCATAACGCGCGAGCGCCCACGCGAGGCAGGCGGTGGAATCCTGGCCGCCGGAAAAGAGCACCAGGGCGCTGCGGGGGTCGATCATGGGAACTTCAGCCAGTGCGAAA
>Ga0302310_10000616_pt1 | contig 32497 bp, 24 predicted proteins | sample III_Palsa_N1_2_FD_200451 | JGI IMG/M metagenome (GOLD analysis project Ga0302310, IMG submission 200451) | Peat permafrost microbial communities from Stordalen Mire near Abisko, Sweden - III_Palsa_N1_2 | ecosystem: Environmental > Terrestrial > Soil > Palsa > Peat permafrost | place: Sweden...
CAGATCTCTCTGATCCAGTATTTCCATCGGATGCGACTGTCGAGACAATCTACGCTCGAATTCATGAAGCGCAAAAAAACATGGTCGACAACGGATGGGCGGTAGACCTTTGCCTGACTCCGCTCGCCGGTGGCGGTATTTGAAGGCGTCATCAATGCGGTTCACCGAGCCGCGCCGCAGGCTGTCATTGCGTTCAACTCCAAGCCTGAGGACAGCCTTGACGCAGTCGCCCGTGCTCTTCAGCAAAAGTAAAATTATAAATCTACGTTTTGCATGATGGATTTGCGGAGAGTTCGGCGCCGCGCAGCGATAGTGCCTAGACGCTTTTGCGTTACCCCAGCGCCGTTGATAAAGTCCGCGGCGATCCGATTCGCAGCACCTTCTCAACTTTCACGGCAAAAGTCAGGCTGCGTCCACGCCAATCGGCCGCCGCAATCCTAGGGCTGCTCCGCCATAGCAACTTGAGGCTATACAATCGCTGCAGCAACTGCCTTACCGCAACTTTCACTGGTGGCCTTGCCGCCTAGATCGCGTGTACGGAACTCCGGCCGACCAAGAACGGTTTCTATCGCTGCGACCACGGCAGAGGCTGCTCTTACTTCCCCCAGGTGTTCAAGCATCATGGCGCCGCACCATATTTCCCCAATTGGGTTGGCAATTCCCTGGCCCGCGATATCAGGAGCCGATCCGTGCACCGGCTCAAACAGGGAGGGCACACTTGGATCCGGGTTGATGTTGCCGCAGGGCGCGATACCAATCGTCCCTGTGCAGGCGGGCCCCAAGTCGGAGAGGATATCGCCGAAAAGGTTCGATGCGACAACGACGTCGAAGCGATCCGGATTCATCACAAACTGAGCCGCAAGAATATCGATATGGTATTTGTCGGTGCGCACGGACGGGTAATGGATCGCCATCGCGTCCACTCGGCTATCCCACCAGGGCATCGTAATTGCGATGCCGTTGGACTTGGTCGCCGAGGTTAGATGTTGTCTAGGACGTTTTTGAGCCAGATCAAATGCATAACGTAGGATGCGATCGGTACCGAATCTTGTCATGACCGTATCCTGGATCACCACCTCGCGCGAGGTACCGGGGAATGAGATTCCCCCGACCGCGGAATACTCGCCTTCGGTATTTTCCCGAACAATGACCATATCGATGTCTCCAGGCTGTCGGCCGGCGAGCGGGCAGGGAACGCCCGGCATTAACCGAACGGGGCGCAAATTAACGTAGAGGTCATATTCTCGGCGGAATTGAATTAGCGAGCCCCACAGCGATATGTGATCGGGGACGGTGCCCGGCCAGCCGACCGCGCCAAAAAAAATGGCGTCGACATTGCCGATCCGCTCCTTCCAGTCCTCAGGCATCATCTTGCCGTGCTTCGCATAATAGTCGCAGCACGCGAAATCATGCCATTGCTGGTCGATACTGAATCCGTAGACGGCGGCAGCCGCTTCTAACGCCCGAACTCCCTCTGGGACGACCTCTTTGCCAATGCCGTCGCCCGGGATCACGGCGATCCGGTAGTGCTTCTTGTCACTCATGTGTTTCCTCGCAGGATACGCGTCTAATTAGGCGGATTTCAGTCCTGCCCAGTGAAATGCTTTCGTCTCGAGGTATTCCTCGATACCCTCGATGCCGCCCTCGCGTCCCAACCCGGATTGTTTAATACCCCCGAATGGCGCCATCTCCATCGCGACGCTGCCGGTATTGAGGCCCACCATGCCAAACTCGAGGGCTTCACCAAACCGCCAGGCGCGATGCAAATCGTTGGTATAAAAGTAAGCGGCCAAACCGAAGGGCGTGGCATTTGCAAGCGCCAACGCTTCACGCTCCTCGTGGAATCGGAAAATCGGCGCAACCGGGCCGAAGGTCTCTTCGTTCGCGATGCGCATGTCCGGACCGGCGTTGATGAGCAACACCGGTGCGGAGTAATTCGCACTGGGAGTTTCTGCCGTTGCGGCAATTTGCGCGCCTTGCTGTAGAGCGTCCTCGACGTGCTCGGCCACTTTCTGACGAGCCGCCACGTTGATCAGGGGGCCGATTGTGACGCCGTCGGCCATCCCTGCGCCCACCTTCAGGGCGCGAATTGCTACCGCAAGTTTTTCTACAAAACGGTGATGGATTCCGTCCTGCACAAGAATCCGATTGGCGCAGACACAGGTTTGACCGGCGTTTCTGAACTTACTGGTCATCACGCCGGCCACGGCCAGGTCGGCGTCGGCATCGTCGAAGACGATGAAAGGCGCATTGCCACCTAATTCCAGGCTTAATTTTTTGATGGTGTCGGCACACTGACGCATCAACAGGGCACCCACGCGGGTGGAACCGGTGAAGCTCAATTTGCGAACCACGGCACTCGCGGTGAGCGTGGCGCCGATGCCTGCCGGCATGCCGGTTACGATACTGAGCACACCGGGCGGCACCCCCGCTTGTGCCGACAGCGCGCCGAGCGCGAGCGCGGTAAACGGTGTCAATTCCGACGGCTTGACGATGATGGTGCAACCCGCCGCGAGAGCTGGCGCGACCTTGCGAGTGATCATGGCGGCTGGAAAGTTCCAGGGTGTAATTGCTGCGCAAACGCCGACTGCCTCCTTGCGAACCAGGATTCTGCGATCGGCCGTGGGCGCGGGAATGTCGTGACCGCGGATCCGTCGACCTTCTTCGGCGAACCATTTGATAAATGTGGCCGCATAGCGAATCTCGCCTCTCGCCTCCGCAAGCGGCTTCCCTTGCTCGGCCGTCATGATCCGGGCAAGGTCGTCAACGTGCTCGAGCACCAGCGCATGCCAGCGCTCCAGAATGAGGCATCGCTCATCCGCCGTCCGAGCGCGCCAGCTCGGCAATGCCTCGGCGGCGGCTTCAATGGCGCGGAGCGTCTCTGCTTCGCCACAGTCGGGAACTGTCCCTATCACCGCTCCGCTCGCGGGATCGGTCACTGACACCGTCGCCCCGTTGGCGGCCTCGACCCATTGCCCGGCGATGTGTGCCCGCTGTATAAACAAAGGCGGACAGAGCAAATCGGCGGAGTTGAAACTCATCTGGGTGTTCCGCTCAAGTAACGTCATGCTGTCTCACAATTGCAATTGCTATTCGCCGTAAAGCCTGGCGGCCCGTGCTCGCCGTACGGCAAGTCCAACGATCAGGTCCAAGGTGGGAGTCGGTACGCCGGCCATGCGGGCGAGTTCCAGGGGAACCGTGAACAGAGCATCGACTTCCATCGAGCGCCCCCGTTCTAAGTCCTGCAGGATGCTTTGTTTATGAGCGGAGGTCTTTAATCGAGCGAGTCCCGGCAGCGGATCACCGGCATCGCAACCCAGGGATTTCGCGATGGCGGCACCTTCGCGTGCCATCTCATGTGCCGCCAGTGCGACCGCGGGAGTGGACAACGCATCGCCCATTGCAGAGGCAGTGAGGATGCCGAGAGACCCGCCGACCAAATTCATCAGCAGCTTTTCCCAAATGGCGTCCCGAATGCGGGACGTGATCTCGACCTCAAGGCCACCGGTCCGCAACTCAGCGGCTAAGCTGGCGAGTAGGGGATCGTCGTGCCCATCAGGGCGTCCGAGAACAAGTCGGTTCCGCGGATTCGCCACACGTATAACCCCCGGTGCTGTGACTGTGCAGGAAGTGTGAATGACCGCGCCCGCCGCGCGAGTAGGTCCTACGGCTTCCCACACCACACCCTGCGGATCGATTTGTGGCAGCCGTCTGTCGTCAAAGGGACCCCCATGGGCATGGAAGTACCACCACGGTATGCCATTCATGACGAATAATACGACGGTCCTCGGATTCAACAGAGGCGCGATGTTGGCAGCGAGTTGCTGGAGAGTAGGTGCTTTTACGGCGACAACTACCACATCCTGAGCACCCAATTGTTGGGGGTCGGCACTGGCAGTCGGGTGGGCTAGAAGGATGCCCTCGGGTGTTTCGACTCGAAGCCCCGCCGTCTGAAGTGCCGCCAAATGCTCTCCCCGAGCGACCACCGAGAGATCGACTCGCGCGCGGGCCAAACGGCCGGCGATATGCCCGCCAACGGCGCCCGCTCCGTAAATACAGACTTTCATCCAATACACCTTCCGGCGTGAGTGACGCCTACGGCCGCGGCAGGCGTCACGCGGAGATTCCTGGCATGCTTTTGCTTGCCGGTATCGACGGGCTCGTCAAGGATAAAGCGACGGCTTGTTGGAGTTCTCAGTGGAGCGGCCGGTGATGGGGTAAGGAACATGGAACCAATTTTCAATGAAGTGAAGGGTGACCCCGCTACCTCTATGAGACCTCTTTGCGTTTCTGAGTGGCGGCTGCCAAGAGCAACGATAAATCGGCCCCCAGCGAAACGTACCTTCCCCCGAGGGCGACGTATTTCTTGACGAGGTCGGGGCGCGAGGCAAGTCCCCCAACACCGAGCGTCTTTTTATGGGCTTGGCAAGCCTGATGCACCTGATGGAACGCCGATTGCACGAGCTCGTGATCGAATTGCCCGGCTACGCCATTGGCACTGCACAGGTCATTAGCGCCGACTAGGAGAATATCAATGCCAGGCACCGCGGCGATGGCATCAGCCTGTGCCAACCCACGGGTCGATTCGATCATGGCGACAACCATCGTCGCCTCGTTGAGTTCCTGGCACGCATCCCCTGTGGGCACCGAGCGATAGGTCAGTTGCGACATCACGCCGGGCAACGATCGGTCACCGACCGGTCGATACTTCACGGCACGCACGACCGCTCGTGCATCGTCGGCAGAATGCAAATCCGGCACGATGATACCGAGCGCACCGGCATCGAGAACTCGGGTAATAAAATGTCCATCCGGACTCGGTACCCGCACGAACGGCGCGATGCCAATGCCGAGACTCGCGATAGAAATCTGGCCCACCGTCTCAAGCGAGAAGCCGCAGTGTTCCAGGTCGATATAGATCGAGTCAAAACCAGCGGCTCGCGCAATGCCCGCAATTTCGACGCCCCGCACGAGCCGAACGGTCATTGAATACACCGTTTCACCACGCGTGAGCTTGTCTTTCACATTATTGCGTAAACGGCCGTCTGGCAATGCCATCTCTACTTGACCACCTTGCAGTTGTAACCCAGGACTCAGCGAGCTAATTGCACTGTCTTATGAGCGCGCCACCGCGACCCTTCGGTTCGTTAGCAATATACACACCTACCAGTGCGCCTGTGTGCGAGGCCGCCGCTCAGTGACACACAGTATATAAGCTTGTCTTATATCGCTCGCCGGCTGTAGCGGTCCCTATCGTCGTCCGCGCACGGTCATTCACCGGGTCGGTGGAAGTCGGCCGCGTGCTGTTGGAACTGGGCAATGCCATCAAAAAACGTCCATGGACTGGGCGGCCAACGTGCCGATCATCGTGTTTCACGACGCCGACTTGGACGCTGCAGTGCAGGGCGGGCAGGAGCAGTATGCGCCGTATCGGGTCGACGTGCCTACCAGCAGATTGAGCAGCGAGTGAGTGAATTGCCTCCCGATAATGCCTGGTTATATCCCATTTGGGTTAACAGTGGATTAGCGGTCCTGGCAATCACTATGATGCTTCCTCATAGGCTGAGCCAACCATCAAGGCCGGAGAGTAAGTATGAGAATATCTGATGTCGCATCAGCGGACGCTGGGGTCGTCGGCAGCATGCGCGACGGCGTTCTGGAGAATACGTTTCTCCTGGTCGGTCAAGATGGCTCGCCCAACAATTACGTGTTGACCGTAGGTCGTGCCGGCGCCGGCGGGTGGATGACACCGCGCCATCGACACAATTTCGATCAAATCCGCTTCGTCCTGGATGGCGACTATCCGTATGAAGGCGAAAAGGTCCTGCCGCAAGGCTGGGTTGGTTACTTCCCCGAGAGCGTTCACTACGGCCCGCAAGCAAGGCCCGAAGGCTTGCTCGTGATGGGGTTCCAGACCGGAGGCGCCAGCGGTGCCGGATACTTGAGCGTCGCGCAGCGCGAAGCGGCCAATGCCGCTCTCGCCAAGAAGGGCACGTTCAAGGGCGGCATGTACACCTATGTGGATGCCAATGGCGAAGCGCAAACGAAAGACGGCTCCGCCGCGTGTTTCGAAGAAGCAACGGGCAAGCCACTGACGTTGGCAGCACCTCGATATACGTCCCCCATTATCATGAACCCAGCGGCCTTTGCCTGGATGCCCGGTTCGACCTCCGGCACTTCCGTGAAATGGCTAGGGTCGTTCACAGAGCGAAACACCCGCATTGGCTTTGTGCGTATAGAACCGAATTCCACATTCGAAGGAGGACTGCAAATCTCCATCGAGCTGCTGTTTCTTGCAAAGGGCCGCATCCTGGTCAAGGGGCGCGAATACGGTCCCCATACCGCGCTGGAATTCATCCCGGGTGACGGACCTTTCCCGGTGAAGGCCATCGCAGAGAGCGAGTTGCTGCGCATAGTGCTGCCACAATTTTAAGGGCGGCGTAGGCAGCTTATCCGCTGCCTCGCACGAAGGGCCGCACATTGCCGGCGGGCGGACGAAGGTCCACACGGGGCGGAATCTGCCCGCGACCGACACTCGCACCCACGGCCTCAATGTGCGCGACCAGATCGCGGCTCGCCGCATCGAGCGGCGCTCTTTCCCGAAATATGACGGCAATGTCTCTATTTAACTGTTGAACACTGAGTTCGAGTGCTTGAATCTTGCCCGCCTTCAACTCGTCGGTAACGGTATGCATGGGCAACAGGGCCAAGTGATCGCTGTCAGCGACAATCGATTTGATGAAATCAATTGAATCGCATTCGGTGAGTTGCTGCGGGAGAGCGACTCCCTCTGAGGTCAACAGGTTCTCAAGCAAAGTCCGTTGGTTGCCGACAATCGGTAAGATCCACGGAAATCTCGCGAGCTCGGCCCAGGTCGGTGGGTCAAGTTGAAATACAGGATGTGCCGGCCGTCCCATGACGTACAAGCGATCCCGAAATAGCACGCGCCGCTTGATGCCATCCAAGAAATCATAGGTGTCAGTCCGTCCGATGATGAAGTCGAAATCGCCGCGAATGAGGCCGGTCAGCAATTCGATGTGCACTTTATCTACGACCCTCAGGCGGTGCGTCGGGTACGCTTCCCGCCAACGCAGAATGGCGGTGGGTACAACGCTGGTGGCAAGGGTTGGAACCACGCCGAAGGTCAGCACGCCTTCGCTGTCGTCGTCCAAATGCCGCATGCGGTGTTCCGCTAAATCGATCTCATCGCGGATGAGTCTGGCGTGCGTGTAAAGTAGTTCGCCTAGCGCGGTCGGACTAATTCCGGCATGACCGCGCTTGAACAGCTTGCCTCCCAAGCTCTTCTCGAGGCGATCCATCGAGGTGGATAACGCCGGCTGCGAGATTAGCAGCTGCTTAGCGGCTTTTTTGAAGCTCCCGTGCTCGACGACCGATGCAAGATACAAAAGTTTTCTAGGATCCATAACGCCCCCTTTTTCTTAGCACTAGTGCCAGCCGTGCTCGGGATCTACACTCATCCGTATTGTCACACGCGCATGTACACCGATTTCGATTGCGTAAAGGCCTCGATGACCTCGGCCCCGTTCTCGCGTCCGTAGCCCGACTGCTTATATCCGCCCATCGACATGACGGCATCGGTTTCGGCGTAGGTATTGATCCAAACTCGTCCTGTCTTAAGAGCGCGGGCCAGGCGATGCGCGCGGCTCACATCCCGCGTCCAAACAGCCGAGGCGAGACCATACTCTGTGTCATTGGCGAGTGTGATCGCGTCTTTCTCATCCTTGAACGGAATGATGGAGAGCACCGGGCCGAAAATCTCCTCGCGCGCGATCCGCATGTCGTTCGAAACGCGGCTGAAGATCGTCGGTTGTATGAAGTAACCGGCCTCGCCGATCCGGGCGCCACCGAGACTGAGTTGCGCTCCGGCCTCTTTGCCGGCCTCAACATAGGACAATACACGGGCCATCTGCTGCGCCGAAATCAGCGGTCCCAGTTGAGTGTCGGTATCAAAAGGCGAGCCGACCTTATAGCCACCGGCGAGCTCGGCGACGCGCCCGGCGACTTCATCGTGCAAACTCTCGTGCACCAGCAATCGAGTGCCTGCAGAGCAGATTTGCCCCGAATTTCTGCAGAGCGTCATAGCGGCGGCCGGAAGGGCAGAGTCAAGGTCGGCGTCTTGAAAGATAATGTTGGGTGATTTGCCCCCGAGTTCGAGCGTGACCTTCTTCATGTTCCCTGCGGAGGCCTGCAGGATATGGCGACCGACCGCAGTAGATCCCGTAAAGGCGATTTTGTCGATTCCCGGATGCGCCGCCATGGCGGCGCCAACGACCGTCCCCGCGCCGAGGACAATATTCATCACGCCCGGTGGCAACCCCACCTCTTCGATGAGCTCAGCCAGTCGAATGGTCGAAAGTGGCGTGAGTTCCGCCGGCTTCAGGATGACTGCGTTGCCGCACGCTATCGAGGGAGCAAGCTTCATGGCCGCTGTAACTAGGGGAACATTCCATGCATTGATGAGCGCACAGACACCCATCGGTTCGCGCAACATGTAGATAAAACGCGCATTGTCCGTGGGATTGGTGGTGCCGTAGATCTTGGTCGGCCAACCGGCGAAATAGCGGAACAGCTCCACTGTCTGCGCTGCGCGCGCCCGATTCAACGCAAGCGGCGCGCCCATGTCCAAGGTATCGAGCACCGCCAGTTCGTCGGTATGGCGCTCGACCGCATCAGCTATTTTGAGGAGCAAGTTGGTGCGGACGTGCGGCGAGATGCCATTCCACGAAGGTGCCTCGAAAGCCTTCCGCGCGGCCAGAACCGCAGCATTCACGTCCGCGGTACCCGCCTCGGCCACGAGGGTGAGGTGTTCCTCCGTGGCGGGATTGATGGTGCCTCGGGTCGCACCCGACTGCGCATCAAGCCAGCGACCTCCAATCAGCAGGCGCTTCGGCCCTGAGGCAATCCAATTAATCGCCTCCCGGTAACCGGGCACATTCGGAATGGAAGAAGTCATCGCATTGTTGGCGGCTGCCATGTGTTCATGCCTCATCGGATGCGCGCGAGTCTCGACGCTTGAATGTCGCTACGGGGTTCAAAAAAAAATATGCAAACAGCCAAAAAGAGTCGACTCCCTGCAGATGTCATGTTGGTAGGGCGCCTGAGGTATCCGATACAGCCACCGCGGGCGCCACGATGCCTCATTATGCGACGAAGGGCATCTCAGCGGGCATTTAGCACGCCATCCGATCCAATCGACGATAACGCGAGGTTATATCCCTCAAAATCCAGACGTTAGTGGTCGCTGTGGGGCCTTTATACTGCCCGTCCAAGAAGCCCTACCGGCGGCGGGGGAGTGGGGGCGCCGTGGGCAGGAATCACGCCCCCCCGGGGGCCCTTAACATCTCATGGGCGTGTGCGCGGTGTGACTAGAATGGTGCGGTGTAATGCCAAGCGACGCTGAGACGACATTCGACTACATTGTGGTGGGCGCCGGATCGGCAGGGTGCGCACTCGCGCGACGTCTGTCAGACGATCCCTCGCTCAGGGTGCTCGTCGTCGAGGCGGGTCCACCAGCGCGTGGATTTTGGATCCAGACCCCCGCCGGTATGGCGAAACTATTTAAGAATCCGCGCTATAACTGGGGCTACTTCACCGAGCCCGTTCCGACGCTGCGAGGTCGCGTCCTGTACTGGCCTCGCGGCAAAGCTCTCGGAGGTAGTAGCGCGATTAACGGTCTCGTGTATGTGCGCGGCAATCGCAGCGATTTCAACCATTGGGCGAGCCTTGGCAATGTCGGCTGGGCGTGGGAAGACGTGCTGCCGCATTTTATTCGTATCGAAAATTACGGCGCGTCCGCCGGATCCCTGCAGGGAACGCGCGGTGAACTTGCCGTGAGCGATTCGGCAATCAAACACCCCACCGCGACCGACTTCATCGAATCTGCCCGACGCATCGGCATACCGGCAATCGACTCCTTCAATGGCGAAGAGACGGAGGCGGTGGGCTTTCTTCAAGCCAATATTCGAAATGGTCTGCGTCAATCGAGCTACGATGCATTTCTCAAGCCGGTGCGGCACCGATCCAATCTGGTTATTGAATCGGGCGCCCATGTCAAACGCATTTTGATGCAAGATCGGCGCGCTATCGGGATTGAGATGCTGCAAGACAACACACAGCGTGTGTTCGCCGCCAAACGCGAGGTGATTCTCTGCGCGGGAGCGTTGAATTCGCCGCAGGTCCTCATGCTCTCCGGGATCGGCGATGGCACCGAACTGCGACGCCATGGCATTGATGCGCTACACCATCTCCCCGGGGTGGGATGCAACCTTCAAGATCATTTCGTTGCCCGTATCCAAGCAGCTGTGACGCCCGAGAGCTCGTACAATCGGGCCTTGAACGGCTGGCGGATGTACGCGGAGGGCGTCCGCTATCTGATGACACGAGGCGGGTATCTCGCCTTGCCGTCGTCCATGGCGGGCGCGTTCGTCAAAAGCTCGCCGCAAATCGATTATTCGGATTTAGAGATCAGCTTCCGTCCAATGACATTTACGCACCTCCCCGCCGGGCAGGTGCGCGTCGATCCGATCGACGCCGTGGGCGCCTCGGTGTACAGCACCCGTCCCGCCTCTCGGGGGCGGGTCACGTTGCGCTCGGCGGACCCGTTGGATGCGCCGCGATTTCAGCCGAATTTCCTCGAGCACGCTGATGACATTCGAGTGATGCTCGCCGGCATTCGCAAACTGCGACAGATATTTGCGACCGAGCCGCTCGCCTCGCGGGTGCTATCCGAGATTACTCCGGGCGCAGAACGAGTCACAGACGAGCAATTACTCGACTACATGAAGCGCGAGGGGCATTGCGCATTTCATCCCGCGGGTAGCTGTAAAATGGGTACCGATGAGATGTCAGTTGTGGATGCGCATTTGCGCGTCCGCGGAATCGCAGGTTTGCGAGTTGCGGACGCCTCCATTATGCCGACGGTAACCGCAGGCAACACCAATGCGCCAAGCATCATGATCGGCCATAAAGCAGCGGAGTTAGTTCGGGCGGATTACTAGAAGAGCAGCCCGATGAACAGAACAAAGAAGCGACTTGGTTAGCGTTCGTAGTCGAAAAGCCAGTCAAACCGTTGCCGGTATCCCTGTTCGAACGCGCTCATGGCGGTCTCGTGGGTGAGCGTAAAACCGATATCGTCCAAGCCTTCCAAAAGCCGGCGCTTATGAAACGGATCGATGCTGAAAGAGTAATACTGACCGTCCGGCGCCTGGACTCTCTGCTGCGGCAGATCCACCGTCATCTTAAAGCCGGGATGGGCATGCAATTGTCGGCGCAGGATAAGGCAAATGTCGATGCTGAGCCGCACCGGAAGCAGGCCGCATTTCAGGGCGTTTAGATAAAAGATGTCGCCGAAGTCCGCGGCGACGACGCAACGAATGCCGAAATCCGACAGGCTCCAGGCGGCCTGCTCTCGGCTCGACCCGCCGCCGAAATTTCGGTCCGCGACCAGGATGCGCGCCTGCCGATATGGTTCCTGATTCAGCACGAAATCGGGAATCTCATTTCCCGAATCATCGAAACGCAGATCGCGAAATAAGAACGTTTGAAAGCCGCCTTCACGGGGCTTTCGCATATACCGAGCGGGCATTAGCTGATCGGTGTCCACATTGGGACGATCGAGCGGCGCCGCAATGCCGGTGAGGGTGTTAAACGGCTCCATCGTCAAGTGTTTCACTTGCGGACGTCGGTGATGTGACCCGTAAGGGCCGCGGCGGCGGCCATCGCAGGACTCATGAGGTGCGTTCGACTGCCCTTGCCTTGCCGCCCGACGAAATTGCGGTTCGACGTGGAGGCGCAACGCTTGCCGGCCCCGACCAGATCGCCGTTCATTCCGACGCACATCGAGCAACTTGATTCGGCCCACAAGAAGCCAGCCTCGCGAAACACCCGGTCTAACCCTTCTGCCTCCGCTGCTAACTTCACCTGCGTTGACCCGGGGACTACCAGAGTGGGCACTACCGCGCGTCCCCGCCGCGCGACGACTGCGGCTGCTCTTAAGTCCTCAATACGCGCGTTGGCGCAAGATCCGATGAACACCTGATCGACGACAAGACCAGACAGCGGCATGCCAGGAGTCAAACCCATATAGTCAAGCGTCCTCAGTAAATACGCTCGCCGTTCAATGTTGGTCTCGGCGGCGGGATCGGGTACCTTGCCGTCAATCGGCAGAGCGTCTTCGGGGCTGTTTCCCCACGTGACCATGGGGGATAGAACGGCCGCATCAAGCGCGACCTCCGTGTCATACACGGCATCGGCGTCAGAGGGGAGGGTATGCCAATAGGCGAGCGCTTTATCCCATTGTGCGCCTTTAGGGGCAAAAGGACGCCCATTCAAATAACGGTAGGTCGTGTCATCGGGGCTCACCATGCCTGCGCGGGCCCCCGCCTCAATGGCCATGTTGCACACTGTCAGGCGCTCCTCGATAGACATCGACCGAATGGTCGAACCCGTGAACTCAATAACATGCCCGACAGCGCCATTAGCGCCAATTTTTGCGATGATGGCGAGGATCACGTCCTTAGCCGTGACACCGAGCGGGAGTATGCCCTCCACCGCAATGCGCATGGTCTTCGATCGGCGCTGCCAAATGGCTTGTGTCGCCATGACGTGCAGGATGTCGCTCGCGCCCATGCCGAACGCAAGCGCGCCCAACGCTCCGTGGGTCGAGGTGTGCGAGTCGCCGCAGGCCATGAGCAAGCCCGGCTGGGTAATTCCCTGCTCGGGCCCTACCACGTGGACAATCCCTTGGCGCGAATCGTTCAGCGCGAAATGAACGATGCCATACTCTTGAGTGTTTTTCTCGAGTAATTCGACCACGCGACGTTGTTCGGGATCGGTGATTGCCGCGAGCTCATGGCTGCTGGATGATACGCCATGGTCCGGCGTTGCAAACATTTGGTCCGGTCGCCGTACCCGTAGGCCGCGCTGTCGCAAGAACTCAAATGCATGATACGAGCCGTCGTGCGCGATATGGCGGCCAACGTGCAATAGCGTTTGGCCGTCTTCTCCCTCGAGAATGGAATGGGCCTCCCAGATTCTCTCGTAGAGCGTCTTGCTCATACTAACGATCGTTGATGAGCGGGACGTCGGCGTCATCGATTGCAAAGCGGCGCAGTCGGGCATTACACATGGGCTGCTACTTATTGGCCTCGGTCAGGGCGTCGGATGCCGCGCGTCCCGCGTTCAGCCCGCAGGGCCATCCGGCATAAAACGCCGTGTGGGTGGCGAGCCCGCGCAGTTCATCGGCGGTGACGCCGTTGGCGATGGCGTGTTTCATATGGTGCTCCAGTTCCGTCGTTCGATACAGTGCGGCAAGAATCGCGCAAGTGATGAGACTTCGGTCGCGCTTCGATAGCTCCGGTTGCTCCCACACGTCCCCGTAAAGCACATCGTCTCGCAGACGCTTTAATTGGGGAACGAAGTCATACGGGTCGTTCATGTCGCTCATTCCTGTCTCAATAAAATGGGGCAGCATGAGGAGGCCGCCAAGACCAGCATCCTCCCACCCTGCGCAAGTGTATTTGCATCATCAGCTCAGATCGCGTCCATAGTTGTCACTGGATAAAAACGCTGAGACAACCGTAATCAGACAGCAGAACGCAACGTAGACGGAGACGGCAACGGTGGTCCCGAAATGCGAATATAACGCGGTGGCAATCATGGGGGCGATCCCGCCGCCGAAGATGGCCCCACCTTGATACGCCAGCGAAACCCCGGAATAGCGAACCTCGGTGCGGAAAAGTTCGGCAAAAAAGGCGGCCTGCGGTCCATTGACCAGTCCGTCGAAGAGCATGCCGACGCCTATGGCGGCCATGATGCAGAGAGTGGAGCGAGTTTCAATCAAGGGGAAAAACGCAAACGCCCAAACGCCCAGGAGGGCTCCCCCCAGCATGATCAGCGCTCGCCTTCCAAAGCGGTCAGACGCCGTGCCGCCGATGAAAATTCCAATGACCAGCGTGAGCGCTCCGACCAGGATGCCGCCCAGCAGGATGTTGCGTGAGATGTTAAGGCCAGTCGGATTCGTGGCGTAAGCGACGGCGAACACATTCATGATATAGGTTGCTACCTGAATGCCAACCAGCGTCCCCGCGGCCAGTGCCAGCTGCCGGGGATAGCGGTGGAAAACCTGTAGCACGGGCGACTTTGGTCCTGGCTGGGATGCGGTCGGCGCCGTTTTAAGGCGTGCCCGTGATCCGATCTCCTCTTTGAGGTGCGCCAGACGCCGGAAGGCGGGGGTGTCTTCAATGCGTAGGTGGATATACAGGGCGATGGGGATCATCACAATGCTCAGAACGAAGGGGATCCGCCATCCCCACGCAATGAAGTCACCCTGCGACAGTGCCGCGCTGGCGAGCAGAAACACCAAATTCGACAGGATGGTTCCTGTCCCCGCGCCCGCCTGCCCGAAGCTGCCATAAAAACCCCGTCGCTTTTTCGGTGCCGTCTCGGCAATCAATAAGGTTGCGCCGCCCCATTGCCCGCCCAGCGCGAATCCTTGAACACATCGCAGTGCAATGAGCGCCATCGGCGCGAAGACTCCGGTCGCGGCGTAACTCGGGAGTAGGCCGATTAGCGTGGTTGCGCTTGCCATGGTGACCAGCGCCACGACAAGTGCTTTTTTGCGCCCTACCCGGTCGCCGTACTGGCCAAAAACAATGGCGCCGATCGGACGCACTGCGAATCCGACAGCAAACGTAGCAAACGTAAAGAGCTGCGCCATCAAATGCGACAAATGGCTCGAGAAAAACACGGCGGGAAATGCAAGCGCGGCGGCAGTGCCGTAGATGAAGAAGTCATACCATTCAATAGTGGTAGCGACCATCGCGGCACTCGCGACTTTTCTGATCACGCGAGTGGTGTCGACCTCAACATCCATTGAAGCCTCCTTTACGGACATAGGGCCACCTCGCGCCAGCAGCGGGTTCGCCCCGCCTGGCAATAGGGCCGGTGTGGAGGAGCCAGACGTTGAGCCGTTGGGAATCATTTAAAGAGGCGATGCAAGGCGGTGGCCGTTGGATTGCGCCCGTCGGTGCGTAGCGCGAGCTCTCGCTAATTGCGAATGAATCATTGTGTTCTTACGTCGTACATAGTGTTACCGCCTTGCTAGTGACCGAGCAGCTCTTTGCGCTGGCAACGGTCCGAGAAACCGCAGGAATGGACCGCCATCGATGCGTTCGAGCCGTCTACGCCCTTGTCTAAAACAAGGAAGGCATGACGTGGCATCAATTCGGCCTAGCATATGCTCTTCGCGAAGCGTGTCGCGGATAGCCGCGATGAAGGGTATAACGCTGCCTTATCGCGCCTTTGGCTGTTCAGGACCATTCGATTCGATAGACCTTGGCGGCCGTTCCGTGGAAGAGGGCGAACTTATCTTCTGCGGAGGCAGAGGCCACGATATGCTTCATCGCATTCCAAAGCGGTACATAGCCGCACGACTCGCCATCGGGCGGGAAATTGCTTTCCATTATGCACCGCCGGGCACCGAATGCCTCGATTGCCGTTTCGACATGAGGTCTCCAGGCATCGGCTAACTCTAGGTAGGTGGCTGGCCCCTCGCGAGCGATAAAGCCCAAGTCCCAAAAAGGCACGCCGAGACCGCCGATTTTGCAATACACGTTCGGGCGACGTCCTAGCTCGCGCAGCGATATTCCCCATTGTTTGAACGTCTCTCGACGTTCCTGCTCGCCTAAATCCATGGCAAGCACCGTGCCCATATGGTTCAGGATGATGGTGGTATCCGGAAACTTGTCGGCCAAAGTTACCACGTCCGCCAGTTGGTGGTTAAACACCGCGGCGTCGAAAGAAAGCGCACGGGGGGCTAGATGGGCAAAGGCCTTGTCGAAGCCAGGGCTCTGCATGATGCCGCGCGGCGGTGGATGTGGAAATAGCCGGTAAAGCGCCTCAGTCGGCGGTTCCATGGTGACCTGCCGCACGCCGCGAAAGCGCAGAGGCGCCACCTGCAGGGCCTTGTCGAAGAACTCTGCGATCGCATCGCCGAGCCGAAAGTCAGCGTAGCCGACAATCGCCGCGCACACCTGGAGCGGTCCGAAGAATCCGCTCAAGCCCATGGCGCCAACGCCATTGGCGAACTCCACCTCGCCCAAAGGACGCAGTGCCTCAGGCCCATGAGGCCGCACGAAAGATCGCGATTCGACATAAACGGACGCGACGATCCGATGTCCCGTCTGAGCGTCCGCCAAATACTCCTCCAGCATGTACCGCTGGACCGGTCTGATTCGCAGGTGATGATGAGCGTCGATAATCGGAATAAGCGGATCCAGAATGATTTCTTCGCGTCCCTCTTGGCCCTTATGTTTTATCAAGGCGTCTCCTTTTGATGCGATGCGTTGCGCCGCCGTGACAATTGTAGCGTTGCGGACGCCAAAGGCGTGCGTCGCTGGACTCGCATCCTGGGCGAGACTCGATCCATGCACGGCCGGAATCAGATGATCGTCCGCGCGGCAACCCCTCCAACACCGCATCACCATCGTGGCGGGGAGGGCCCGCGTGGTAAAGACGCAACGCGCGGTGCATATAATCTGGTGTTATCGTCTGACGCTCCTGCCCGGGCATACACGCGCTAAGATAATGCAGGTGATCGGTGACCCGATCGGTCGATCAGAAGGACGAGAGCATGAAAGCGCTGATATGTCATGGACCCGGCCAGATAACGTGCGAGAAAGTGCCCGATCCGGTGCTCATCGATGCTTACGGCGCAGTGATTAAAACCACCCTGTGCGCGATCTGTGGCAGCGACTTGCATCCCTACCACGTCGATCTCGGCCGACCGGCTTATGGCATCGGTCACGAAGCGGTCGGGGAGGTCGTTGAGATCGGCCGCGAGGTGCGAAGGTTCTCGATCGGCGATCGAGTCCTAGTCACGGCAACCTTGAGCTGTGGCCACTGCCAGCCTTGCCTAGAAGGTCGCGTCGTGCTGTGCGAAACGTATCCAACATTTCGTGCATTGGGACAGAGCCTTCCCGGAATCGGTGGTGCGCAGGCCGAGGGAATTGCGGTACCAATCGCCGATTACAATCTCATTGCGCTGCCGCCGGACCTCACCGATGAAGTCGGCTTGATGCTCACGGACACGCTCGGTACCGCCTGGATGGCGGCGCGACGAGCTCGGGTTGCTGCGGGGGACGTCGTGGCCGTCATCGGCCTGGGCGTGGTGGGCTTGCAGGTGATCATGTGCTCGCTCGCAATGGGAGCCGCCCGAGTGCTTGCGATTGATTTGTTAGCCAACCGTCGTCAACGCGCGGTGCAATTGGGTGCGGAGCCGATCGATGATCCCGACGTGATCGCCGGTGTGAAAGAACTGACTCATGGCAAAGGCCCGGATGTTGTGATTGATTGTAATGGCGGTCCGATCACCACCCAATTGTCGGTTGATTTGGCGCGTCGTGGCGGACGAGTGTCCAACGTAGGAATTAGCGAGCAATTCACGGTGCCTTTTCCCATCAAGACCGCTACGGCCAAGAACCTTGAATTTCATACCGGCATATGCTCGGCGCAGTTGGAAGTGCCGAACCTCATGCGCGAGCTCGCCCGAGGGACTCTGAACAAACACACGCTCACGTCGCTCTTTACCCATCAGATGGGACTCACAGAAGGTTCTGACGCGTATTCCTTCTTTGACAAACGAATGGACGGTGTCCTTAAGGTATCACTCATCCCGTCTCGATGAGAGACTCGCCTGCCGGTGCGGGAAAGTCACGGTGCCTCGCAACACGCTAAGTCCTGGATATCGCGCCGATGCACCTATGCGAATCAGCGGAGCGGGTCGGTAACTCGCACAGGCTGAGTGCTCACCCATCCATTACTCATCACGCTGCCGCCCGGCAGCGTTGAGACATCCGCGATTCGCCTGGCGTATGCCGGATGCGATTGTCTCGAGACTCTCGTCACCCGCTTTTTTTCTAGCAATTTTCACTGCCCGTAATGGCGAGGGTCGTGCTCTAAAACGAGGTGAGGGTATAACACGGGATTATTTACGCTTTCGGTGGACGCTGTCCTTTTGTGAGAGAACGCGATACTTAAGTAGCCCGCAATACAACTAGATGGTGGGGAGCATGAAAACTCATTCGTATATTGGCGTGCACGGCAGCAACTCGGTCTGCAACATAGCGCCTAGGGCCTGCGCAAAGATTGTCGTGTCCATCGCGCTGCTGCTACCGATAGTACCTGCCGTTGGCGCAAGCGCGGATTCGGCACCAGACCAGGCGACGATGGCACCAACGCAGGCGGCGACATCTTCTTCTTCCGAGGAAAGCACGGATGCGGGCGTTGCACTCGAGGAAATTACGGTACACGCCAGGCGCGAATCGGAGAGTTTGGAACGCGTGCCGCTGGCCATTACCGCATTCACGCCCGAGGCTCTGGCTCAGCAGGATCTGCGGAGTCTAAACGACCTGACGGTCGCTCTCCCTGGCATCGAAGCGTGTTGCGGTACGACATCCCAGCTGATCTACGTGCGCGGCATATTGAACGGCGCGCCAGCCTACTTTGCTGAAGCGCCGGTTCCAATCAATGGATACGACACGTACTTCGATGTGAGCAATATCACCGTGCTCAAAGGTCCCCAGGGTACGCTGTTCGGACAGGCCTCCAACGGCGGTGCATTTCTGTTTGAGCCGACGAAGCCGGGCGACCATTTCGGCGGCAACATCGAGGCATCTGCCGGTACCTACGGCCGCCGTACCGTCAGTGGCGCGCTGGACATGCCTTTTTTCGACGGCGTGGTTAAGACGCGCATTGCGGCCGAAAGCTTCTATCGAGATGGCTACATCAAAGATTTGTCAAACGGCCTCGAGTACGGTGATCAGAACTATTACATTCTTCGTCCCTCGATGACGATTTCGATTACCGACAACATCGAGAACTACACGCTCTATCAATATTCGCATGAGCAAGACAATGGCAATCCCTATGCCGAAATCCCCTACGATTTTAACTTCGGACCGACCGCCAACTTGCCTGCACTCGGCGCTCAAGCCTTGGTAAATGGCGGTAACCGCGCCGCCTTTGACGCGCTTCGCGCTCAACTATTGGCCGCGCAGGCGCTACTCGGGAAATACCAGACGTTAGGGCTTTCGGTCGGATGTTCGACGGTGAAAGGGCCGGTTTATACGCCTCTGCCGATCACGAGTCTCAGCTACCATAACGTCGCCTGTCCCGGCGATTGGGCAAACGACAACATATTCGTCAATACGACATCTTGGAACTTTGCGTCGAGCTTTACGGTGAAGAACATACTAAGCTCCACTTGGGGCTCGAGCTTCCAACAACCGATCGACAATGATGCGTCCGTGTTGGATCTCAACGATGGCAATAACTTTTACACGCAGCCACAGTCGCCGCGACAGGTGGATGCGATTCCCAATCCCACCGCTTGGAGTGACGAAGTCAATCTGCACGGCAAGGTCGGCATATTCGATTTCACTGCGGGTAACTTCAATACCTGGCGTCATCAAGGGCCGTACGACATCTATACGGAAAATGGTCTCACCCAAGCACAGCAAGTCGCGAATCTTCGCACCTCGGCCTGGTCACACGCGCTGTACGGGCAGTCCAACGTGGATCTCGACTGGATCCTGCCTGGGCTCACGTTCACCGGTGGCGCGCGCCTGAATTTGGACGAGGTTCAACAGCAGTCGTACAACCTGAATCCGACCACGTTGGCAGTCCTCAGCGAAACCGGCGGCCCGAATTCGCCGGCCGGCCACGCGCGATTCCATAATCTGTCCTACAACTTCTCGATGCAATATCAATTCAACCCCGACACGATGTACTACACCACGCTGTCCCGAGGATTCTCGGCGGGTGGACTGCAGAACATTGTAGGGTTTTCATCCTACGCGCCTGCAGTTTTGACGAACCTTGAGGGCGGCGTGAAGACGACTTTTGATGTGGGCGGAATCAAGGCCCGCGTGAATGCAGAGGTTTTCAACGGCTGGTACGATAACGCTCAAGTAACGGTCTACGATTTGGTGACTAATTCGGTCACGGGGCTGGAGGCTCCGACGGGTGTGACAGAGAATGCGGCGCGAGCAATTATTAGAGGAACCGATATTGATTTCACTCTGTTGTTCACGCATGACTTCGAGGTCAAAAGCTACGTGTCTTTCCTCGATGCTAAATACACGCATTGGCCGTCGCTTAATCCAACGACTCTGGCGCCAATTGACCTGTCCTCGACCCCGTTCAGAGACGCGCCGAAGTGGAAATTGGGATTAACCCCCACCTATCACGTCGGTCTGGGGTCGATGGGAGATCTGAGCTTCAACCTTAACCTCAACTACCGAACGTGGATGGTGACGCAGGTGGCACCGGAGACACCGACTAACCCTGCGAACCCGCGTAGTGGACTCATTTGCACGCGGTATCGAACCACAGCGAACGGTTATCCCGCCTCCATTGCAGACGGGAGTAAGGTATGGGTGGATTGCTCGGCTCCGCTATTCAATGTGGATGGCGGAATCGAGTGGAAGGAGTTTCTGGGCCATGAGAATTTGACAGCGACGGTGACTGCGACGAACATCACGAACAACTATATTTCGGATACACGCAGCAACGGTGACTTGGCGAGTGGATTCACGGCGCTCGGCATCGCACCGCCGCGTATGGTGTATCTGACCATGAAATATAAATTTTGACCGTCGTGGCCGGCTTTGACTTCATATACAACGCGTGCGGCAAGCCATGAGTGAGTCGGCAGACCTGATTGAGGTGGAGCATCGGCGGTGCCGAGCCGAGCTCACTCGTGACTTGGGCGCTCTGTCGGAACTGCTGGATGACCAGTTTGTCTATGTCGCCGGCTCCGGGGTAATTCTCGACAAGAACACGATGCTCGAGGAGCGGCGGCAATTGGAGTGGCTGCTGCTAGAAAGGCGGGACTTGAGCGTGCGGGTGAGCGGGGAGATTGCAGTGATCACTGGCGGCTTATTCTTCCGAACCCGCCAAGCTGGTGCGACCGAAATCGCGATGGGCAAAGCCTTCTGCACGCAGGTGTTGGCACGGCGCGATGGGCGCTGGCTGTTTACCCTGCAACAACTGACCCGACTGAATGAGACGCCCAAGCCTTAGGATCCGGAAAGTCGAGCGAGACGGCGCGAGGTGAAAAATACCTCGACGATCGGCCAAAGCCTAGCGATTCAACCGCTGCGCCACTCTCACCGCGCTTCGCCGAGTCGTCCTAGAATATTGTTGCCAGAGCGCGGCCCGCAAACGAAGCACCGTAGGGATTCTCGTGTAACGAGGCTCCGAGTGGGTTGTCGTTGATGACCGAGCCGGAGAAGTTCACAATCAAGCTATGCAATTCGATCGAGCTGATCTGGCGGACTTTACGTATTTTCTGGCGATTGCCAAGCATCGTAGTTTTAGGCGAGCCTCCCTTGAGGTCGGTGTCAGCGCATCGGCCCTGAGCCATGCCATTCGCAGCCTCGAATCTCGGACTGGCGTGCGATTGCTCAATCGCACCAATCGCAGCGTCACATTGACCGCGGCAGGGGAAGAGCTGCGGGCTGGGCTGACCAAGCCATTTGAAGCCATAGGGGAGGCGGTGGAGCGTCTAAATCGCTTCCGGGATGGGCCGACAGGTAAAATTCGTCTCAATGTGCCGAGTGATGCAGCCACGTTGCTCCTGGGCCCGGTCCTTCCTGTATTCATAGATCGGTATCCAGATATTCAAGTCGACGTCGCCGTCAGTAATCAGCTGATTGACGTGGTTGACGGCGGATTCGACGCCGGTATCCGCTATGGCGGAACCGTTCCGGAAAACATGATTGCACAGCGATTATCAGCCGATATCGGTTGGAAGGTCGCCGGATCGCAAGCCTATTTGCAGCGTTTTGGGATTCCGAGTCACCCTGATGAGCTGCAACAGCATCGCTGCCTGCGCTTTCGATTGGGCGACGACAGCGTGTATCGATGGGAATTTGAACAGAGCGATGAAAGGCTCGAAGCCGACGTGCCGGGGGCCCTTACTTTGGACGATGGACGCCTTATTATGGAGTTACTTCTCGGGGGCGCGGGGTTGATGTACGGGCCAGAGCCGCTGCTGGCGCCGTTATCGCGGTCGGGCGCAATTCGTTTTGTGCTGGAGGAATGGAGTTCTCCTGGACCGGCCTTCCACATCTATTACTCAAGTCGGCGCCAAGTACCCGCGGGACTAAGATTGCTCATCGACCTCATTCGAGAGATGCAACCACTCGGGTTGTAGTCAAGCAGACGCTGTGCGGATGATGAGAACCGCTCATCGTTCCATGCAACGTTAGCTGGCTATTCGCGACCGAATCCTTGGGTTACCGTCCTTGCTTGTAGCTCCGCGTCCCGCGAGAGCCTGGGCGAGAGAAAAGGTTATGAAAATCAACGGTTACGGCACTCTAGGGCCTGGCAGGGTGCTTGAGCCAATGCACGTCCTGCGTCGAAAGCCGGGGTCTCACGATGTGGTCATCAACATCGCATTTTGTGGTGTGTGTCATTCTGACCTGCACCAAGCGCGCGGTGAGTGGACGGGGACTCTGTACCCCTGCGTGCCCGGACACGAGATCGTCGGCCAAGTCGCTGCAATCGGCGACTCCGTCTCGCAGTTCAAGGTCGGCGACACCGTTGGGGTCGGTTGCATGGTCGATAGCTGCCAGCATTGTGCGGCCTGCGATGAAGGCCTCGAGCAATATTGCGAGAAAGGCTTCACTCCCACTTATAACGGTTTGATCGACGAAGCACCCGGCCACACCCTCGGCGGTTATTCACAGCAAATTGTGGTGGACGACACCTTCGTATTAAAGATCACCCATTCGTTGAATCAGCTACCCGCAGTCGCCCCATTATTGTGTGCCGGCATCACGACCTACTCGCCGCTAAAGCACTGGTCAGTAGGCCCAGGCAAGGCCATCGGCGTTGTGGGCGTCGGTGGCTTAGGACACGTCGGCATCAAGATCGCTCATGCGCTCGGTGCGTATGTCGTTGCATTCACTTCGTCGGAGAGCAAGCGCGCGGATGCCAAAACGCTGGGCGCAGACGACGTTGTTGTGTCCACTGACGCGAAGGACATGGCGCGATACGTCAATCGATTGGATTGTATTCTGAACACTGTCGCCGCTGCGCACGATCTTGACGCGTACACCGCGCTTCTCAAACTCAATGGGACAATGACGCTGGTTGGCGTACCTGCGCACGCGCACCCTAGTCCCGCTGTCCAACCGTTGATTTTTCGCCGCCGAGCGATTGCCGGTTCGCTGATTGGCGGAATCGTCGAAACACAAGAGATGCTTGATTTTTGCGCAAAACACAAAATCGTCGCCGATGTCGAAATGATTCGCATCGAACAGATCAATGAAGCGTTTGATCGCATGCAACGCAACGACGTCAAATACCGCTTCGTTATAGACAACAGTACGTTATCCGCCTCAGCTTAAAGGAAATGACCATGAATCCTACTTATGACTTTAAGGGCCAGGTCGCTCTCATCACTGGCGCCGCCTCAGGCATGGGCAAGGCAACGGCGCTGGAGTTTTCCAGAGCGGGAGCAGCCGTCGTTTTGGTGGACCGCGATGAAGATAGGCTCAGTGATTCCGCGCGAGAGATTTCCAACGCTGGCGGTAAGCTGCTTACCCTGGCCGGGGATGTGTCCAATGAGGAGTTGGCGAAATCGGCGGTACAGCGCGCGGTATCTGAATTCGGCCGACTCGATATGGCATACAACAACGCAGGAATACTTGGCCCTATGTGCCCCCTGACTGAAGAGACGGGAGAAGGGTATGACGCTGTCAATGCAGTCAATTTGCGCGGCGTCTGGACTTTTATGAAGCATGAGCTAATTCAAATGCGCAAGCAGGGACACGGCGCGATTGTCAATTGCTCGTCGCTCGGGGGCCTGATCGGACTTGCCGGTCGTGCTGCATACCATGCGACGAAACATGGTGTGATTGGGCTCACCAAGAGCGCGGCCCTCGACGTTGCGAGCGCAGGTATCCGCGTTAATGCAATCTGCCCGGGTTGCATCGATACGCCGATGGGCGCTTCGATCGATCCGGCAGCAATGAAGGAGTTCCTCAAGGAGCAGCCGATCGGACGCATGGGGACATCCGAGGAGATTGCGGCATCCGTCTTGTGGCTATGCAGTCCTGCATCGAGCTTCGTTCTCGGCATTGCCCTGCCCATTGACGGCGGTTTCACGGCGCATTGAGCCGTCGCACGGCCGCTACCGATTGCCAATAATAGGACCTTCTCATGAAACACGCTGCCTTAGCCATAATCCTCAGCAGTGCCTTGGCAAGCGCGGGTACGGATTCTAGTCAAGCCCCCGCTGCTAATGGGACAGATCAAATACGTTTGGTGGGGCAAGATGGCAGAACCCCGACGCCTGGCCCCTCCGCGAGCTTTACCGGGCATGTACAAGTCGAGCAGCTATTCGGCACACACGACCCTAGCCGTGTCACGGGAGGAATCGTCACGTTCCAGCCAGGTGCTCGTTCTGGATGGCACACGCATCCGCTTGGTCAAGTTTTGATTGTCACTGCTGGCAGCGGCCTAGTGCAGCAGTGGGGCGCAAAAGCGCACGCCATGAAAGTGGGAGATGTCGTGTGGATTCCGCCGGGAGTGAAACATTGGCACGGAGCGTCGCCATCGAGCACGGTCGCGCATATTTCGGTCCAGGAAATGGTCGATGGCAAAAACGTCGTCTGGATGGAGCCGGTCACCGACGAACAATATTCTAATGCCGCCGAGGCGCACTGATGTGCTCGTCATCCGAAGTCTCAGTGAACGACATACATCGAAGCATTAAAACGCTCTGGCCTGCGCATTTGGTGATCTCAGCCATGGCCACTACGCCGGTCGCTCTCGCGCATACGGCATCGAAGCCTGGCACCGCCTCGAGTGGCCCGGCGGCAACAGATGTGCAGAGTGTTTCGCCGGCTCTGCAGGCTTATACAGAGTCCAAGTTAATCGGTGAGGTGTGGAAGGGTCCCGCTCTTTCGCCTCGGGATCGCAGCATCGTCACGGTCGCCGCGCTGATCGCGCGTAACCAAACCATTGAGATGCCGTATCACTTCAAGCGAGCTCTCGACAATGGAGTGAAACCAAAAGAACTGTCGGAGATCATTCTCCATCTTGCGTTTTATTCTGGCTGGCCTAACGCCATGGCCGCGGTAATGATTGCAAAGGATATTTTTGCAAGCCGCGGCATCGGACAAGACCAGCTACCCGCTATATCTCCTTCGCTCCTAGCCATCGATCCCATAGCGGAAAAGCGGCGGGCGAGCCGGGTCATGCAGGATGTGGGTCCAGTCTCAGCGAAACTTGTTGAATACACTGGGGACCTTTTGTTTCATGAGTTGTGGTTAAGACCGGATTTGGCTCCTCGTGACCGAAGTCTCGTCACGGTGAGCGCTCTCATTGCGTCCGGGCAGAGCGCACAGATCACTTTCCACTTGAACAAGGCCATGGACAACGGTCTGACGAGAGTGCAAGTGTCGGAAATGCTCACTCATCTCGCGTTTTACGTGGGTTGGCCCAATGCAATGTCAGCAGTACCTGTTGTGAGGGCCGTGTTCGACGCTCGGCCGAAGCCCGATGGACAGCCATAAGGATGAAATTTGATGCTTTGGCTCGTTCTTTGCATCTAACGTCACATGTCCTAATCACCGAAGCGGCAACGTCAATTTACGAATACGCAGGGCAAGCAAGGTGCTCCTGCGACTGATGAAGTTTGTACAGGTCGCGCGCATCCGAGAACTTAAGCCATGAACAATACGACCCCCTCTGCTGAATCTTCCGTGGGCCGATGGGGACGGCGGGCGTATGCCCTTCTGTTGAGGTTGGTCGGCGCCAGCCTGGCGTTTGGCGGGATCATCCTGGTGGCGCACGGGGGATCGATCTATTATCTCTTCGCCGGCGTAACGATTGCTTTGAGTGGCGTTGAGGTGTGGCGTCGCCATCAACGAGCTTTGGTACTCTACGGCGCCATGCTGATTGTGACTATCGCGTGGGCGATATGGGAAGTCGGCTTCGATGGCTGGGGACTCATCGCCCGGCTCGCAGCGCTGGTCGTGATCGCAATACCCCTAGTGTTCCTTGGCCTTTCGCCGGCCTTAACTCTACCGGCGCCTGCAGGACGCAAGCGGGGTTGGCCCGCGTTCTTGGGTGGAATTGCCATCGCTGTTCTCGTCGGCAGTTTGGCTCACTCGGTAGGGTCGACCAGTCGAGTCGATCCACTCTTGCAGCGAGGATTGCTAACGCAGGCGCCGGAAAAGCTTGCCCACCCCTTGGCGGATATCACCCGAGAGGATTGGGCGCAATACGGAAACGATGAGGGCGGAACACGGTTCAGCCCGCTGGAGCAAATCACACCTCAAAACGTATCCGCTCTAAGGGTCGCCTGGGAAGCGGACATCGGGCCAGCCGACCCTGTGACTAAAACGGCTCTGGAAGTGACGCCAATAAACGTGGGGAATGCTCTCTTCCTTTGTAACGCCTACAACGTTGTGATTTCGTTAGACGCTGAGACCGGTCGCGAGCGATGGCGCTACCAGATGTCACCGGAAACGCCGGTTTCGGCCAAGCCATGTCGTGGAGTTTCCTTTTACAAGGTACCCGATGCAACCGGCGTATGTGCCGAAAGGATTTTAGCAGCCAGTCAAACGCCGGCATTGTTCGCTCTCGACGCTGCGACGGGCGTACCCTGCGCGGACTTTGGCGTCGACGGTCGTGTATCCCTGACCGAGGGGATGGGTAATGTGCCTTACGGCTACATGTCTGTGACATCGGCACCTCAGATCATCCATGGCAAGGCGGTACTGGGTGGTGGCGTCGTGGACGGGCAGTTTTGGGGCGAACCCTCAGGAGTGATTCGTGCTTTCGACGCGGTCACCGGACGCCTTGCATGGGCCTTCGATGCGGGGCATCCCGACAATCACGGTGAGCCCGCCTTGGGTGAGACTTACACTCCCTCGACGCCTAACAGCTGGGCACCAATCAGCGCCGACGAAGCCCTTGGCTTAATTTATCTTCCCATGGGCAACTCTGTGCCCGATTTCTTTGGTGGCATGCGCCGTTCATTCGACGACGACTATTCGAGCGCGGTGGTCGCGCTCGACGCGGACACGGGAGTACCCCGATGGCATTTCCAGACGGTCCATCACGATCTATGGGATTACGATATCCCTTCGCAGCCAACCCTTGTCGACTTACCGACGCCGAGCGGCGTCAAGCATGCGCTCATCCAAACCACCAAGCGAGGACAAATATTCATCCTTGACAGGGTCACCGGCAAACCAATTAAGACAGTCACCGAGTTGCGGGTGCCTCAGGAGGGCATTGCAGAGGGAGAACGCGTGTCTTCCACCCAGCCCTTTTCGCCGGACATGCCCGCCCTGCGAGCTCCCGACTTACGTGAAGCAGATACATGGGGCATTTCGCCTATCGATCAGATGATTTGCCGGATCCGGTTTAAACAGTCTCTGTACGACGGAGAATTCACTTCGCCAACCTTGGAGCGACCCATCATCTATACCCCAGGGTATGGCGGCGGTGCGGAGTGGGGCGGTGCGTCTGTCGACGTGGATCGCGGCATCATGATCGTCAATTGGAATCGGTATGCCAGTCGCGTGGAACTCATGACGCGAGCCGAATCCGACGCGCGGGGACTGAAACGCTTCAATGGTCACGGACAGGGTAATGGCACGCACCCAATGGAGAACACACCTTACGCGGCGCAAGCCGATGTGACTTTCATGTCGCCGCTCAGTATTCCTTGTACAGCGCCACCATGGGGACTCATCACGGCCATTGATCTGATCAGCGGCAAAGTAGTCTGGAACAAGCGGTTCGGGACTGGACGCGATAGTGGGCCCTTTGGAATCGCCTCGCACGTCGATATCGTGATGGGCGTTCCAAACATTGGCGGGTCAATCACAACCCGAAGCGGCCTAGTTTTTATTTCTGCGACGGCTGAACGAGCGATTCGCGCATATGACGTTTCGACGGGCGAGGAACTGTGGAAGGCGAGATTACCAGCCGGCGGTCAAGCGACGCCAATGACTTACCGCTCATCCCGAAGCGGCAAGCAGTACTTAGTGATTGCTGCAGGGGGTAAGCCCAGAATGTCAGCCCTGGGTACAAAGATCATAGCGTACGCACTGCCTTAAACGCCGGGGCATGACGATGCCGCTAGACGCGTCTTTGGCCAGTAGCTGGGGGGCGGGCAGGATTCGCCAAATCTACGGGCGAGAATAGGCCGCGGACGTTTCCGACGTACATTCGCGACGCTAGCTTAAGAAGGTATCCGATTCCATTTCCACGTTCGAATTCGTGGATCTGGTCGAGCGATTCAATGCGGGCCTCGGCGTACAGGGCATCTTGGTCCAGCGGCCCCACCATTGACCTGCGCCGCGTGTTGGAAAGCCAGCACTATTGAAATTCATTTTTTAGAACAATACCTCGTTTGACCCAATTTGTCGAAAACCGAGTGCGACGCAAGTGATGATAATTTTTGCGTGCCGGCCGATATATTACCGTTCCCGTCGTGGTGAGCGGGAGTGCATTTCCCACTTCTCGGGCGTAGCATTCCGGTTATGAAACAAACACTCGCGGAGCAGATGGCCGGCACCGCCCTCTCGGGGGCCAATGCCGCATTCGTCGAAGAACTTTATGACAAGTTTCGCGAGGACCCCGCATCGGTACCAGGAGAGTGGGCCGCCTATTTCGCCCAACTCGGTGCCGGCGAGGGTGTCCCCGTATCGGCGGGTACGGAGCGGGTCGAATCGCGGCCCACCGCCACGCCGACCAACGCATCGACAGAAATCACGGCGAAACAAGGTGCGGTTTCACGCCTGATCCAGGTGTATGCCAACCGCGGTCACTTGGTCGCCAAGCTCGATCCGCTGGGCTTGCAAGAGCGACCGTGGCCGAAGGTGCTAACTCTGCGGTATTTCGGCCTGTCCGACGCGGACCTGGATACCGAGTTTTTCACCAATGCCCGTAACGAGTCGCTGCCCGCGCGCGCGAAGCTGCGCGACATCCTGAGCCGGTTGCAATTTATCTATTGCGGCACCATCGGCGCGGAGTTTGCGCATGTCTCGGATGGAGAGGAGCGGTTCTGGCTGCAAGACAATTTTCAATTGTCGCGCATGCAGTCGCGTTTCACACCGGAGGAGAAGAAAAACATTCTCTGGCAACTGTCCGCCGCCGAGGGTCTCGAGCGCTACCTGCACAGCAAGTACGTGGGCCAGAAGCGCTTTTCGCTGGAGGGGGGAGAGAGTCTGATTGCGCAGCTCGATGATTTGATCCAACAGGCTGGCCGCGCGGGGATTCAGGAGACCATCATCGGCATGGCGCATCGCGGCCGACTGAATGTGCTGGTCAATTTGCTCGGAAAATCGCCGCGAGATCTGTTCAACGAATTCGAGGGTCGCTACGACATCGCCAAGTTGCGCGGTTCCGGAGACGTCAAATACCACAAGGGGTACTCCTCGGATCTCAAGACACCGGCCGGCAACGTCCACGTCGCCTTGGCCTTCAATCCCTCGCACTTGGAAATCGTCGATCCCGTTATCGAAGGATCGGTGCGCGCGCGCCAGGAACGTCGTGGCGACAAAACCGGAGACCAAGTACTCCCCATTCAAATCCATGGCGATGCCGCCTTTGCGGGACAGGGCGTCGTCATGGAGACCTTGCAGCTGTCTCAGGCCCGTGGGTTTTACACCGGCGGTACCGTCCACATCATCATCAACAACCAAGTCGGGTTCACTATCAGCGATCCGCAGGACGCGCGTTCGACGCTGTACTGCTCGGACGTGGCGAAAATGGTGGAAGCGCCCATTCTGCACGTCAATGCGGACGACCCCGAAGCGGTGTGCTTCGTGATGCGCTTCGCACTCGACTACCGCATGAAGTTTCACAAGGATGTGGTGATCGATCTGGTGTGTTATCGCCGGCTGGGACATAACGAGTCCGATGAGCCGGCCGCGACTCAGCCCTTGATGTACAAAGTCATCCGCGCCAGGCCCACGGTGCGACAGCTGTACGCGGACAAGCTGGTGGCGGACGGCGTGCTGACGGTGGATCAGGCAAACGCCATCGTTCAACAGATCCGCGATGGTTTGGATGAAGGCAAGCCGCTGTCGCGGGCTGCCTTGGGGCTGATCGGCAACCAGTACACGGTGGACTGGAGCAAGTACCTGAACGCGGACTGGTCCGAGCCTGTGAAGACTTCGGTAGACCTGGGCCGGTTAAAAACTCTCGGCAAGGCCATCACGAGTTATCCCACGAATTGGACGCTGCATCCCCGGGTGCTCGCCGTCATACAATCGCGCGAACGCATGATCGCCGGAGAGCTGCCGCTCGATTGGGGCTGCGCCGAAAATCTCGCCTATGCGAGTTTGATCCAGGACGGATACCCCGTGCGCCTCACCGGACAAGACAGCGGTCGCGGCACCTTCTTTCATCGTCACGCCGTGCTGCATGACCAGGTAACCGGCGAGCGCTACATCCCGCTGACCCGCTTGAGCGCCAATCAGCCTACATTCACCGTCACGGATTCGGTTTTATCCGAGGAGGCGGTGATGGGCTTCGAATACGGGTTTTCCTCGACGGAGCCCCGCTGCTTGACCATCTGGGAGGGCCAGTTCGGTGATTTCAGCAATGGTGCGCAGGTCATCATCGACCAATTCATCAGCTCCGGCGAAGCGAAGTGGGGCCGACTCTCGGGGCTGACCTTATTCCTCCCGCACGGCTACGAGGGTCAAGGGGCCGAACATTCTTCGGCTCGTCTCGAGCGTTTCCTGCAGTTATGCGCTGAATTCAACATGCAGGTGTGCGTCCCCTCGACACCCGCTCAGATGTTTCACATGCTGCGCCGACAGATGCTGCGCGACCTGCGCAAGCCGCTCATCGTCATGACGCCGAAGAGTCTACTGCGCCATCCGTTGTCCGCGTCGAGGCTCGATGAATTTGCATCGGGCGGTTTCTACACGCTCATCGATGAAATCGACGACGTCAAACCCTCCGCCGTCACCCGACTCGTCCTGTGCAGTGGCAAGGTCTATTTCGATCTTCTGAAGGCGCGGCGCGAGGCCAAGAGCGCGCATGTCGCCATCGTTCGATTGGAGCAGCTCTATCCGTTTCCCTCCGACGAGTACGACGCCATCATCCGCAAGTACTCGAACGCTCGAGAAGTAGTGTGGTGTCAGGAAGAGCCGCAGAATCAGGGTGCGTGGTACCAAATTCGCCATCGGTTACAGCGGCCGCTGAGCGCGAAGGACGAACTCCTGTATGCCGGTCGCGCCGGGGCCGCGGCGCCCGCCACCGGCATTCACGAGTTACATGACAGCCAACAGAAGGATTTGGTCGCGGCGGCTCTACAGGGTGCGAAGCCCGGCGAACTCACGGCCCAACACACCGTGCGTTTGGCGGCGTCGAAGGTCGAGGCCGCCAAGGTCTAAAGTCGCCAACCGCTAGGTCGCCGGAGTTACCTTCGGCGACCACTCGGGGCGCAGCAATACCGCGGTGGAGGCGCCACCCAATAGCAGGAAAGCGAAAATCACCAGCATGGGCGCCTGGTAGCCGCCCGACACTTCCAGCAACCAGCCCGACAGAATCGGGCCGACGATGCCCGCCAAGCTGGTGGAGACGTTTTGAATGCCGGTCACGAGGCCCACGGCCTGGCGCGGAATCAAGGTCATGCGACACAGTGCAAGGCTATTGGCCGTCGTGAGCCCCAAACCGGACAACGATACGATGGCCCAGAAGAGCGCACCTTGGACGGACGAGGACTGCACGCCGATGAGCTCCGTACAGGCGATGGCGAAGCCGCCGATCACGAAGGCCTTGCGCACATACACTGCATCGCCGCCGCGCTTGATAATGAGGTCCGCCGCCAACCCGGCGAGCAGCGCCACGATGGCAATGCCGGCAAAGCTGAAGAAAGAAAACAGGCCCATTTTGGTGAGCGACACATGGCGTTGCTCGACGAAATACGCGGGCATCCACGTCATGCAGTAAAACACGAAATAGTTGTAACAGAAGTTGATGATGATGCTGCCCCACACTACGGGACTCGACAGAATGTTGCGCACGGGAAGGGTCGCCGCCTGCTTCTTGGCGGTTTCGCCGGCCGCGACTGAAGGCCGGTCGTTCTTCACCATGAGCAGCCACGGGATCAGCCACACTATGCCGGCCAAGCCCACGATGTAGAACATGAGGTGCCAGTCATACAGGGTGATCAGCCATGCGGCCAGCGGCGCGCCGATGGCGGGGCCTATTTTAGTGCCCAGCATGTACACACCGACGGCAAGTCCGCTTTGGTTTTCGGTGAAATGCTGTCGCATCCAGCGAAAGCTCGCCGGCGTCACGATGGCTTCGCCCGCACCCGTGATGACCCTCACCGTCGCCAATTCGCCCACGGAGCGCGTGAGTCCGGTGGCCGCCGACGCGAGGCACCACACCACAAAACTGATGACGTAGGGGATCTTGACCCCGT